>Ga0247611_10002714_pt1 | contig 27761 bp, 25 predicted proteins | sample 177DNAGHGhighgp2_FD_192422 | JGI IMG/M metagenome (GOLD analysis project Ga0247611, IMG submission 192422) | Sheep rumen microbial communities from Palmerston North, Manawatu-Wanganui, New Zealand - 1770 DNA GHGhigh gp2 | ecosystem: Host-associated > Mammals > Digestive system > Stomach > Rumen... | reverse complement strand
TGGGCGTGCGCATCGAGCACCGCCAGGAGACGATCGACCGCGCCCAGTACGGGCGCGAGCGCGGCAAGCTGCCCCCCGCGGACTATTCGCTCAGCGTCCATCTGCCGGACGGCGAGAGCGCCTATAGCTTCTGCATGTGCCCCGGCGGGAAGGTGTTCGCCGCGGCCTCGGAGGCCGGCTGCGTCGTGACGAACGGGATGAGCTATTCCCGGCGCGACGGCGAGAATGCGAACGCCGCGCTGCTCGTCACGCTGCACCCGGAGGACTTTCCGTCCTCGGAGGTCCTCGCGGGCATGGAATGGCAGCGGCAGATCGAGCGCGCGGCCTACGCCTGCGGCGGCGGGGACTACCGCGCCCCGGCGCAGCTCGTCGGCGATTTTCTTGCCGCGCGGCCGAGCGTCGGGCCGGGAAGCGTTCAGCCGAGCTACCGCCCCGGCGTCGTCTGGGGCGAGCTGCGCGAGGTGCTGCCGGAGAAGATCACGCATGTTCTTGCGCGTGCGATCCCGGAGTTGGGGAAAAAGCTGCGCGGCTTTGACGAGCCGGACGCGGTGCTGACTGCGCCGGAGACGCGCTCGTCCTCCCCTGTCCGCATCCTGCGCGGCGAGGCCTTCGTTTCTCCCGGCGTGCGGGGGCTGTATCCCTGCGGCGAGGGCGCGGGCTATGCCGGCGGCATCACCTCCGCGGCGGTAGACGGACTGCGCTGCGCCGAGGCGGTGCTGAGAACCATGACAGAATAAAAAACACGGGCGTGAACGGATTGTTCACGCCCGTATTGTTTTACGATATTATCACGATATTACTGGTCTGCGCCGAGCATGGCGAGGAAGCAGTACTGCACCGTCTTCTCGCTCCAGGGGTAGTGGTTGGGCTCGTAGCCCGCGCTCTTGAGAACGCTCTTGCCGCCCGCGCCGGAAATGGTGTCAAAGGCGGCGACCACGCCCTCGATCTGGGTCAGAAAGTATTCCGCGTCGGCGGGCGAGAGCTTGTTGTAATAGTTCTGCACGCTCTTATGCACGTCGCCGGGGTTGAGGCTGCTGCTGACGAAATAATCCGCAATGCGGCCGGCATTGGCCGCGGCGGTGAGCTCACAGCCCTCGGTGCCGGGGTAGTAGCAGCTTTGGATATTCATGAGAAATAGGGCAAAATCATCCGTGTCCGGGTCGGCCTCGATCTCTTCGATGTTGATCAGATGCTCCCAGTCGATCCCGCCGTCCACCTCGGAATACGAGGATTTCGTCTCGGCAGCATAGGAGAGCTCCTCTGCGGCGTCGGTCTGCGGCGCTTCCGCCGTGATCTCGGCCGGGTTTTCTCCCGCAGGCTCAACGGCGTTCTCCGCGGGACTGACAAGCTCGACCGTTCCGGCGCTCGTCACAGCCGGGGCGGGCTCGACAGCCGCAGGCTCGGCCGCCGCGGCGGGGGCTGCCGCCGTCTCGCTCACGGGAGAGACCGCAGCGGTTTTAACAGAGCCGCAGCCGGCAAGCAGCGCGAGTATCATGGCGAGGGCAAGGATGATGGAAAGTTTTTTCATGTTGTTCAACTCCTTTTCTGTCGGTTTATACGAAGCAGTCGGCAAAAAGGACGCTTTTTCTCAAAATATTTTTTTCGGATCGTTTGCAATCGGGCCGTACAAAGGGGCCGGAGAGATGCTCTCCGGCCCCTTTTTTACGGGATTTGCTCTGCCGTCAGTCGGAGCCTAGCATGGCGACAAAGCAGTCGGAGACGTTTTCCTCCGTCCAGGGGTAGCGCGCCGCCTCATAGCCGCAGTCGGCCAGAATGCCCTCGCCGCCCTCAGCGGTGATGGCCGTGAAGGAAGAGACCACGCCGTCAAGCTGCTGCTCAAAGAGCACTCTCTCCTCGTCCTCGAGCGCGGAGGCATAGGTCGTGACCGCGGCGGAAACGCTGTCGGGGTCGATGCCCGTCTCGGCAAAATAGTCGGCAAGCTTCGCCGCGCAGGCCGCGCCGGAGAGCGAGCTGCCCGCCGTGCCGGGGAAATAGTGCTCGCGCACGTCGTCGAGCAGAGCGTTCAGTTCGTCGACTCGGCCGCTGCCGAAGCCGTCCGTGACCGTGGAGAAGACCTCCTTGGCCACGCTCCTGAGCGTGTCGGGGTCGGCGCCGCTGTCGGTCGAGAGCGAGCAGATGAGGCCGAGATGGGCGTCGAACAGGTCGATCACGCCCTCGGCGCCGTCGTTGTAGCGCAGGGTCGTGTTGTAAAGATCGTTCGCGGTCTCGGTGTGCTGCCATTCATAGTGCATGCCGGAGATGTCCTCATACTCCGCGGCGGGCATAAAGCGCGCGACATAGTTGCTGTCCTTGAGCGAAAAGCGCATCTCGGCGACGGAGTTCTCGCCCTCGATGATGAAATAGTCGTCGACGAGGCCGCCCTGCGGCAGACTCATGACTGTGCCGAAGCGCGTGAGGATCTCGATCTCGGAGGATTCCTTTTGCGGATTGGGCATGCCGGCGGCCGGCTCGTTCGTCGGCGCGGCGGTACGGCCGCAGCCCGCGAGCAGCACGAGCGCAAGCAGCAGGCAAAAGATCTTTGCGATATGTTTCATGTCATTTCTCCTTTTTATATAGGAACCTCCCGCCCGCTTTCGGGCGGCGCAGCTCGTTTTCGTTTTCCTATCATAGCGTCTCTCCCCTGCTTTTTCAATTCTTTTTCCCGAAACAAAGATTTTTTAAGAAAAGGACTTGACAGATCTGTATGAGTGTAGTATTGTATTAATCGCTTAGTACAATGATGCAAAGGAGGACGGATATGGAGTTTGATCTGCAGAGCTCCCGGCCGATCTGGCTGCAGCTGTCCGAGCAGCTTTCCCGCCGCATTCTGACGGGCGTCTACCCGCCGGGCTCGCGCTTCCCGACGGTGCGCGATCTCGCAGCCGAGGCGGGCGTGAACCCGAACACGATGCAGCGCGCGCTCTCCCAGTTGGAGACAGACGGGCTGGTGACGACGAACCGGACCGCGGGGCGCACCGTGACCGAGGACACCGCCGTGCTCGACGCGCTGCGCAAGCGGCTGGCCGGTGAGGCGACGGAGCGGTATTTTTCCGAGATGAAAGAGCTGGGCTATTCCCGCGGCGAGGCCGCGGACATGGCCGCGGCGGAAAAGGAGAGGAAAGAATGACACAGGAACTGGTAAAATGCACCAATCTCAGCCGCAGCTTCGGCGAGATCAAGGCGCTCAATGACGTAAACCTTTCGCTGCCCTCCGGCCGGATCATCGGTCTGCTGGGGCCGAACGGCTCGGGCAAGACGACGCTGATCAAGATCCTCAACGGGCTGCTGCAGCCCACCTCGGGCGAGGCACGCATCGCGGGCAATCTCCCGGGCGTCGAGTCGAAAAAGCTCATCAGCTATCTGCCCGACCGCGGCTATTTCCCGGAGTGGATGAACGTGGGCGACATGATCGACATGTTCGCCGACTTCTATGCCGACTTTGACCGTGCGAAGGCCGATGAGATGTGCCGCGCGCTGGGGCTGGAGCGCTCGATGCGCATCAAGACGCTCTCGAAGGGCACGCGCGAGAAGATGCAGCTGATGCTCGTCATGTCGCGCCGGGCCAGGCTCTATCTGCTCGACGAGCCGATCGCCGGCGTCGACCCGGCGGCGCGCGAGTTCATCATGCGCACGATCCTGACGAATTACAGCGAGGACGGCTCTGTGCTGATCTCGACGCATCTGATCCTCGATGTGGAGCAGGTGCTCGACGAGGCGGTGTTCCTGCGCCAGGGCAGCGTGGTGCTGCACGAGAGCGTGGACAGCATCCGCGAACGTACGAACGGCAGTGTGGACCAGCTCTTCCGCGAGATGTTCCGCACGCAGGTATGGAATGGAGGGGAAGACAATGCTCGGTAAACTGATGAAATATGATCTGCGCTCGATGCTGCGGCGCTTCGGCGGGCTGTGGATCGCGATCGCGGCGCTGTCCGTGATCAACGGCTTTTCCATCCGCGGCGCCTTTGAGCAGGCCACCGCGCGCAGCGGCTGGGCAACCTTTTTCCTGTCGGTGCTGCCGCCGATGCTGCTCTTCGGGCTGTATGTGGCGACAGGCGTGCTGACGCTGATCTTTATCTGCGAGCGCTTTTACAAGGGTCTGCTCGGCGACGAGGGCTATCTGATGTTCACGCTGCCGGCCTCGGTTTCGGCGCATATCGGCGCAAAGACGCTCTCCGCACTGATTCTGGAGCTGCTCTCCTTCCTCGTTGCCGTAGCCAGCGGCATGCTGCTGCTCGCGATCTCGGCGCCGGAAGAGCTGGCAAACGGCTGGCAGACGCTCCGCGAGGGGCTGGCCCAGGTCGCGCTCCCGCTTCCCTGCCCTGGCTGATCGTGGAGTGTGTCGTGCTCTCTCTGGTCGCCATCGCGGCCGAGACGCTGAAGATCTATGCCGCGATCGCGCTCGGCCATCTGGCGAAGAAGCACCGCGTGCTGTGGGCGATCGTGTCCTACATCGGCATCAACATCGTGCTGAACTTCCTGCTCGGCCTCTCTGTGGAGCGCGCCGTCGCGTGGGATCTCTTCAGCGGACTTGTGAACCCGAACTTCGGCGTCGAGTTTGCCAATGGCCAGTGGGTCATAGAGGGCGCCGGTCTCGCCGCGGGCGTGACGGGCAGCGCGATCGTGGCGGAGTTGCTGCTCTGCGCGGTGCTGTTCTTCCTCACGCGCTGGATCCTCAAGAACAAGCTGAATCTCGAATAAGGAAACGTGATATACAAAAAGTGCCGCGTGCAAACGCATGCGGCACTTTTTCTCTGTCCTGAGCATCCGCAAATGCTCCTCACGCAGGAAATGCGGACAGGGGTGGGGCGAAAAAGAGCAAAAAAGCAAAAAGTAAGGCGCGGGGAGTGATTGGCTCCTCGCGCCGTGGTGCTTATTGGGGTGTTTTGTCAGAACATAATAATCCGTCCACTGTGTTCACAGATCAGAAACCTCCTAATTCTTCAAAAAAATTGCATTCATCTAAATAAGCCACGGTTTCTTCTATCCGATTTTTCGTAACCTCATCTACAATCACAATATTAGGTTCAACAAGAAAAAAGCCTCCATTTTTTGTTTCCAGCGCATAATCTTGTGCCAATCTTGTAATTGTTGTCACGTGTATTCGATATCTTTTTTCTTTTTTTTCTACGACAACGTCCCTTCTGTACTCCTTGTAAAAAGCCTCAAATTCTGCAAGTTCTGTGTCGTTTTCATAATGAATCTTCATATATTTCCCCTTTCGTCATATATTTTCCCTCTCAATACGGACCAGAAACAACGATCTGATTGAGCAACTCTTGAAATGCTTCCAATGTGTGGGACAGGGGACGGTTCCGTGTCCCATTAACCCTACTCGCGCCGTGGTGGTGTGATTTAATTGTCGTTTTCGTCGTGGGACGGGGAACCGTCCTCTGTCACACATCGTTGGACATTTCGTGCCAGCTCCTCAATATACGCGGGTTTGATTTCATCGTTTTTTTCCAGCTCTTCCTGGTAAAAGTCATGATCCGTATAGCGTTCCAGATACGGGCAGATAAAATCATAATCCCACGTGGCCAAATAGTTGAAACTGTATTCCGGGCACGCCCAATACCCCTCCCGAAGCAGTTCCTCCAAGAGCCAGGTCACCCTTGCGTCTTCATCATTCTTTTTGCTGTTTTTCAAGTCGATTGTAATACAATTATCCTTGTCTATGTAAACAACAAACCTGTCGTTCAGCAAATTGTAACTTGCGCCCTCTTTTTCCCTTATGATCCAGCTCTTATTCGATTCCTTTCCGTAAGACACTCCGCCTGAATAGCCGTCATCTTTTCCCGCGGTACTGAAGGAGAACAGTCGTTTCTCACCGTACCACGCCTTGCATAATGTGCCGACATACACTTCTTCGTCTATGCCCTCGCCGTGATTTCTGTAAACAGACAGATATTTTCTGTCGAAAGAGAGAAACTGTTCCCTGTTTGATTGAACGTGTTGAGCGCTGATTGAGCTAACGCCCAGCGAAGAAGCCGGAAGAAAAGCGCTTTTGAGAATGGAAATGAAAAAGACTGTCGAGACGATCAATGATATTCTGAGCAGGAAAACGCAGAATTCTCGCATTTTGCTTTGTTGTTGCACGCTTTCATTGTCCGCAGAAGAGCGGTTCAGCAACCACAGAACCGCGGCGCCGCTGAGTGCGTCCTGTATCATATTTCTTGTTTCGTGGAAGATTGCGTCGTTTAACCGCTGCGACCTGGCAAAAGCTGACGTTTCAACGTATTTTGCCGCAAGAATTGATTCTTCCCGCAGCGCTCTTATATCAAGGACGATTGAAGCCAGCAAGAACAAAGCAAGCAGCGCCGACAATACGATGCGGAATGGCTTTCCGAGCTTTTCCCCAAAGAGTCTCTTTTTCGTAATCTGTGCTATAGCGAACCAGTTTACCGCTGTGAAGACGTCCGCCGTAAACCAACTGTATCGGCCAAGCGCCCAGAGCACAGCCAGCCGCACACCGTCGATTATAAGTTGAGAAAAAAGCAGCAAAAACAGCAAAGCGCTCTTTTCTTTTTTTGCCGAGGGATTTAGACTCTTTGACGAAAAAACGATTTCAACCCACACTGCATAAAACACAAAGAAATAAATAATCCTTGTTGCGGCTTCTGAAAGGATGGTCTTGATATTTGACAGGGAAAACAGGTAAGTACCAAACAGGCTTTTGGGATAAGGCGCCCATACAAAGAAAAGAAGATCGAGCAACACCAGACTGACTAAGCCAAGTGCAAATATTTGTCGTTTTCTGTTCATTTGGTTCACCTCATTTGGGACAGGGGACGGTTCCTTGTCCCATTTATAGCGGATAAGCTAAGAACGGCGGGACAAGGAACCGTCCCCTGTCCCACTGTTATACCTGTGTTCCCATTTTCATTTTTTCTTTTTTACTGTTAAGTGATGTAAAACTAACGCTATCATTGAGACAAGAGGCACAGGGAGAGCAAGTCCCCAAGGAACAGCTATACTGTTTGCTATTAGCCTCACCCAATTCTTAATAGAATTCGTTGATGTTGTATCAACTAAAATGTTATATATGAGGTACACGATAGGTGGCAATAATAGTAGCAGAATAAGAACATATTGTTCTACTCTCTTTAGTCGATATTCCTTGCTCTTTGAGAATCTATAAAGCGAAACGATTATAACAATTGTTTGCACGCCTACTGCTGTCGCAGTAGACAAAAAAACCGTCTTTACAATGTTCATTTCTGACCAAGCCCTCCCACTTTACTACCCCAATAGAACTATTAACATAAACATAGATCTCATTTAATTAGAAGAATCGTTTTTCAAAAAGCTGCACTTTTGTGTGGGACAGGGGACGGTTCCGTGTCCCATTTATAGCGGATAAGCTAAGAACGGCGGGACAAGGAACCGTCCCCTGTCCCACTTATTGGGGTGTTTTGTCAGAACACACTGGTTCGGTCCCTCTGTTCTCTGTCCCAATCGTGTTCCTGTCGGCTGAGTTCTGTAGGGCTTGCATTCTATGGAGATGAATCAGCTTTTTTTCATAAGAAGAAAGCCGTGTGCCAAAAGCATCCTCTGCCAAATCAATTGCTGATTTGCGGAGAGGAACGCTTACTTCAAGAAAGTTCTCTAGCAGATTTTCAAGGGCAATTCTTCGCTCTCCAAGCTGAGATAATCTGCGCGCTTCTTCAACTTCTTGCCGAATAAAATGTAATTCAGTTACTTGTTCTGCTCTTAAACCCAGGCTTTCTTCGATATTTTTTAAAAAAGCATCGAACTTCTGAATGTTCATAATGGATGCAAACCTACTTTCCTATGCAATGGGACAAGGAACCGTCCCCTGTCCCATGCATGTTAACCGTCCCCAATGGCATTCTGACTTTCTACTCCTGATATTACAGAGATAATCTTGTTATTTGAATCTAAAAAAGATAGATTAAGCAAGCCATTTGATACCTTGTAATCTGTAATAATATCCGACGCACCATACTTCCACCTTATCTTTCCATATTTATCAAAACAGAACACATCTATTTCAAAAATAGATAGCACGTCTTCGTTTTCCAACATTATGAAATCAAAAAACGTAGAAGATGCTCTATAACGATTAATAGGTTCAACTAATGATATTATATCCACTTCACAGTCAAATCCGACAAACGCCACGCCTCCGTTCTGAATTATTTTTGGTAGCGTATCTCTTGATGAAAGAATACCAATCCGAATTTTCAAACTATTGTTTGAAACAGCTAATTCTCCAACACTTTTTACATGTTCGCAATCTTCTCCAAGGATATAATCAACAACATCGTTTCGTTTATTAAACCGTTCATATAGCTCACCAGCGGTGTCAATAGCATGATACTCTATTTTCATATTTATCCTCAACTTTATTGAATTCCACGTAGTTTTGAAAATGGGACAGGGGACGGTTCCATGCATTCCCGTGACTGTGTGATTTAATTGTCGTTTTCTTCGTGGGACGGGGAACCGTCCCTTGTCCCCAATTGTCTTTTCTTTAACAAATAAGCCTGGGTATATGCGCGAATCATTTTGCTTGAATAGTCACTCCCTTTGCTCCATGAAATCCTCATTATTTCTTTGGTTAACTCAATAAGCTGATTATTCTCAAATGCTATGTTGTTCTTTTGAAGTTCTTCTTTGACAACCTTAGAGCATCTTTCGATGTCACTTGCTGCCGGATAATTGCTATCAAGAAGATATCCAACAAGGTTATAGATTTTACAATCAGAATACTCGTTTTGCGCAGAAGATACTATTTCTATGATTTTGGTTAAAAGTTGCTTTCTATTATCTTCATTTAGTTGCGTTTTGCGTCTTTGAAGTTCTATTTCTATTATTTCTTCGCATTTTTTAATTGTCCGTTTTTTTACAAAAGTCATGACCATGCGCCCCTTCAATTCGACATGGGACAGGGGACGGTTCCGTGTCCCATTTATAGCGGATAAGCTAAGAACGGCGGGACATGGAACCGTCCCCTGTCCCATGCAATTGGTCATATTGCTTTGATAAATCTTCTTCAACAAAAGGATATCCTATCAACTCATAAGGAAGATCCCGACTTTTTGAACCATTAACGCTGATTTTTCCATTTCTGCGCACTAATAAAGTGCGACCCCCATCTAAAGTAAGAACACAGTCACAGTCCAGAATGCTAATGAATCGACCTATAATCTTCATGATCGAATTCACAGCCAGCTCATACTGATAACTAAAAATATCAAACCATATATGGCAGGTTAACTCCATAGCATAGTCTTCACTTGCAAAAGCGAGATCATATGATCTTATGTCAGTAAAAATCGTAGCCCATTCACATGATGTGGTAAATTTGTTTTTTGGGGGATAGTCTACAGTTTCTACCACAGACGAGACCTCTTTCATTATTTTCACAAAAAGAGTTTTTAGTTCTTGTAAAGAAGATATTTTAGTCAAATACAATTCAAAAAACATATTACTCACCTCATTTATGGGTTCTTTTGTGGGACAGGGGACCGTCCCCTGTCCCACCCTGTCCCAAGAACCGTCCCCTGTGCTCACAACCCCGAAAACAACTTGATAATATCCTTTTTTAATCTCTGAAGTTCCCGATGGTATACCCTCATGTCATAATCTTCCAGCATTCTATCAATGAGAAGATTTAATTCTCCAAGATATTCTGATGGTGACGTATAGCGGTTTTTACTAAACCAAGTCAAGTCTTCATGCCATTTTGAACTACGATCATAGTCTTCCATGAGTTGGCAAATATACTTTTGTATTGTCCAGACATCTTTATATTTCACCACTCAACACCTCACGGCATATAAAAGAATTGAATATCAATGTTATGGGACACGGGACACGGGACAGGGGACGGTTCCGTGTCCCATTTATAGCGGATAAGCTAAGAACGGCGGGACAAGGAACCGTCCCCTGTCCTATGTTGTTGTTTTCGCGTCAGCCCTCCGCGCCGGTGATGCTGGCGCCGCAGAGGCGCGTGACGGCGGGGATGAGGTAGTTGTTGTACTGCTTCTGCTCGCTCGAGAAGCGCAGCGCTCCGCCGAGCTCGCGCAGCGTGCCGGACACCGAGCCGCCCTCGACGACCGAGACGCTGTCGCCGTCGTGGAGATAGCCCAGACGGATCTCGCCGGCGATGTCGCCGCTTGCGGTGTCGACCTGGAAATCGGAGAATTCGACGACCTCGAGGTATTTGCCCGTGCGCAGCTCCGCGGCGGTCTTGCCGCCGCCCTCGACGACAAAGTTGCCGGGAGAGAAGCTGTCCTCCAGCCCGATATACTGGGCAAACATGCGTCTGCCGTAGAAGTTCTCGGCCACGCCGCCGGAGATGATCGTCATGTCGCGCACCGGAGCGCCCTCGTCGTCGAAGGCACCGTTGTGCGAGGAGTTTTCAAGCGTCTTTACCGCGCGGACCGTCAGCTTGTCGCCGCCCTTGTCCTCGGCCACCGCTTTGCCGATCTCGCAGTCGGAGATCCCCTGATAGACCATGCCGGCGTTCATCCGGTCGATATAATAGTCATAGATCTCCAGCGCGTCGTCCGTGGAGAACACGACGTCGCACTTGCCCAGCGCCGGGGTCTTTCCCGCGCGCAGCTTGTCGCGGCCGAAGCGCAGCGTCTCTTCGACGTTGGCCTTCAGTCCCGCGGCGTCGCAGCTTCCGGATTTATACATGCGGTAAAGCTCGATCTCGCGCCTGTCGTCACGCGCGTTGACGACGACCTCCGCCATGGAGGAGGGATACACGTCCGTCACGTCGATGCCCGTCGAGGTGACGAGGCGGCGGCAGACGCTGTCGGTGAAGATCTCATAGGAATTGATATCCGCCTCGGCGCTCTCCTCCACGCTTCTCATCGCGCGCAGGAAATCGCCCGCGATCGTCCTGAGTTCCGGCGCGGCAGCCAGAGGCGCGGCCTCGCCGCACGGCGGATTGAGCGTATAGGCCCGGTTGCGGATCAGCCCCGCCTCGAAGAGCAGCGAGCGGATCAGCTTCTCCGCCTCCGTCTCCGTCGCGGTGGGAGCGAGCTCGGCCGAGGCGCTGCCGAGGAATTGTTTTCCGTCCTCTTCAAACGCCTTGTAGATCGTGAGCGTGATATGCTCGGTTTCGCGGACGCGGTTCTGGTCGAGCGCGTGGCGGATGAAGTAAAACTCCCAGCCCGTGCGGACCTCGTCCCGGACGGCCCAGCCGTCGGCGCCGCTTTTCTTCAGCAGATCCAGAATGAAGTTTTCCATTTAACCAAGCCTCGCTTTCGCCTTCATATAGGGGCCGCCGTCCGAGACCTTGACCCATTCCTTGTGACCCTTGCCGCAGCCGCCGGTGCCGAAGAGCTCGTGGTCGCGGCTGAGCATCGAGATCGAGCCGAGCAGCTCCGGCACATAGCCGGTCATGACGATCGGCGAGACGACCTTGCCGGTCAGCGCGCCGTCGCGGATCTCATAGCCGCGGTCGATAATGCACTGGATGCCCCAGTGCTTGGGGTCCTCCATGCCTGACTGCATGCCTTTGAGTAAATAGCCGTATTTGACCGTGGCGATCATCTCCTCAAGCGTGCTGTCGCCGGATTCGAAGACCGTGTTGGTCATGCGGGTGTAGACCTTGTGCTCGAAGTTCTCGCGCTTGCCGTTGCCGGTGGGCGCGACGCCGAGGCGCAGGGCTGCGAGCGCGTCGCACACGCCGGTTTTGAGGATGCCGTTTCGGATCTCGACCGTGTCGTGGGCAAGCGTGCCCTCGTCGTCGAAGGCATAGCTCGCGACCTCGATCTCCGGCTTGGCGCCCTCGTGCATCGTGACAAGATCGCTGCCGACGCGCTTGCCGATATAGTCCGCACCGAGCGCGCGGTTTTTCACGAACATATCCATCTCCACGCCGTGGCCGAAGGCCTCGTGCGCGATCAGGCCGCTGACCTCGGGCGAGACGATGACCTCGTATTCGCCGGGCTCGATCCGCTCGGCCGAGAGCAGCTCCTCGGCGCTCTTCACGACGGGCTCGACCTTGTCCGAGAGGCGGTCGAAGATCTCCGGCCCTTCGCGGCCGGACACGCCCTCATAGCCGAATTCGACCCGGCCGTCCTTTGTAACGAGCGGCATGACGACGCCCTCGGAATAGACATAGCTCTGGCGCATGTCGCGATTGGCCGTCAGGAACAGCTTGCAGACGTGCGTCGACTGGGCGCGCAGACGGCAGTCGATCGCATACTCGCTTGCCGCGAAGCCGCGCGCCGACATTTCGGAGAGCTTTTCGACAAGGGCGGCGAGATCCGTCTCCTCCGGCAGCAGGCCGGTCTCCATCTCCTCGCGCACAACGCAGGGCTCGTCCGGCAGGACGGGCGTGTCGTAAACGGCGCTGCCAGTCTCCTCCAGCAGGGCGAACTGCTCGTCCAGGACACGCCGCGCCTCGGCGGCGGTGAGCTCGGGATGGGAAGGATCGAAACGGTTGAAGGCGTACTCGCTGTACAGCCCGCCGCGGCTGACGCGGACGACGCTGCCGCGCTCGGTCATCATCGTGGAGTGGTTGACAGCCTTGGCACGCTGCGAGATCGACGCGGTGAAGCCGACGGAATCCGTGGACAGGACACTGACATAATCAAAGTCCTCCCTGAGCAGCGCCACCAGCTTTTTCAGCCCCGGCGCGATCGCGTCAAGGTAAGGAGAAAAAGGTGCTTTCACTTCTGATCGTTTCCTTTCTTCTTTAATTGATGACTGGATTGTATCATGCCCCGCGCGGTTTTTCAACAGCTCCTCATCCAGCTCTCGCTCTGTCCGCCGCGAAAAGACACTTGTTTTTTCCGCACGGTACGTGTATCATGAAAGCCAAGGCGGGCAACGTTTTCCCGCCGCGGAGGAGGTCTTTCCATGCCGGATACTTATCTGATCGTCCACAAGAGCGTGCTGCCGGACTATTTTGAAAAGGTGCTGGAGGCAAAGCGGCTGCTTGAGAGCGGCAAGGTGCGCGAGGTCAGTGAGGCTGTGCGCCGCGTCGGCATTTCGCGCAGTACCTATTATAAATATAAGGACCATGTGTTCGCGCCCTCCGCCGTCGCCGAAAGCCGCAAGGCCGTGCTCGAGCTGATGCTCGACCACCAGCCCGGCGTTCTCAGCGCCGTGCTCGCGCGCATTTTCGGCGCGGGCGCCAGTATCCTGACCATCACGCAGAGTCTGCCTGTGCTCGGAAAGGCCAGCGTGACGCTCTCGATCGATCTCGGCTCCATGTCCGGCACGATTGAAACGCTGACGCGCTCGCTGGAGTCCGTCGATGGCGTGGAGAGCGTAAGACTGCTTGCGATCGAATAAGGCCGCGCCCGCTCCTCCCCTGTTTGCCGGGCGGAAAAAGAGACGAAAAAAATCCTTGACAATCGCGAATTATTCTGTATAATAGCTTTTGCGTTTAGCGGGATTGTGTAAAGGTAGCACAGCGGACTCTGACTCCGTATGTGAGGGTTCGAATCCTTCTCCCGCTGCCAAAATGACAGGGTCTGTCCGAAAGGACGGACCCTGTTTTTTTCGCCTTCTATTGATTTGTGTGGTTTTTTGAGTAAAATAGATTTTGAAATGTGCGTTTTTTCAGCCGCAATTCGTATTGAAATGTGTAGTTTTTGAAGGGCTGTTTCCATTGAAAAGTGTGATGACGCGCTAAGTGCTTTTGTGAAAAACGAGGATTATCATGTAAAGAAGGCCTATGTCCTGTCCAATACCCGTGAGATCACAACAAACGGCAAGGTCATGTATATCCCGATCTATGATGTGATGTTCCTGGGGAACTCTTAAAAAGCAGATAGATTGATTTATAAAGAAAGATGGAGGAGCAACGATGGCAAAAGTTCAGTCTGTAGAACCCAACATTGCCGATTTGGCAAACGGATGGTTGAAATCCTATAAGCTGGATTACAAACTTGAGCAGGAATCGTTAAATGCAGAAATTGACCAGGCATTAAATGATTATGCCTCTAAAAGCGGCGGCGAGGGTGGAAATCGGCCTGACGCTAAGTTGCTGCTACGGGATAAGAATTTGAAGGACTATCCCATTCTGATTGAGTATAAAGGCTATAAAGACAAGCTCGTCAAGCTCGATGCCGACGGGAAGGTTGCTAATAAGACCGCTAAAAACCTCCCGGACTTCAAAACAATCAATTCTTATGCTGTCAATGGTGCCGTTCACTATGCCAATGCGATTTTGCACTACACTAGTTTTACAGATATCATTGCAATTGGCATGACCGGGTATAAGGACGAAGCTGGAAAGCTCCAATATGAAATCGGGGTTTATTATGTTTCGAAGGGCAACTTCGGTATTGGTCAGAAAGTCGATGACTATACGGATTTCTCATTCCTCAAGAATGAGAATTTCGATCGGTTTATTGACAAAGTCAAGCAACTGCAGCTGACACCGGAAGAGATTGAAAAGCTCCGCGAGCACCGCGAACAGGAAATCAACGCCAGCCTTGTTAAGCTCAACAACGATATCTATCAGAACGAAAAGGGGCTAAGTGAACGCGATCGCGTTTATCTCGTTGCGGCTTCGATCATTGCAACGCTTGGTGTCCCCGGAAAGGTAGCTGCACTTGAAAAGGCCGAACTGAAATCATCTACTGAAGACGGGAATCGCGACGGTGACATTATTCTTCGCAAAATCAAGGCGTTCTTGAATGAAAAGAGCCTGCCGCAGGAAAAGCGGGATCTAATTGTCAGAACGCTCCAAAACACGCTCACCACCGAGAATATCAACAAAGTCGAAAACGGCGAAAGCCAGCTTAAGCGTGTATTCACAAAAATCATTGATGATCTGGGCATTTACTATAAAATCGGTCTAAGCACCGATTTTACCGGTAAATTGTTCAACGAAATGTACAGTTGGCTCGGATTTTCACAGGACAAACTTAATGACGTTGTTCTAACGCCCTCTTATGTAGCCACGCTTTTGGCAAGGCTTGCAAGGGTTAACAAGGATTCTTATGTTTGGGACTTTGCCACCGGTTCCGCTGGGCTACTTGTGGCCTCAATGAATGAAATGCTGATCGACGCCAAGGAAAAAATCAAGTCCCCTGATGAATTGGCACTGAAATCAGCGCAGATTAAAGCAAATCAGTTGCTCGGATTGGAAATACTTTCAGAGGTTTACATGCTCGCCATCCTTAACATGATCCTGATGGGAGACGGCAGCTCGAACATTATTAACAAGGACTCGCTTAAAGAGTTTGACGGCAACTATGGCTTTGGTAAAACAGATGAGAAGTTTCCTGCAGACGCTTTCGTCCTGAATCCTCCGTACTCCGCTCCGGGAAACGGCATGGTTTTTGTTGAAAGAGCGCTCTCTATGATGAGCAAGGGCTATGCTGCTATCATTATTCAAAATTCCGCTGGCAGCGGGAAGGCGGTAGAGTATAACAAGAAGATTTTAAAGCACAGCACTTTGCTTGCCAGTATCAAGATGCCGATTGACCTGTTTCTTGGCAAGTCAAGTGTACAGACCAACGTTTATGTGTTCCGCGTCGGTGAAGCACACCAGGCGGATGATATTGTTAAGTTTATCGACTTTTCTATTGATGGCTACACGAGAACTAACCGTAAAAAGGCAAGCGTTAATTTGAGAGATACCGACCACGCGAAAGAACGCTATGCAGAACTAGTAAGTTTGGTTCGCTTTGGAAAAGGCAAGCTGAATTATTATACGGAGAAGGAGTATTACGAAGGTCATATTGACCCGGAAAATGGTGCAGACTGGAATCAGACAGCACCGATTGATACGAGACCTACGCTGGAGGATTTCAAGAAAACAGTCAGTGATTATCTTGCCTATGAGGTTTCCAAGCTCTTGAAAAGCCAAGATGTGGAGGAAGATCGCCTGGGAAAATGACAGCCTCACTTAATGAAAAGCTGAGGACTGTTAAGTGGGGCGAATATAAACTCGGCGATTTATTCGAGGTTGTATCATATAAGAAAAGATTTGATGCGAACAAGGTATGTGTTTATGAGTCCGGGCGGTATCCGTATATTGTCCGAATGGGAACAAGCAATGGGCAAAAGGGCTATATAAATGAGGATACAAAGTATCTTAACGATGGAAACACGATCTCCTTTGGTCAAGATACTGCTACGGTGTTTTATCAGGAAAAGCCATATTTTACCGGCGACAAAATCAAGATTCTCAAGCCCAAATATCATGAGTTTTGCAAGAACAACGCCCAATTCTTTATTGCTGCAATGAATTTGGCTTTCAGTAGCTTTTCATGGGGAAGTTCAAGCTTCAATATGAAGATAATTAAAGATGTGAAGCTGACACTCCCTTCGGCACCTGACGGGAAAATCTACTTCGATTTTATGAATTCCTTTATAGCAGAGCTGGAAGCGGAGCGTATAGCGGAGCTGTCCGATTACCTAACAGTAAGCGGACTGGACAATTATGAATTGTCCAAAGAGGAAAAAGATGCGCTAAAAGCATACCACACCTATGATTGGGGGAAATATAATCTCAAAGCTCTGTTTGGAAAATCGACCCGGGGGAAACGTTTAAAAGGCGAGGATCGAGTTCCTGGTAAGCTTCCATTTGTGACGGCCGGCGAGGCCGAGGAAGGCATTTCTGCCTTTATCGGCAATGACGTAGAAGTATTTGAGAAGAATACGACGACCATTGATATGTTCGGTTCTGCAAAATACCGCAATTATCGGTACGGTGGAGACGACCATGTAGCTATTGTTCATACCGAAAAAGTTCCAATGAAGGCAGCGATATTCGTTACCTCTGCATGCCACAAAGCCGCCCATACCGGCAAATTTGATTACGGGCATAATTTCTATGCAAAGGACGCAGACGCGCTTGATATCATGCTGCCGACGAAAAACGGAAAGCCTGACTATCCGGCGATGGAACTTCTGATTTCGGCAATTCATAAATTGGTTATCAAAGACGTTGTATTCTATGCAGAAAAGAAAATCAAGGCAACAAAGGAAGTTGTAATGAAATAAGGAAAAGGAGCGCGAATGAAGCTAAGGAATTTTTTGTATCTAAACACGAAGATACTCGAGGACTATATATCTGCTATTGATGGCTATACATACGATGAGGAATCGCAAGCGATAGCAACCAGCAAAGAGGACTCAGGTAATGGTGGGCTGAATGTAAAAGCAATTGAAATTGGGGGTGCCCATACTGGCAAGCACACTGAGGAAGTAACACGGTCTGTAAAAATCGGAGATGCAGCAAAATTTGATAAAGTCTATAAATACCTTCAATCAGACGAAGATGAATCGCTCCAATACTATGAATTTCTGACCGAAGAAACCTATGATGCGCTATCCAGAGACGACTTCATCGAAGTTCTTGCTACCGCGCGTTTTTCAAAAGCGAAAGAGCTTACTGATAGCGTTAAGCGCATAGGTGAACTGGCAAATCTAATTCAAGGCTTTACTGACCAGCAGATTCTCGACAAAAAGACGGCTGATGCCATAGAGGGTATTTCCGCATTAGGGAAACTTAACGCTGGGAAAGAAATATCATGTGTATTTAGCTTTGATGATGGGAAATACCCTATGGTAGCTTATTTGGATTCAAGTTATTTCAGGTGCGAACAGGAAAACTTTGTCGGTCAAGCTTATGTCTTGTGTAAAATAATTCGCAAGGTTCCCAAAGGCCAGAGTATTAAACTTGATGAGATATTTGAGGACATTAAGAAGATGCCTTTAAATCGTGATCAGAGGCGAAAAATGCCTAAGAACATGGATAATCCCGAAATGATGCGCGATGTGATTAAAGGCCCTGCGCTCGTTGTAACACCTATTGCTGTTTATCAGTAACTCTTATTTCTGATTTGTTGAGAATGAAATACTACATCACCGCCGATATTCACGGCTTTTATACCGAATTTCATAAAGCGCTGGATGAGGCGGGGTATTTCACCGATCCCGAGCCGCACAAGCTGATCATCCTGGGCGATATCTTTGACCGCGGGCAGGAAGCTGTGGAGATGCAGGCGTTTATTCTCTCCCTTCTGGAGCAGGACGACGTGATCCTGGTTCGTGGGAATCATGAAGATCTCTACGAGGAAATGATCACGATCGACGAGGGCCTGCCGGTTCGGCACCACAAGAGCAACGGGACTTACGGAACGGCCTTGCAGCTGACGGGTTACGACCCCGGGCTGGCAATCATCCGTAATTTCGATTTCGCCGAGGCAGCACAGAACACAGCCTATTATCGACAAATCATTCCGGCGATGGTAGACTATTATGAGACCGCGCATTATGTTTTCGCGCACGGCTGGATTCCCTGCATCCAGGAGCGCGACGGCAGCTACAGCCACCGCTCTGACTGGCGCGAGGCCACACCCGAGGAATGGCGCCGGGCCCGGTGGATCAATGGGATGGACGCGGCACAGGCCTGCACGGAAGAGAAGACGATCTTCTGTGGTCACTGGCATTGTTCCTACGGCCACGCGCGGTATGAAAACAAAGGTTCCGAGTTCGGGCCGGACGCGGATTTCAGTCCCTACTATGGCCCTGGGGTGATCGCGCTGGACGCCTGCACCGCATACAGCGGAAAGATCAATATCCTGACGCTTGAAGATTAACGTACCCATGAGAAGTACGGAATGGGAGGAGTTGCTGATATGAGCATTGCTGTGAATCATGCCGTCCTGGCCAAGGGCTGGGAGCGGTTCACGATCATGCACAAGGATCGCAAGGTCGCGGCCATCCGCGAGGACGGCACCTGCACGATCTACGCGCCGTCCTTTATGCCCTACAATCTCTATCTGGAGACGGCGAATGATCTGGACACGCGGCTCAACAACCTGAACAATTTCTACTATTGGTGTTCCTCCCGCGTCCTGACCCTGGATCGCCGATTCGCCAAGGAGATCCTGAACAGCATTGGGGCAAAGCAGGCCGTAACGGATCGCGACCGCGCCGCCATCGCCATTTCCTATCACGGACTGAGCCTGACCGACGTGTACTGGATCAAGTTCAACCGCGAGAACGTCAGTTACGCCGACCTCAGCCTGTTCCGGCATTCCCTGTCCGGGGCCTTCGCCGACGTCAGTCTGAACGGCCACTCTCTTACCGTTCAGAACGCAGAGCTGCTGAAGCCCAACGACGCGGCCGGGGACATCGGGACCCAGGGCGTCGCACCGAAGGCGTGGATTCGGGAGAATGGGACATTCTATCTTCTGAAGAATGGCGATGAGCGCGATGTAACGGCCGAGCTGCTGGCCTCGAAGATCGCGCGCTGTTTCCAGGCCGAGAGTGTGGCCTATGAGCCGTCCACCTTTGAGGGCAAGCCGGTTTCCCGGAGCCGCATCGTCACTTCCGAAGATGCGAGCCTCGTCTCCATGGAGGCGGTGGACGTGTACTGCGTCAATCATGGGCTGGATCGGGACGCCTTCGTGCTGAAGAAGGACGCCTATGCCTACCACATGATGAACCTGATCGACTATCTGGTTGGCAACACCGACCGGCACTGGGGCAACTGGGGCTTCCTGGTCAGCAACAATACGAACAAGCTGGAAAAGCTCTACTCCCTGATGGACTTCAACAAGTCCTTCCTGGCCTATGATACGATCGACGGCGCCCGCTGCCAGACAAGCAGCCGGAAGCTCTCCCAGCGTGAGGCGGCCCTAGAAGCTGTCCGCGCCGTAGGCCTGAACCAGATCGCTGAAGTCAAGCCGGAGTGGTTTGAGGATCAGGCCACACGGGATATGTTCTTCCAGCGGTTGGAGGCCGTAAAGAAAGATAATCAGGATCTCTGAATTTCTTGATCAGTTGGCCTGCACGAACTTGATGTATTTACAAAACAAATGAGATAATTCGGACTTTCCGAATTATCTCATTTGTTTTACGCTCGATGATATGGCATGCCTTATCTAGTACAGACATTGAGCCGCTATCTCTAGGCTGCAGCCGTTTCCAATTTGGAAACGGTTCATCAAAATCAAATGAATCAGACTGGTTCTTTCCAAAACGGAAACTACCATGGCAACTGCCGAGAAAAGCTCGGAAGTTCAGAATCCACAGTAATATGCAGCCCAACCGACATAGCAGCCGTCGACAGGCATCACGAGCACACCATCCGTGCGGCCGCGCTGCTGCACCAGGAGGCAGCGCCAAACACCGCCCTGCGCGCACAGTGCCGCGTTTTCTTCAATGAACAGCCGATCTGCGATCATGTCCGTGATGAAGTTTTCATAGTCGATCTTCGCCAGCTTCACCGTATTTACGATCTCATACTGCGTCTCTTGTTCAATCGGGTGCGGTGCCAACAGATCCTCGATGATCCGCGGGCTTTCAACGAAATAGGCAAAACCAGTTCTCTCCATATCCTCAGTTCCCTCCAAATGTCATGTACTTAAAATAAGTACACTTTGCACATTCTAACATGTACTTGAAATAAACTCAAATTATCTTGTATCAAGTACACGGAGGATGTCGCATGGATGCTTTGAAAAAAGAAAAGGATAAGCACCTTGGGCTTCGCATCGACAGCGAACTTCACTATAAACTGCATTACATCTCTCAGTACGAGGGCCGCTCGGCAAACGGCGAAGTGATCTACCTGATTCGCAAAGCCATCGAGGACTTCGAAAAGCAGCACGGAAAGATCGAAATGCAGTAATACCGATCTGCGCAGAAAAGCACCCGGAAGGCCGTTGATATCAACGGTTTCCGGGTGCTGATTCCTTATGGGCTGTATATTATTCTGTATCTAGGATTCTGGTCACTTCTCCTGTTCCTTGATCCACTCCAGCAGGCGCTCCCGTCTTACGAGCATGCGATGACCGATCTGCAAAGTCGGGAAGTCGGCGCTGCGCATCAGGCGGTATGCGTTCGCCCGAGAAATATTAAGCGCTGCACCTAACTGATTTGCATTAAGAACAGCCGGCAGATCGTCGAACGAGTTAAACCGCGGCTTGATTTCCCTTGGTTTCTCTTTTTTCCCCTCCAGCGTATAAATGAACTCTTCCAAAACCATTTCCTCTGCAGTGGCCCGCGCTGCATTCATTTCCCGAACCCAGCGGAGCTGATCTTCGGCTTTCAGTTTCTCTGTGATTCCTCGCTGCACCGAGAGCTGCACTACGATCTGATCAAAGCGTTTCTGCGTCTCCTGTTCAACCTGGGCCAGATGCTTGTCCAGCTCTCCTGTGAGCATCCAACTGGAATAAAGCGCTTTGTGGTTATCCATCAGATAGTGCTTGCGCAGCAATCCCCACTTGCCGAGAGGGGCTGTTTCTGCTATACTCAATTCGGGAATCAGACAATCATTGGTCATTTTGTAGGTTCCTCCGATGCTTTCAAACGTTGTATTTTTCATGTTTTTTCCTCCTGTAATTGTACCCTTACCGCTACCCTTACGGGAACGCAAATAAACATTTTTTACTTGTTGACAGGTTGGGAAAATCGACGTTTTTTTATAATTTACTTGCTTTTGCAGATAAAAAAGTTCAACGCAGATGTGATCTGCTCTTCGAATCCTTCTCCCGCTGCCATGAAAAATGCCGAATTTGTCTACCAGACAAATCCGGCATTTTTCATCTTTGTGGGGTCAAAATCCCTATTCCCCTGCGATTTCAACGAAAAGTTACTCCCGCATGATCGAAAAGATCTTGCGGGAGCTCTTTTTATGGCTTGATAGTTCAAACTTTTTTAGGCACTTTTTGGCGCAAATGGGCTGTGCAAAAGTCTCGCATAAAGGTTGAGGCAGAAGGCTTCGAATCACAAGAACGGAGCGGTCTACCGGATTTGACAAATATTGCATGTCGGTGCAGGTTGCTGCATGGAGATGAAGAAAGAGCCCATAGAAAACGAATTGTTGATTATTATTGAAAAGACAAAAGAAATTATGGTCTTTTTATTAAAAACTATTGTAATATATTGACAATTATGGTACCATAAAATCCGACTACATGATATTATGTAAATGGTGTTATGTGAATTAAAAGATTAGCAGAAGAGATAATATGCTAACCCAATCAAAAAGGACTTGACAGGCATGCGGAGTTTATCCAAAATCAGACAGGCAGACAGACAGAAGAGTCTGTCCATTTTCATTTGGTCAAACAGAATAATTGAACAAAAGACGCATGAAAGATTAGATATTTATATAGAAAGATAAGATGTAAGTGTGGGTAATTTCGTGCCGCCGCATGAACAATCTATCTTGAAGCATTGCTTTATCCTGCTGCAGGGGATTGAAAAGTTGCCTGCTGCAGATTCGAGTTCATATTAGACATGCAATAAGGGGGAAGAGTTGATATGAAGTCTTCCAAGAAGTTCGCAAAGCTGATTTCCGTAATCCTGCTGGTTTCTATGTTGTTGACCAGCAACAGTGTCGGCGTCTGGGCATACGGCCTGGAAGGGACGGAGCCGGTGTCGCAGACCGATCTGCAGGAAAACCCGAATGGGGAGAAGACTGCGGAGAATACGGTATGGGAGTCAATTGGCGAGCTTGCGTCGGAGGAGACGGAGTCCGCGTCGGAGGAGACGGAGTCCGCGTCGGAAGAGGCGGAGTCTGTGTCGGAAGAGGCAGAGTCTGTGTCGGAAGAGGCAGAGTCTGTGTCGGAAGAGGCGGAGTCTGTGTCGGAAGAGGCGGAGTCTGCGTCGGAAGAGGCGGAGTCTGCGTCGGAAGAGGCGGAGTCTGACTCTGAGCAGGATCGCCAGGATGCGGCGGACAACGACGGGAATGAAAACTTGGAGAAGGACGAACAGCCTGACGAGGATCTTCCCGAAAATCTCTTCCCCGAGGATGATGTAGCGGAACAGGAAGATGAGAACGGTAAGCTGCCTGACGTCGACCCCGAGGAGGGGGAAGGAACGGAGAATAAGGATCCGTTGCCGGAACGGTCTGTCCGCACGAATTACAATGCCATTGCGTCCAACGCAGCGGTACAGGTTTGGGCTGATTTTGACAGTGCCGAGGCTGTGCCTGATTCGGCTGTTCTGACAGTCAACGAAGTGACGGCTGGCGCAACCTATAATTATGCCGCTTACATGGAGGCGCTTGGGAATCCGGAGAACACCCATTTATATGACCTGGCCTTCCTCACGGAGGAGACGGACGAAAACGGAAATACCACCGGCCGCAGCCTGGAATGTCAGCCGTCTGTCGGGTCTGTCCGTGTGACCATGGCCTTTCCTGCCGACAGCCTGACCGAGAGCGTGCAGGTTACCCATCTGCCCTTGACTGCGGAAGTGCGCGCCTCCGTGCTGAAGACGGCGGACGCGGTATCAATCACCGCCGATCAGATTCACCCCGAAGCAGTTCGGGATCTGAAAGTCAATGCAGCTGGAGGTACGATAGCCTTTACGGTGGACAGCTTTTCCGTTTACGCGGTGACGGTGAGAGACGAGGGCAATCAGGGTGCCGATAATAATCCCGGTAACTCAGGCGATGAGGGAATTGTCGAATCCGCAGAGGATCCGGTAGAGATCTCCGCAGACCAGGTGATGGTCGCCGCCGCCGATGAGGCGCTGATCAGGCAGGCCGCTGAGGCGCTTGGCCTCGAGAACACAGACGCGGTCCAGGAAGACCTTCCTGTCCCCGGACTCTGGCAGGTGAAAGGAGCAGAGGCCCCCTTGCCCTCCGACGAGGAAAAGCCCCATTCCACTGAGGCGCTTGGCCTCGAGAACACAGACGCGGTCCAGGAAGACCTTCCTGTCCCCGGACCCCGGCAGGTGAAAGGAGCAGAGGCCCCCTTGCCCTCCGACGAGGAAAAGCCCCATTCCACCAGATCCGGCTACGTTGGCCTGGACATCTCTGTCGACAAGTCCCTTCTGTCGGAAGGAACGCTGTACAAAGTGCCGGTGACGCTCCCCGACCCGATCGACCTGACCGGAGCGGAGAATGCCATCATAGACAGCTTGACGGTGACGGTTTACCATATTGTGGACAGGACTGCGGAAGAAGTCGAATGCGTCTGTCCGGATGACGTGAAGGAGACCGGGATCCTGTCGGAACTTTTCATTCTCACGGATGGGTTCTCTCCGTATATCGTATCCTACACCGTGGAGTTCCATAACGGTGACGCGGAGGTCGTTATTGAGGGCGGAACCCAGATCCTGCTGAGTACGCTGATCACGAAGCTCGGCCTGACCCGTGACGATGGCAGCAGCTTTACTGCCGATGACATTGAGAGCGTTGAGTTCATCACTTCCGGCCTCTTCACCGTGGAAGAAGTCACCGGCGGAGGTGCTGGAGTTGTCCTGAACCGCGGAACGAAGCAGGAGGAAACCGTGACGGTCAAAACCGGACATGATTTCATCCTGACCAGCCAGAAGCCTTTTGATGAAGTTCAGATGAAGCTCATCTTCAAAGACGGCACCACGCTGGAAGTCCATGTTACCGACGCGCAGGATGCGCTGACTGTGAACGTTAGCCTCTATGACTATGATGATACCACAGCAATAGACTTCCCGAGTGATTTTGGCGGGACTGACAATGTCTATGTGTTTGTCTGGGACGACAGCTCCGACCAAGACATTAAAGATTTACCCAACGATACCCCTTGGGCGTGCATTAAACTAACTGATGAGAATAATAACATCAAAGGCCACAGCAGTCCTTATTCCGTGAATGTTGGCAGTTTCAGCTCTGATCCGGGGTGGAACAATGGGAGCATATCTTATTCGGATCTTACCGACGACCAGAAAAGCAACCTGAAAGTCCGTGTAATCCATACTGCTGAAAATAATCCTCCATCTCTCGGCAACTTAAAAGACATGGCTCAAAATCGGCAGGCTGCATTCGAGGAAATGTGGAACGGCGGTTTCGACGGGTATGAGATCTCCAAGGCTCATAGAACGGGTCTGATCTCCGAGGGAGAATATGAAGTAAACTTTATCAAGGGAAATACCCGTCAGATAATTGTCAGATTGGAGTATGAGGGCGTAACGTCCAAAGCGACCAGCGGAAAGTATTATGTGCTGCTGGATGCAACGTCACAGGATGGGAATAACCACTACTACCAGGTTGTGCCGGTAAATGTTGACAGTGAGGGCAAAAGCACAATCGATCTTCCGATTGGAGATACATGGTCGGATAACCAGAAGTTCTCCGACAACTGGCAGAGTATCACAGCAACAATCATCACCCCGAACCCAGGGCACAGCATGACACCCGGCGGAACCAGACCGAACGAAAATGATTATCTCGCTGCCTATGAGGTGACCGGTTATTCCTGCGCATACCAGGGACGCAAAACAGAGACAGACACAGAAAACCACATCCAGTATGATGAATTTCTCTTTAAGCTGACGAAAGCATCCTACGATGAAAATGCCATCACCCCCTATGACGTTCTCGGAGAAGGGGCGGAGTTCGGCATTGTTGCAAACCGATATGAGCAGACCGGCCATACGGAAACAAACATGGCGGTCAACTCATATACCAGTGACAGCAATATCGACCTGAACGGTGCCGGTGATGCCGTTATGCCTTTTTACGTCGGTGCGGTCGATGAAGGTAAACAACTCTGGATCTCCGATAAAACCGAGGTCGGGGTTGACCTGTATATCACACAGGATATCAAGGACAATCATCTGAACCTGACCACCACAAAGCCGCATAGCGAAATCATTAAGACCCAAGGGGAAATCAACAGCTATGTCAACGGGTTGATTGGAATTGCCAGCGGTAACTCGGCAACCATGGCGAGCAGGACCACCGTGAAGCCTGCTCTGTCTGGCAACAACAAAACCCTCGATCTCACCCAGTTCCCGGACAACACGACGATCTATGTCGACTGTTCCGATATGGTTAATGTGGTCGCTTCGAGCGGCTGGGTGATCGAAAAGCGCCCCGGCCAGAGCATTGTTTTCAACGTGCCGGGTGCCGGTACAGTCATAATCGGTGAATTTACCGTCCGTACGAAAGATGCCAATGGGAACGATATTGCAGTACAGAGCACCACATCCGCATTGAATGGTGATCCGGCAAGGAACAAGCTCGTTGATGATGTAATTTTGGAGCATATTACATTTAATGCCTATCAAGCAAGCGGGCTTGAGACCCACAATGCTTCGGCACTGTTCCTGGCCCCGAAAGCGGCTAAAGTTACTCAGGAAAACGGTGCAGGTTGGATTGCAACCGGAGGCACTGTTGAATCCAAAACAGAATGGCATTTCTATCGCCATCAGCGCAGGTACAAGTCCCAGGGGGATTTCAGCCTTTCCGGCACGAAGAAGATCAAGAACGAGGCAACCGAAATGGACTATTCCGAGTTCAGTTCTCTCACCTTCACCTTTGATCTTTTCGCATGTGACGAGAACGGGACGGTTGCCGAAAACGCGATGCCGCTTGATACGGTGACGGCGGACTCCAGCGGTAACTTCGACTTCAGCAAGCTGAGCTATACCCAGGCAGATGTTCCCGAAGGGCAGTCGACGTTCTATTATGTAATTCGTGAACGGGTTCCCGAGGGCGGGAAAGCAGGCGGAGTTTCCTATGACGCCACGCCCGTTATCGTGAAAGTCGTTGCAACCGATGGAGGACAAGGAACAATCAGCTTTGCCATTTCAACACGTAGCGATGGGGGCAGCAGCTGGACACAGATCACCCCCGCAACAACAGAAGGATCAATTCCGGTATATGATATCGGTAACTTTACGAACACCTACACGACAGCCAGCAGCACCTCCGTGCAGTTTGAGGGTCTCAAGACCCTGACCGGCAAGGAGCTGAAGGATGCCGAGTTCAGCTTCACCCTGACGGGCTCCGACGGCACCGACCAGACCAAGACCAATGACGGCCAGGGCAAGATCGTCTTCGACGACATCACCTACAACAAGGCCGGCACCTACACCTACACCGTCAAGGAGAAGGCCACCCAGGAGAGCGGCGTGACCATCGACAGCAAGGTTTACAACATCACCGTGACCGTCACAGACGACGGCAGCGGTCAGCTGAAGGCCACCGTCTCCGGCGACAGCACCACCGGCAAGGACCTGAACTTCAAGAACACCTACGAGGCCGGCAGCACCTCCATCACCCTGGGCGGCACCAAGAGCTTCACCGGCTATCCCGAAGGGGCCACGCCTCCCACCTTCACCTACACCCTGAGCGAGAACGGCTCCGTCATCGACACCAAGACCACCAACGGCCCCGGCGATTACCAGTTCAACAGCATCACCTACGACAAGGTCGGCACCCACACCTACACCGTGGCCGAGACCAAGGGCAGCGCCAAGGGCGTCACCTATGACGAGACGACCTATGAGGTCACCGTGGAGGTCACCGACGACGGCAGCGGCCAGCTGAAGACCACCATCACCGGCGACAATCCCGCGGCGCTGGACTTCACCAACAGCTATAAGGCCGACAGCACCTCCGTGCAGTTTGAGGGTCTCAAGACCCTGACCGGCAAGGAGCTGAAGAACGCCGAGTTCAGCTTCACCCTGACGGGCTCCGACGGCACCGATGAGACGGTCACAAACGACGGCGAAGGCAAGATTAGCTTCACCAAGATCACCTACGACAAGCCCGGGACCTACCGCTACACCGTCCAGGAGAACGCCTGCAGCGAGAACGGCGTGACCATCGACAGCAAGGTTTACAACATCACCGTGACCGTCACAGACGACGGCAGCGGCAAGCTGACCGCCGAGGTCACCGGCGCCAACGAGAAGGGCTTGAACTTTAGCAACACCTACAAGGCCGGCAGCACCTCCGTGAACTTCGGCGGCACCAAGACCTTCGAAGGCTGGCCGACTGATGTGACCACGAAGCCTACCTTCACCTACACCATGAGCGAGAACGGTGAGGTCATCGACACCCAGACCACCCAGGGCGCAGG
>Ga0247611_10002713_pt1 | contig 27781 bp, 19 predicted proteins | sample 177DNAGHGhighgp2_FD_192422 | JGI IMG/M metagenome (GOLD analysis project Ga0247611, IMG submission 192422) | Sheep rumen microbial communities from Palmerston North, Manawatu-Wanganui, New Zealand - 1770 DNA GHGhigh gp2 | ecosystem: Host-associated > Mammals > Digestive system > Stomach > Rumen... | reverse complement strand
CGCAGCCATCCTGAAGTATCCTGACTTCTTCAAGGCGGCGGTGTCCTGCGCCGGCAACCACGACAACAGCATCTACAACCGCTGGTGGAGCGAACAGCACCACGGAATCCTGGAGAAGGTCGACAAGGGGGACACTACGTTCGTATATTCGATATCCACCAACCAGGAGCTGGCGAAGAACCTGAAGGGGCACTTGATGCTGGTCCACGGGGATATCGACAACAATGTACATCCGGCCAACACCATCCGCGTGGTGAATGCGCTGATCAGGGCAAACAAGCGTTTCGACATGCTGATCCTCCCCGGACAGCGCCACGGCTTCGGGGATATGAACGAATATTTCTTCTGGAGGATGGCCGACTACTATTCCGAGTGGCTCATCGGAGACTCCGAGAGGTCCCGCGTCGACATCGTCCAGCTCAACAACGACTGACGGCTCGTCATCCCCGGCTTGTCCCACGTCATCCCCGGCTTGACCGGGGATCTGTTTCTGTCCCACGTCATCCCCGGCTTGACCGGGGATCTGAGATGCCCGAACAGGTCGGGCATGACGTGTGGGTCTGGCATAACGATAATCAATGAATTAATATCTAAACAACTATGGAAAGAAAAGGATACATCTATTTTATGACGAATAAGAATAATAACGTCTTATACGTCGGTGTTACTAACAGTCTTGTCAGAAGAATGGCCGAACATCATGAAGGAAGAGGCTCATCGTTTACCAAAAAATACAATTGTTATAAGTTGGTATATTTTGAGCGGTTCCAGGATATTGAGCAGGCCATCGCTCGCGAAAAGCAATTAAAGCATTTCAAACGAGAGTGGAAAAACAATTTGGTACAAGGCGTTAATCCGAATTGGATTGATTTGGCAAAAAGCATAATATCTGATCCGGAGGGGATGCCCGAACGGGTCGGGCATGACGGCCTAATCGAGCAAGACGATTAATACATTGCTATGTGTTCGCTACGTCATCCCCGGCTTAACCGGGGATCTGAGATGCCCGAACAGGTCGGGCATGACGTGTGGGTCGGGCATGACGAACACGGAATGGCTTCCTAGCGCCCGTAGAGCTGGAGTTCGATAACTCTGCGCTTGAGGGCGCTTCCGTATTCATACTCACCGACATCTATCGAATCAAGTAGGTAGAGGTCGGTGCCCTTGAATATGGTGCCTTCGGCTACGGTCCTGATCTGCAGGATCTTGTCGATGGAGTCCTTAGGGACGATAAGGTGGCAGGGGATGATGTAGGCTATCATGTTGCAGGCTACGGCGTGGGCCACTGCGCGGACTCCGCGAGGATTGTCGCAGATCTGGGCTAGCTGGCTGTAACTCATAAGCTTGATACCTTCTTCCGGCAGGATCGGAGTCCCGTCCTCGCGGTGGGTCAGATGATAGAGGTTCTTCCAGACGTTGACTTGGAAAGGGGTGCCGGAAATGTAAAGGTCCTCCCATCTGGTCTTCTGGGAAAGCGCGGCGAGTTCCTTCATGGTTATCTTGCCGACGGTGATTTCCGAAGTGGCCGATACGGGCTGCGACTGCACCATCTCGGTTATTTTGTTCAGATGCCGGAAATCAGCACAGACCGACGCGATCTTCCCGTCGATGCGCGTCACCACCCATTCGTTGTCATCCCTTTTCATTGCCGTATATTCTTAACCCGTTTAAAGTTAAGAATTTCCACCGACAACTCCAAATCATTTCCCAAGGCAGGAGAGGAAGAACTCCTTAAGAGGAGAGTCAGAGTTGGAAATGCGGCCCTTCAGTCTCCAGATACGGTTGTAGATCACACTCTTCTCCTTGCCCATCAAGGTGGATATGGTGGTGCTCGAAAAGCCGGAGGCTGCGAAACTGTACAGCAGGAAGTCCTCTTCCTTCCATGACGGGAACTCCTCGCGGAGTTTGGTCATCACTCCGTCACAGTCCGCATCCAGGATCTCTTCCAGGTTCCTCTGGACCTTCCTGTCGCTCCTGAGCCCCTCGACTATATTCCTGACCTCCTTGAGTATCTTCGGTTGCAGGTTGTCTGTTCCTTCGTACACGTAATACTGCTCGCACAGGCGTTCCAGCAGATCGTACCTCAAGCCTTCGCCGCGGCCTGGCTTCTGCGCACGGGAAGAGGAAGCCAGCTTCCGCCTGAGATCCTCCGCAACGTTCATTATCTGCTCTTTTTCAGCTATTTCCTCCTCCAGCCTGCGCTTTTGGAGAGCTCTGTAGTACAGATAGGCCGCGACCAGCGCAGCGATGACCATCAGAGCAGCAAGGGAGAACAGCCACAGCTTCAACCGAGCATTGCGGAGCCCCTGGGCGGTGGCGTCCGCCTTTTCCTGGATATATTCCCTCTGGCTGGCGGCGACTGCTTCCCGCAACGCGGCTGTCTGCGTCCTGTTGCCATATTCAGTGACCTTCTCAAGGGCCTGGAGGGCCTTCCGGGAGTCTCCGGAGCGGGAAGCGATCTGGTATTCGCGGAAATCAACTTCCGCCAGGGCATCTTCTCCCTCCGCCTCGGCGCGGGCTTCGGAGAGCCATTTCAAGGCTTCCGCCTGACGCCCCATGAGTGAATATGAATATGCCAAAACTCCTTTGTCCGAGCTGGACAAAGGGAGGCCTAGTTCGTTTCCGGCGCGGCCGAGAAGGTCGATCGCCAGTGCGGGATCCGGGGTGTCCTTGCCGACCGCGAGGGCGGCATAGGATTCGAGGCAGCGTGCTTCCAGGAGGGTATCCTTCAGTTCGTGGGAATCATATAGGACACTCTTGAATATGTCTTCGGCTGCGTCGTAGCGTGCCAGCCCGGCCTCAGCCTGACCAATCTCGAGGAGCGAGCGTAGGGATTCCTGCCGCTTCCCTGCTGCCTGGAACGCTTCTGCGGCACGGGCGAGATACATCATTTCGTCTGTCGTATTCCCGGAAGCATTGCAGGTCCGTGCCATGTCGCGGCAGATCAGCCCCTCATGGAACTTGTCCCCTGCCTGCCCTGCGAGCTCGAGGGCCCTGGTATAGGATACTATGGCTGCGGAATAGCTGCCGGCGTTGAACTGGGTCCTTCCGAGGCAGTACAGTGCCCTTGCCTGCTGGCCGGTGTCCCCATGGCGCTCGAACCAGGACGCTGTCTTCTCCATGTCCTTGACATCATGGGTGTTGAAATCAGCCAAGCCTTCCTCGACCTGGTCGAGATATTCCCCCATCTTGTCTTCAAGTTCATGGGTGCATCCTGCAAGGATCAACGTCAGGAGCAGGAAAAGCGATATGGAAAGGATTCTTCGCATCGTCAGTCTTCATTGTGCCAACCTTGCGCCCTGACCGGGAGCTCGGCTCCGCCTGGGGCCACAAGGACCGCTCCGACGTCGCTCTGGGCAAGATGGCCGATTATGTCGAATGTCTGGAATTCCCTGCGGAACTTCTCGGCTTCGAGGATAGGAATCGTGAACAGGAGCCTGAAGTCGTCGCCTCCGTTCATGGCCGCCGATACAGGATCGATGTCCAGTTCCTTGCCGAAAGAGAAACTGTTCCCCTCGAAAGGAATCTTGTCGGCATATACCTTGGCTCCGAAAGCTGTGTCGCGCACCAGCCTCTTCAATGCATCCGAGAGACCGTGGGAGACGACATATCCGTTGGAAGGATAGATTCCGGTCTCTTCGAAACGGCTCACGAGGGAAGGAGAAAGCTCAGGCTTGAGATAGCTCCCGATCATCATCTTGTACTTCTCGAGGTCCGGCTGTGCGGAATCGTCTGAGGTCTTCTCGAAATTCTTCTTCTCGCGCTCCAGGATCTGCTGGCCGATGTATGCCGCACCGAGGCTTCCCGAGACGCAGATCAGGTCCTTGCTCCTGGCCTTTGCTGTCCTTCCGGCTGTGAGCTTGTATTCCTCGCCCGTAGCGGACACGCTGACCGTCAGCCCGTTAGGGGAAGGGACCAGGTCCAGGTCAATGGCCTTGTAGCCGTGTTCCCGGGCGGCGGAGAGGACTCCTGACCACAACTCGCGGACGTGGGAGAAATCGAGTTTCGAAGATAGTCCGAGCCTCACTGAAAGCAGCCGAGGATGGGACATCGAGGCGTAAAGGCAGGCTGTCTGGGCGACTACGCATTTGTAGCCCAGATGCTTGAGGGGGAAGTATGTGAGATCGAAATCCATACCCTCAAGGAATATCCTGGAAGACGTCCGTATGATACTTCCGGCTTCGGGAATGAAGGATGGATCTTCGACGTGATCGAATCCACTGCCTTCGAAAAGAAGGGCTATCGCTTCGGCCTTGCCATATTCATTGAAAGATTCTCCGGCCATGATGTGTCGTTTTGAAATGTAATCAAGACAAAAATAGCATAAATTGTCAAAATTGTTAAATTTGTATTCATTGAAACACTATCGGAAAATGAAAAGAATCCTTCTCGCACTGGCAGCTGTCCTCATGGCGCTTCCGGTATCCCTTTCCGCGAAAGACAAGACCGCGGACATCAAAGTGATTTCCTACAACATCAGGGTCGGTACGGCTAAGGACGGTACCAATTCCTGGGAATACCGTTATCCTGCCTCGGCAATGATGATCGAGGACCAGAAGCCGGACATCTTCGGCCTGCAGGAGGCTCTGGATTTCCAGGTCAAGTACCTCGAGGAGTATTGCAAGGGATACAAGAGCGTCGGAGTCGGGCGCGACGACGGCAAGCACAAAGGTGAACACATGTCCATATTTTGGAACAAGAAGACCACCAAACTTCTGAAATGGGGCACTTTCTGGCTGTCGGAGACTCCTGACAAGCCTGGAAAGGGCTGGGATGCCGACTGCATCCGCACCGCCACCTGGGCTCTGCTGAAGGACAAAGCCAGCGGCAAGAAATATTACTATGTCAACACCCATCTTGACCACATCGGCTGGGAGGCTCGCAAGAACGGGCTTAAGCTGATCGTGGACAGGATAGACAAGATCAACCCGAAAGGCCTGCCGATGATCATCACAGGGGATTTCAACATGGAGATCGAGCGGCCTGAGTTCGATGACCTCAAGAAAATCATGAAGAATGCCCGTGAGGTGGCCGTGAAGACCGACCACGTGAAGACCTACAACGGCTGGGGCAAGGGTGGCGACGAGAACCAGGAAACCATCGACTATGTATGGTTCAAGGGTTTCAGCACTTGCACCGAATACGAGACCATCACCAAGAAATACATGGACAGGACCTACATTTCCGACCATTATCCGATAAAGGCAACCCTTATATTCTGATGAAACGATTCGCCGCAGCGTTATTTGCAGCAGCCTTGTGCCTGAGTCTGTGCGCCCAGCAGAAGGCGGACCGGCTCGCCCTGGTCGACGGGGTGATCGGAGAGGCTATCTCCGCGGGAACGGTCCCTGGTGCAGTGCTTGCGGTCATGCGCGGCGATGATATCGTCTGGCTCAAGGCATACGGCAACAGGAGCGTGACGCCGTCCGTTGAGCCGATGACCACCGATACGATGTTCGACCTGGCTTCCTGCAGCAAGGTGATGGGTACCACCCTGGCCTTCATGAAGCTGGTCGAGAACGGCCAGGTGCGGATCGAAGACAATGTGAGCCTGTACATCCCGGGATTCGCTCCGTGGACCGACCCCGGGACCGGCGAGCAAGTCCAGATCAAGGTCAGGGACCTCATGACCCACTCTTCGGGGCTGGCTCCGTACATCGACGTAGAATCCTTCGTAAAGGAATATGGGGAGAATTGCCCCGGACTGCTTGAGGAATACATAGCGACGAAGGTCAAGAGGAATTTCCGTCCCGGGACGGATTGCATGTACAGCTGCCTCAACTTCATCACGCTGCAGAGGATCCTCGAGAAGGTGACCGGGCAGAAATTGTACGAATATGCCCATGAAAACATATTCGCTCCTCTAGCTTTGAAGCACACCTGCTATTTCCCTCTCGATCCATCCCTGCCGAAGGTTCCGGGCATCGACTACGACGCCCTGGCGGCTCTTTGCGCCCCCACGACGGTGCAGGCTGACGGACTGCCCCTGGTAGCCAGGGTCCACGATCCGATCGCCAGGAGGATCATGAGCGGAAACTCGGGCAATGCCGGGATGTTCTCGGATGCCAGGGACCTGTGTACGATCTGCTCGGCCATAATGAAGTGCGGAGAGGGTATCCTAAAGCCTGCGACAGTCCGCCTGATGACCACCGTGCCTGAGGAAAACGACCCGAAGGTGGGCCGTACCCTGGGATGGGACACGAAAAACGACTTTACGATCTGCCACACAGGGTACACCGGTACCTCTGTGGAAATCGACTTGAAAAACCATACGGCCATAATCCTGCTGACGAACAGGGTACATCCGGAGGACAAGGGCAGCGTCAGGGACCTCAGGCTGAAGGTATCCGGGATCGTCGCATCCTCCCTCAATGAAGACAAGTGATGAAACGCATTTCCGCAACCATATTGGCAACCGCCGTGCTACTGGCTGCCGCAGCGTTACCTTCGTCCGGCCAGACGAAGGAAGAGCTGCTTGGCCTGCTGGACAAGACTATCAGCGAGGCGGACAGATACGTTTCAGACAAACTGCTGAGGATCAAGACCATCGAGAACACCCTGCACTCCAGGGGGGTGTCGCCTGAAAAGCAATACGAAATCTACGGGGAACTCTTCGACGAATACCAACCTTTCAACTACGTCAAAGCCACAGAGGTCCTGAAGGAGCAGAAATCGATAGCCCTAACACTCGGAGACCAATCCAAGATCAACGATATCCTGCTCAAGGAAGCAATGCTCAACACCGCTGCGGGAGAGTTCCTGGAGGCGATAAACACCCTCTCCCAGATGGACACCACCATCTTCTCAACCGAGCAGGAAATACAATACTGCAACGTTCAGCAGCGATTCTGGAACGATTACAACGAGTACCAGAAGAGCAACGACAAGTCCATGCTCCGCAAGGTGGGATATTACCGGGACAGGCTGCTTTCCCTCGCCCCCCAGGGCAGCAATATAAGTGAATATATCACTGTCCGCAAGTCGATAGACGAAGGCAACTTCGCGCAGGCTGACTTCATCAACCGGCATTCCCTCTCCAAGATGGATCCTTCCAGCCACGAATATGCCAACCAGGCATATTACCAGGCCAGGATCTGCGAAGCGCTGGACAGGCGTGAAGAGATGGAAAACTGGTTCATCCGCTCCGCAATGGCCGATATAAAGTCCGCGACCAAGGATAATGCCTCCCTTTTCAGCCTGGCCTCCGAACTTTTCAACGATGGCGACCTGGACCACGCCTTCCATTACACACAATTCTCGCTCGCAGATGCTCTCTCATTCGACGCCAAGCTGCGCCAGTGGCAGATATCCTCCATCCTCCCGGCAATCCAGAAGGGATATACCGAGAACCAGGAGATGCATCACAGAAGGACGCGGTGGCTGCTTCTGGCCGTCTCAATCCTGGCATTACTGCTCCTGGGGGGCTTGTTCGCCCTGCTCCGTCTGTACCGCAAGCAGATTGAATCCAACAGGAAGATAGCCTTGATGAACGCCCAGATCCAGGAGAATTCCACCGCCCTGGCGGAATTCAATTCCAAGCTTTCGCAGATGAACAAGGACCTGACGGAGGCTAACGCAGCGAAGGAAGAATACATCGGGCTGTTCCTCGGCATGTGCTCAAAGTACATCGACAAGATGAAGGCACACCAGAGCAAGGTCCGCAAGATGGCGCTCGCAGGACAATATGACGAAATCATCAAGGCTGCTTCGTCGAATGAGTCCGTGGAGGAAGAACTCAAGGAATTCTACGACATGTTCGACCAGGCTTTCCTGAAGTTGTATCCGAAATTCGTGGAGCAGTTCAACGGCCTCCTCCGGGAAGATTCGCAGATAGAACTCAAGAAGGGGAAACTGCTCAACACGGAGCTCAGGATATTCGCACTGATACGCCTTGGGATCACTCAGTCTTCAGATATCGCATCGATGCTCAGGTACTCTTCGAACACCATCTACAACTATCGCGCACAGATCAAGAACGCTTGCATCGGAGACCGTGAAACGTTCGAGGAGAGGGTCAAGCAGATCGGTAACTAAAGGCTCTCCATCTCCATATAAAATTTTAAATAAGTGGATGGCATTTTGAATGATAAAAATTCAAAATAAGTCCATATTTCCACTTGTTTTTACCAAGTGGATTCCATTTATTAAGCTTATTTTCAATGGTTTATAATTATATCCCATCCTTATATTTCCACTTAAAAATAATTAAAACGTTTAATTTCATACTCCCGGTCCACTTTTTCGGGCTCCAAAAGTAAACGTATTCGCCTATAAATCAAATATTTAATACAAATAAAACCATAGAACCTCCCCTTATTTGCGGGGGCGGTTCTGTTTTTTGTCTTTGATTTATATATTTGCCTCGAAAAACACTTTTCATGTGGACGATTTTCATAGAACAAATACTAATTAACTCTTCAAAAACAATGAGTAACAACATTCTCAGGCAGTTTGCACTGACAGTCATCTGCCTTCTCGGGATTGGCTCGGCGGTCGCTTGGTCGCAGAACATCCAGGTCAAAGGTGTCGTGCTCGATGAAAACGGAGCCGGAATGATGGGCGCCGGAATCATCCAGAAGGGCACTGAGGGAAGTACCACAAACGGTACCATCTCCGACTTGGACGGTAACTTCCAGATCACCGTTCCGCAGGGCTCAATCCTCGTTATCCAAGCATTAGGTTATGTATCTCAGGAAGTTCCGGCTTCGGAATATATGAGAGTACAGCTCGAGACCGACAGCGAGATGCTGAACGAAACCGTTGTCGTCGGTTACGGTGTCCAGAAGAAGAGCGTCGTCACCGCCGCGATTTCTTCCATCACATCCGACGATCTCAAGGCTCAGTCACAGAACAGGCTTGACAACATGCTGCAAGGTATGGCTTCCGGAGTCCTCGTGACCCAGAGTTCAGGTTCTCCTTCCGCAGGTTCACAGGTCCGCGTCCGCGGTGTCGGAACCATCCATAATTCCGATCCTCTTTACATAGTCGACGGAATGCCTGCAGGCAGCATCGATTACCTTAATCCTAATGACATCGAGCGTATCGAGGTCCTGAAGGATGCAGCGTCCGGCGCAGTCTATGGTGCCCGCGCCGCAAACGGAGTCATCCTCGTCACCACCAAGAAGGGCAAGGAAGGCAAGGTCCACGTCAACTACGATTTCTCTTATGGAATGCAGAATCCTTGGAGAAAGCCAGCCGTCCTCAACGCCACTGAATATGCGGTGATGATGAACGAGGGAATGCTGAACGATGGCCAGACCCCTATCTATGCCGATCCATATTCACTGGGAGAAGGTACTGACTGGGTCGATGCGATATTCGACAAGAATTCCCCTATCGTCAAGCATGACGTCAATATCATGGGTGGTTCCGAAAAGTCCGACTACAGCATCTCCGGAGGCTACCTTTCCAACAAGGGTACCATCGGTGGAAGATTCGACCGCTCCTACTACAACAGGTTCACCCTCAGGGAGAACATCGGAGTCACCCTGTTCGATGAATCTGCCAGCAGGAACTGGCTGAACAAGATGACCTTCCGCAACCAGGTTTCCTATGCGCACATCAGGTCACAGGGAATCTCGACCAACTCCGAGTTCGCAGCCCCTCTCGGTTCTGCGATTGGAATGTCTCCTCTCGAGGCCATCTATGCTACCGCTGAGGACGAACTACGCTACCAGAGCCTCTATCCGGCCGGTTATCCTTATATTATAAGGAACAAGGACGGAGTCGCATATTCGATCGCTGACGCAGGTGTCTATAACGAGCAGGCCAACCCGATCGCCATGCTCGACCGCCCGGCAGGACATTCCAGTACCGACAAGCTCGTCGCGGGACTTATCACCGAGCTCCAGCTTATCGACGGTCTGAGATTCCGCAACAGCGTGACGATGGACCTGGCATATGTTTACAGCCACAGCTATTCTCCTGAGTACTTCCTCACATCCAAGGATTTCAAGTACGATACGGTGACTTCTTCCACAACCTATGACAAGAATGGGAACGCTACCGTCACGGACAAGATCAACTATGGCTCCAGCGCAACCCAGAGCATGAACAGGTATTATACCTGGCAGGTTGAGAACGTATTCACATACGACAAGACTCTCGGCAGGCACGCCTTCAACGTAGTGCTCGGCCAATCTGCTCTCAGGAGCATCTCCGCCAACGTGGGAGCCAGCGCCAACGGCCTGACTTTCCCTTATGACGAGTGGAAGATCTCCGTCAACAACACCCTCGGCCAGAGGGAGAACGGAGACCGAAACGGCTGGGGAAGCTGGAATTCCATCCCATACAGCCTCCTCTCCTATTTCGGACGTATCTCCTACAACTACGACGAGCGATACATGTTCGAGGCTACTGTAAGGCGTGACGCTTCCAGCCGTTTCGGAAAGAACAACAAATGGGGTACCTTCCCTTCATTCTCCGTAGGTTGGAATATCAAGAACGAGGCCTTCATGAAGGATATCTTCTGGCTCTCCACTGCCAAGCTGCGTGCTTCCTGGGGTGTCAACGGTAATGATAATATCGGCGACTTCACCTATGCCGTATATACCTCTTCCAACAATAATTACGTATTCGGTTCCGGAGGAAACGGATCCGAAGCCGTCAACATCGGTGTCAAGCCTTCCGGACTTGCCAACCCGAATGTCAAGTGGGAAGAGTCAAAGCAGACCGACATCGGTCTCGATCTCGGATTCTGGGGCAACAGGTTAACCGCCACGGTTGACTTCTACAACAAGAATACTACAGGTATGCTCCTCTCGATGCCGGTTCCTGCCTATGCGGGAGACTCCGCTCCTACCGGAAACCTCGGCGACATGGTCAACAGGGGTCTTGAGATTGACCTCGGTTACAGGAACCACATCGATGATTTCAACTACGGCATCAAGTTCAATGCATCGTACAACAAGAACAAGCTGACCTATCTCGGCGATGATGCAACTTACCTGAGCGGATCCAGCCACAAGCTTGGAACCCTCACCCGCGGTGTCGTGGGGCTGCCTTTCCCGTACTTCTACGGATGGAAGACTGACGGTGTATTCCAGAACTGGGAGGAAGTCAATTCCTATGTCAACGCAGAAGGAGCTCTCCTCCAGCCGAATGCACAGCCTGGTGATTTCAGGTTCGTGGATACCGATGAGAACGGAGTCATCAACGACGACGACCGTACGATGATCGGCAAGGGTATTCCTGACTGGACCTTCGGCCTTACGTTGAATTTCGACTGGAAGGGCTTCGACTTCAGCATGCTCCTCCAGGGACAGCTCGGTGCGCAGGCATACAATGTATCCCGCCGTACGGACCTCTATTATATCAACCTTCCTAAGAACATCCTCTTCAGATGGACTGGAGAAGGTTCCACGAACGAGTATCCTCGCTTCGCCTTCAATTCAGCCAACGAGAACTACAGGGCTTCGGACTACTGGGTGGAAGATGCTTCCTTCCTCAGGGCCCGCAACGTCCAGCTAGGCTACACTCTTCCTAACAGCCTCACCAGGATCGTTGCCATACAGCGCCTGAGACTGTATGTACAGGCAGAGAACCTGTTCACTCTCACAAGATACACCGGTTGTGACCCTGAAGTGACCGGAGGCAACTCCGGCTATGGTACAGAAGTGGGAATCGACCGCGGTGTATATCCGCAGAACAGGACCTTCACTTTCGGTGTCAACGTTAACTTCTAATATTGGACATTGATATGAAAAAGATACTTTTGGCACTGAGTGCCCTTTCAATAATGGCTCTTTATTCCTGTACTGAGGAATTCGTTTCTCCGCAGCATAACTCTTCGGAGCCGCTGGACGAGTACTTCAATACGGAAGCACGTATGTATCAGAGCCTTGTGGCCGCTTACGATCCACTCGAGTGGTTCGACTACTTCTATCAGTACAACGCCCTTCATCTCATTTACGACGTGATGGGCGACGATATCAACGCCGGTGGATCCAACGAAGGCGACCAGCCGATCATCGTCAAGACCCACTTCTTCACCGCTACTTCGACGGATGTCTGCAACATGATGTGGACGATCGCCTATTCAGGCATCAACCGCTGCTGCATCGTCCTTGAATATGTCGACGGCGTGGAAGGATTGAGCGAAGCCACCAAGCAGCTCTACAAGGCTGAGGCTACGGTACTGAAGGCATATTACTACAACATCCTCTGGAAGCTCTGGGGAAATGTCCCTTACTACGACCAGAACCTCACCTCTCCTTATTTCATCGAACAGCTCGGACATGACGCCGTTTACGAGAAGATCGTCAGCAACCTCGAGGATGTATTCGCAATGAATATCCTCCCGATGAAGGCAGAAGGCGGAATGGAAGGCCGAGTCACCCTGGCGATGGCTTACATGCTTTACACGGAAGCTGTCATGTACCAGAATGACGAATCCCGTTTCTCCAAGGCCCTCGGATTCATGAAGGAAATCATCTCTTCCGGACAGTACCGTCTCGTCGATGACTTCGGCGGAATCTGGGAGGAATCCGGAGAATGGTGTCCTGAATCCATCTGGGAGATCAACTTCATCTCTGAAGGCGCGGTCCGCGACTGGGGTTCTCCTATCGCAACCGGCGGCCAGGTCACTTCCATCCTTACCGGCATCCCTGCCATCAAGAACAGTCCTGACTACCAGGAAGGCTGGGGCTTCGGACCTGTAAGGGCTGCAGCATACAACATGTACGATGCCACCGACATCCGTCGCGACGGAGGTATCCTCAACTTTGCTGAATATGCAGAGAAGACCGGTGCTTCATATACACCTCGCTGGCAGGATACCGGTTTCTTCCTCAAGAAGTATATCGCTCGCGTAGGCGGCAACCACGGCTATCTTGGTGACCCTAACATGAACTACGGCAACAACGAGCGCATATATCGCTATTCAGAGACCCTTCTCAACGCCGCCGAGCTGGCTGTCCGTCTCGGACAGGATGGTTCGCAGTGGCTCAAGCAGGTCCGCGACAGGGCCAAGAGCCAGGACACCGGAACTTCCCTGGACGATATCATCGAAGAGCGTCACAAGGAGTTCGTGGGTGAAGGCAAGCGCTACTGGGACCTCGTCCGCACCGGCAAGGCTGCGACCGTGCTGACCGCATCCAACCATGAATACCGTACTGTCAGTTGGACCGAGTCCAAGAAGTACTGGCCGATCCCTCAGTCGGAACTCGACAAGGATCCTAACCTCGTACAGAACAACTATTAATCTGCAGAAGAGATGAAAAAGATCTTTAAATATATCGCTTTGGCTCTGTCAGTAGCAGCCCTGGCCGCTTGTGCGCCGGATTATCCGGAACTCAAGGAAAGCGAGCTGCCTCAGGCCTCCAGCTTCGACGTGACCGTGGATGTCGACCAGTCGACAAACTACGTCACCTTCAACATGAACAACAAGGGGGTCGTCCCTGTATGGATTGTCGGACCGACCGATCCTATCGACAATGCCGCGGGCAGCAAGGTCACCGGCAAGAACTACGCATATACTGGAAACGGTGTCAAGCTTCGTTTCCGTGATGCAGGAAAGCATACCGTAGAGGTCAAGGCTTACAATGCCAACGGTGTTTCCGTAGGATCCCAGGTCATCGAGTTCTCCCTCAACGAGACCTACCGCGATCCATTCGATGCCGCTCCTTACATCAAGGCGCTCTCCAACGGTTCTTCCCAGGCTTGGGAATGGAACTACAAGGAAAACGGCCACTTCGGCTGCGGCCCTGCAGGCGGAGACGGACTTGGATGGTGGAGCTGCGGTGCAAATGAAAAGGCCGACTGGAGCCTGTATGACGACAAGATCACCTTCGCCGCCGACGGAACATTTACCTACGATTCGGGCGACGGACAGGTTTATGTCAACAAGGGCTCAGGCGTCAGGCCTGACCTGAACACCAACAACGAGGACTATCTTGTTCCTTGGGAGGTCACGACATCCACATATTACGTGGAGAGCGAATGGAATGATGCCGGAGTCGAGGAAATCTACCTCGTAACCGGAGCGAACGTCCCTGTATCCTATATCACCGACAAGAGCGAACTCAACGGAAGCCGCTACCTGATCCTCGAGAACGAGACTTCTCAGATCAAGAAGTGCCTCAAGCTTGCTGTCACGGTGTTCACTTCCGACAATCCTGACGGTATCACCTGGCACAAGGAATTCGTGAAGGAAGGCAGCAACGCCAGCCAGACCGGAGACCCTCTCTATGGCATCACCAGCAAGACCTGGGTCCTCGCAAGGGATGTCCAGGGCCACCTTGGATGCGGTCCGGACCAGGGCAACCCTGCAGGATGGTGGAGCTGCGGTCCGGACGAGAAGAAGGATTGGGGAGTCTATGACGACGAAATCACCTTCTACGCCGACGGCAAGTTCGTATTCAACCCTGGCGAAGGCGGACAGATCTACGCCAACAAGGATGTGACCGTCATCGGTCCCGGCGTCGCCCAGGCAGAGGACTACCTCATCGACTGGCAGATTCAGGAATCCACCTACAAGGTCACCGGAGATGTCCTGACCCTGCCGGAAGGCGTGGTCATCGGATATGTCGCCAACAACGACGCCATCACCAACCCTACCTACGTCATCACTGAGAACACCGACGACAGGCTCGTAATGGTAGCCAACTTCAACGGAATATCCTGGCAGTACATCTACAAGCCGAAGGAGGGCCAGAATCCTCAGGGAGGCGGCACCTGGTACGATGTGGAAGGTGCAACCAACCTCTGGAGGAGCGCCACCATCACGCCTGAATACTGGTATTCCGCAGGAGACTGGTCAGGAGGTATCAACGCAGATGCGCAGATCACGGCCAACAACGGCTTCACCGCCACCATTCCTGAGGGAGTGGGCGGAGCTGAATGGCAGGCTCAGAACAAGCTCATATCCAACATCAAGACTGAGGCTGGCAAGAAGTACGACTTCAGCTGCACCATCAAGGCAGACAAGGATATGACCATCACCATCAAGCTCACCGGTAACCCTGAAGAAGAAGGCGACATCCACTCGTTCTTCTACAACGGAGGAGTCAGCCTCGAGGCCGGTGATGCCGTCACTTTCCAGATGGACAACCTGGTACAGAACACTCCTACCGACAACGTTATGCTTATCTTCGACTTCGGAAGGAGCCCTGTCGGATCGACCATCACCGTTACTGACATCCTGTTCCAGGAGCACAAGGAAAACGGTGGCGGCCAGCCTTCCGGCCTCGATCCGAACTCTGACGCCAACCTGTTCAAGGGCCTCAACGTAACCGGTGACTACTGGTATTCCGCAGGAGACTGGTCAGGAGGTCTGGATCCTCAGCTGACCAACCTCGGCGACGGAAAATGGCAGGTCAAGATCCCTGCAGGAATCGGTGGAGCCGAATGGCAGGGCCAGACCAAGTTCCATTTCCCTGTAGCAGTATCAGCCAGCAAGGTATATGACTTCGGAATGAAGGTTACCCCTGACGACGACTGCAACGCGAACATCACCGTCAAACTCGCCTGGGAAGGCAATGACAACGACCACGCATTCTTCTATGTCAACGACTTCAGCGCACCGTCCGACCAGACAACCGCTTTCGTCAAGGAAGGAGTTTCCCCTGACGTAGATTACGATGCCGTCGTCCTCTTCGTCGATCTGGGCAGGGTTGCCGCCGGCACCACGGTGGTCATCTCCGACTTCTGCCTCCAGGAACACAAATGATGAAAGGATTCATTGATATGATAAAGGGTGGATTGCTGCTGCTTGCTGCGGCAGCGATCCTCTCTTCATCTTCCTGCGAAAGGGAAGAACAGCAGCAGGCCAAGGATGACATCACCCTTGACAAGACCGAGATATCGGTTTCTTCGGATGCCGCCACGGCAACCATCAACGTCACCGCCACAGGCGACTGGGGTGTGGGCTCGAACGCCTTGGACTGGTGCACGGTTTCTCCGAGCGGAGGACTGAAAGGAAGCGCCGTGGTCACGGTCACCATCGCGGAGAACTTCACCAGGGCGGAACGCGAGACAACTTTGACCTTCCGTTGCGGCACGGCACGCAAGACTGTGACAGTCAAGCAGGACAAGAAGGCTGAGGCCATCAACGTCCCTGACGGTTACTCTCTTGTATGGCAGGATGAATTCAACGACGCTTCAGTGGACGCTGCCAAGTGGCGTTTCGAGAACTGGGCGCCAGGACGCGTCAACAACGAACTCCAGCGCTATGTCGCCAACGGCGAACTGGACGGAAACAAGACTGCTTTCTGCCAGGACGGAGCACTGAATATAAGGGCGATGAAATATAACGGGCAGGTCATTTCCGCAAGGATGAACACACGTGTTTCATGGGAATATGGCTACATGGAAGCCAGCATCAAGCTCCCGAAGGGCAAGGGCACATGGCCAGCCTTCTGGATGATGCCTGACGACCAGAGCCTGGGGTGGCCTAAATGCGGAGAGATCGACATCATGGAGGAAGTGGGCGTAGACCCGAACATCACTTCATCGTCGATCCACTGCGAAAGCTACAACCACGTCAAGGGAACCCAGAAGACCGCTTCCCGCAAGACCGCCGGAGCCGAAGACGATTTCCATACATATGCCCTTGAATGGACTCCGAATTACATCAAGACCTACGTGGACGGAGTCCTTCTGCTGAACTTCCCTAACGATGGAGCCGGGAACGTATCCACCTGGCCGTTCAACAAGAAATTCTACATAACTCTCAACCTTGCCTGGGGCGGCGACTGGGGCGGTTACGCCGGAGTCGATGAAAGCAAGCTTCCGGCAACCATGCAAGTGGATTACGTGAGAGTATTCCAGAAGAAATAGATGAAACGGGTTACCCTGATAATACTGATGGTTGTCCTCGCCGCCTCCCCCCTGCTGGTTTCCTGCGGGGGGAACGGAGGGGATGAAGTACCCGCCGTATTCAAATCCATCAAGCCGCTGGACCTGACCGTTGTCCTGCCTGCCGGAGGAAGCGATGAGATAAGGTTCCAGGTGGAAGATCCGGATTATTCCTTCAACTTCAACGCCTACAGCCCGGAATGCAACATCGAGCTCAGGCTTCAGGGAGGGGGAGTCCCGACTGATTTCAAGATCACAAGGATCATAAAGACCGAAGGAGAAGGTATCTACACGGCAACCATCACCGACCAGGGCACCAACCCGATCTACAAGAAGAGCGTCTGCCTGGCCATGAAGCTGGGAGAAAGCTCCCTGATACTGTCGAAACAATTCACGGTCATGTCGGAATCTGCCGGCAGCGACGAGCTGATCGTCAACACCGGCCTTCCGATAGTGTATGTCAACACCGCCGGGAACAAATCCATCACATCCAAGACCACCGACGTGGAAGCCACATTCAAGATCAACGGAATGGGCAAGACAGATAACCTGGAAGAGGTAAGCTGCCGTATACGCGGACGGGGGAACACGACATGGACATGGCCGAAAAAACCATATTTGGTCAAACTGGACAAGAAGCAATCCATCTTCGGCCTTCCTGAGCACAAGAGATGGGTACTCCTGGCCAACTTCATGGACCGGACCCTGATGCGCAACGTCGTGTCGATGAAGGTTGCTTCCATGATGTCAAACCTGGACTGGACCCCTCACGGCCAGAGCGTAGAACTGGTGCTGAACGGGAGCCACCAGGGTACATACCTGCTTGTCGAGCAGGTACGCGCCGACGAAGACCGCGTCCCTTGCGAGAACGGATACCTCCTGGAGTGTGACTTCCACTACGACAACCCTATCCAGTGGATAGACTATCACGGGCGATGCAACCAGAGAGGGGACGGGATACCTTTCGGCGTGAAATACCCGGACAGCGATGAACTCTCCCAGCAGCAGCTGACATATATCAAGAACTATGTCAGCACGGCCGCTACTGTACTTTATGGTGGCAATTTCACGAATGCCACCAATGGATATACCAAATACCTGGACGTCGCCTCGTTCATCGACTACTGGATAGTATTCGAAGTCATGGGGAACCACGAACTGGGCAACCCGGGAAGCGTATTCATGCATATGAACCGGGAAGGCGGCAAGCTGATCGCAGGGCCGGTATGGGATTTCGACTGGGGCGTCCTGTCCTACAAGACTTCCCCGCAGGCAAAGTACGGCCTGCTGAATGACAAGGCGATCTGGTATGCCAGATTGTTCGAGGACCCGGCTTTCAAGGAAGCCGTAAGGAAGAGATGGAACGAGGTCCTTCCGAAACTGCAGACCATCCCGGCCTTCATCGATGAAACCGAGAAGGCCCTGCAGGCCACAGCAAACCTGAACTTCAAAATGTGGAATCCAGCCGGTGATGCCACCCAGAACGGTGGAAGCATCATCAACGGCGACGAGAACATGAGCTACAATGATGCCGTTGCTCTCTTGAAGCACAATTACAAAGAAAGACTGGAGGTGATCTCCAAGAGTTTGTAAGGATATGAAAAAGACAATATACTCCCTGGTAGCGATAGCCTTCCTGGCGACTGTCGCCGGCTGCTCCGCCAAAGACGATACGGAAAAGAAGATCGACAGGCTCATCTCTAAGATGACCCTGCACGAGAAAGTCGGGCAGATGAACCAGCTGTCCGGAGGAGAATGGCTGGCTGAAGCCGTGGAAAAAGGTGAAGTGGGAAGCATCCTCAACTGCACCGATCCGGCCGAGCTGAACCGGATACAAAGGATCGCTGTTGAAAAGAGCCGCCTCGGTATTCCGCTTCTCATAGCAAGGGACGTCATTCACGGATTCAAGACCATATTCCCGATACCTCTTGGACTGGCAGCGACATTCGACCCTGAACTGGTGGAAAAAGGAGCCCGCATAGCCGCTGTAGAAGCCTCTGCCAACGGAATCCGGTGGACATTCTCCCCTATGCTGGACATCGCCCGCGACCCTCGCTGGGGAAGGATTGCCGAAGGCTCCGGAGAGGACCCTTACCTTGATGCCATGATGGGAGCCGCAATGGTGCGCGGATACCAGGGGAACGGAGATTCCACCTCCGTCGCCGCTTGTATCAAGCACTTTGTCGGATACGGTGCAGCCGAAGGAGGAAGGGACTACAATACCACAGAAATCACGGAACGCTCGCTAAGGAATATCTATTTCCCTGCTTTCAAGGCTGGTGTCGATGCCGGAGCGATGACCCTGATGACTTCCTTCAACGCCAACGACGGCATCCCTTCCACCGGTAACAAATGGCTCGTAAAGGACGTGCTGAGAGATGAGTGGGGATTCGGAGGGATCGTCGTGACGGACTGGAACTCTGCCGGCGAGATGATAGCACACGGCTTCGCCAGCGACCTCAAGGAGGCCACCGAAGAAGCCATGGACGCCGGAGTGGACATGGATATGATGTCCTACGGCTACATATCCTTCATAGAAGAGCTGGTCAAGGAGAAGAAGATCAGCGAGAAACAGGTAGACAACGCCGTCAGGAACATCCTGCGCCTGAAATTCAAACTCGGCCTGTTCGACAACCCTTACATCGACGAGGCCCGCGCCGGGGAGACTCTGTACGCCCCGGAACACCTCGAGGCAGCCAAGCAGAGCGCCATTGAAGGAGCCGTCCTGCTAAAGAACGACGGAGTCCTCCCTCTCAAGGATGTCAGGACCCTGCTCGTGACCGGACCTTTGGCCGACGCTCCGTACGAACAGCTCGGAACCTGGGCTTTCGATGGTGACGAAACCCACACCGTCACTCCTCTGGAGGCATTGAAGAAGGACTTCAACGTGATCTACGAACCGGGCACCGAATATTCCAGGGACAAGAGTACGGCTCTGGTCGCAAGGGCAAGGAGTGCGGCTGCCAGGGCCGATGCCGCAGTCGTGTTCGTCGGGGAGGAAGCCATCCTTTCCGGAGAAGCCCACAGTCTTTCCGACCTAAATCTCCAGGGGGCCCAGAGCGAACTGATCGCCGCCGTCAAGCAAAGCTGCAAGAAGGTCATCGTGGTCGTGATGGCCGGAAGGCCACTGACCATAGGCAGGGACCTTGAGAACTGCGACGCAATGCTTTACTCGTTCCATCCGGGCACGATGGGAGGTGAGGCTATCGCCGAACTGCTTGAAGGAAAAGCTGTCCCGTCAGGCAAATCTCCGGTCACTTTCCTGAAGACCGCCGGACAGGCCCCGATGTATTACAACCACTTCAACACCGGCCGCCCCAACAACGGCACCGAAACCCTGCTCGACGATATTCCTCTCAAGGCTGGACAGACATCCCTCGGATGTACCTCATACTATCTCGACAGCGGGTACGGGCCTCTGTTCCCGTTCGGCTACGGCTTGAGCTACACGACATTCGATTATTCCAACCTCGATATAGACAAATCTTCCTACTCGGCAAAGGACACCATTAGGGTAAGCGTGGATCTCAAGAATACCGGGGAATATGACGCGACGGAAGTTGTCCAACTCTACGTCCGCGACCTGGTCGGATCGGTCGTAAGGCCAGTCAAGGAACTCAAGGGATTCCAAAGGGTGGAACTGAAGGCCGGAGAAACGAAGGCTGTCACGTTCGCGCTTCCGGTTGCGGACCTCGCCTTCTGGACAGCAGGGAATGATTATTCTGTAGAACCCGGGGACTTCCAGCTCTGGGTGGCAGGAGATTCCGCTACAGGCGACCCGGTGTCATTCTCCGTCAAGTGACCTGTCCCGGAACCTGTATTCAAGGGCTCCGGCTATCCTGACCACTTCCTTGGTCAGGCCTTCGGCGGCGAATCCACCCTCCGTCCTGGTGAGGGTGATCCTGTCTTCGAGCATCTTGAATATGGCGCTGACCTTGGAACGGAGGCGGAATGTCATATCCTCGCCTTCTTCGCTTTCAAGCCTGTACCCCTTCGATTCCATCACCTCCACGACACCGTCCCTGATATCGGAATATCCGCCCGGGATGACCACGTCCTTGGTGATGAAGCCGAATTTCGGATAGAACGCAGCCACAGCCCCGAACAGGACGGCTATGTAAGCCACTGATTTCCATCCGTCGCGAAACATCATTTCAGGAGAACTGTCGGCTATTCCCAGAAGGACCAGAGCCACCATTATCAATGCGAAAAGGATAGAAAACCAGAAGAAATATTTGATTGCACGGACGAGGTATTTCATTGTAGTTCGATTTTTGCTGTAATAACAAATATACGTAAAAAGAAATACTTTTTTTATTTTTGTGTGTTAATCATAAACTATCAGGATTATGGCAGAAATAGATCCTATCGCGGAGCGCCGCGAACGTGAAGAACAAGAGAGGAAGAACAAGAGCCTCAAGACAGTCATGTGGGCTCTCGTCGGAGTCGCTGCCGTCATGGCTGCCGCTCTTGCCTACATCTGGTCTACCAAGTCCAGCCTCGTCAACGACCTGAATGCCGAGAAGGAGGAACTCACCCAGCAGATGATAGCCCTGAAGGGGGACTACGACAGCCTTTCTTCCGAATATGACTCGATCAACAGCCAGCTTGATTCCTCCAGGGAGGAGGTCAACCAGTTGATCGAAAGGATCCAGCAGACAGAAGCCACCAATCGTGCGAAGATGCGCCAGTACGAGAAGGAACTCGGTACCCTCAGGAGCATAATGAAGAATTACATCGTCCAGATCGATTCCCTCAACACATTGAATCACAAGCTGACAGCCGATGCTGCGGCAGCACGCAAGGAAGCTGCCGAGAGCAAGGCGGAGAACGCCGACCTCAAGGGTCAGGTAGAGAACCTGAGCGGCAAGGTAGCCACCGGTTCCGTGATCAAGTCCAGGGGCCTGAGCGTAGCCGCTTACAATTCTTCGGACAAGGTGACCGACCGCAGCAGCCGTGTGGTAAGGCTCCTCGCATCCCTGAGCCTCGTGGAAAACGACCTGGCTCCAAAGGGCCCGGTCAGGGTTTACCTGAGAGTCAAGGACCCGGAGGGCATCCTGCTGACCAACAGCAACCAGACTTCCTTCAATTTCAACGGCCAGTCGATGGTTGCCTCCGCATCCCGCGAGGTTGACTACGAGGGCAAGGAAGTGGACCTGAGCATCTACCTGAACGACATTCCTTCCTACCAGCCTGGAATCTACACGGTAGAGGCATACACGACCAAGGCTTTCCTGGGCAAGACGGAACTCTTGCTCCGCTAAGTCGTGATCTACATCCACGTACCGTTCTGCAGGAGCTTCTGCACTTATTGTGATTTCTATTCGGAGATCGCTCCGAAAAAGGAGTGTGGAAGCACTGAAGCATTCGTGGACGCTGTCCTGGAGGAAGCGGAGTCAAGGAAAGAGGAGTTGTCCTCTCCTTCCCCGGTAAATACGCTTTACATCGGAGGCGGCACGCCAAGCGTGCTGCCTCTTGTTGTATTGTCCCGCCTGGTACAGGGTGTTTCATCCTATATCAACAGTCCTTTCGGGGAATTCACCATCGAGGTAAACCCGGAAGACATCGTGGAAAAAGGCAAAGGATATGTCCGAGGATTGGTCCAGCTAGGGGTCTCGCGCGTAAGCATGGGCATCCAGTCTTTCGACGACGGCATCCTCAAATGGATGAACCGCCGGCACGATGCAGCAAGGGCTGTCGAGGCATTCGGACTTCTGCGTTCCGGAGGGATCGGAAACATCAGTGTGGATCTGATTTTCGGCCTGTCGCAGCTCTCCGACGAGACATGGATACAGACGATAGAAAAGACCCTGGCTCTGGAGCCGGAACATATTTCAGCCTACCAGCTTTCCATCGAAGAAGGCAGCGCCTTGGGAGAATTGGTTGTGAAAGGCAAGTATTCCGAAGCCGGGGAAGATCTTTGCCGGAGGCAGTATGACATCCTCTGCTCACGTCTGAAGGCCGCCGGCTACCACCATTACGAGATTTCAAATTTCGCCAAACCAGGCTATGAGGCCGTCCACAACAGCGCCTACTGGAGACGGGTGCCTTACATCGGCCTCGGTCCCGGAGCCCATTCCCTTTCTTCCGGGAATATCAGGTCATGGAACAGCCAGACTCTGCCGCGCCGCCGTCAGGACGGAAGGCTCGCCACATATTCAAGGGAAGAAGAAGTCCTGTCTCCGGAAGACATCCGGATTGAGAGAATCATGCTTCCACTGCGTACGGACGAAGGCATCGATGCCGATGAATTATATTCATTGTCAGATATTTCCACTGTCAGGACCTTGCTGGAGGAAGGCGCCTTGGAAGAATACGGGACCCGCATACGCATTCAGGAAGACCATTTCTTCACCTCGGACGAAATCATCCGGGAACTGATATAATCAAATTAACCAATACCATGAAACCTTTCCACCACCTTGCTGTCTTGTTCTTGCTCACTGGGCTTACCGCAAGCTGCCACGAAACCACGGAAAACAAGGAAACAATCGAAGATGGCTTCCTGACAATCACATCCAACGGGAAATCTACTTTCAGCGTATTCGTCCAGCCTGGGTTGAACAACAACGCCACCGCTTTTATCGAAGATATCCGCAAAGCCACCGGAGCTACCCTTGCGTTATCCACGACACCTGGACAAGATGACAGTAAAGAAATCATTCTAGGGGACTGCAGGCAATACGCTGAAGCAATCAAACCGATAAAGGAGAATCTCCATCATGGGTATTCTATAAAAGCTTCCGGCAACAAAATCTTCATCGTAGGCACCGATAATGCATGGACAACTCTTGGAATGGAATTCCTCTGCGGGAAAATCATGACCAAACCCGAGTATTGTTCCGAAGGAACATTCAAGATTCCCGATACATTCTCCCACACCCAGGACAGCGAGGACCCGCAGTTGATCGCCAGTCTGTTGTCACGGGGAAGGATGTTCGACCTCGTTCCGGTCGAAGTGGGGATATGCCCGCGCGAGGGTGATTTCAAAGTAGCGCAGGGAGCTGCCTCCGACGGGGAATTCGTGTATTTCACCATGAAGGGGAACGAGGACAGCAGCACACACGACTCTGATGTCCGGATCTATAAGTATTCACTCTCTCCTTTTGAGTTCAAGGGTGTGTCAGAAACATTCAACGGTCACCATGCCAACGATATGACGTACGACTCAAAGAACAGCCGTGTCCTGGTCGTCCATGGTTCCGGTGCTTCGCAGAAACTGACGTCCATCTCGACCAAACCGGCAATGGGAAAACCTTCCGTCATCACTACGACCCTCGGCATAGGAGGCCTTTCATACAATGCAAAGCGGGATATCTATGGCATCACCCAGGGCGGGAGCAAATACCAGACAGCCGACGCATCATTCAAACTTATCAAGAACTATGGGCGTAACGACAATATGAAGAGTACCTATACCGCCCAGGGAATGGGAAGCGACGATTCCTATGTCTATTTCCCGATGAGCCCGAACAGCAACTCTCCGGAGAAAGTGAACCTGCTCGTAGTCTATGATTGGGATGGCCGCTATGTCGGCAATCTCAAGATTCCGCTAACAATCGAGTCTGAAAGCATGTTCTATGCTGCCGGTGAATATTATGTCGTCTTCTACGACAAGGCAGCCGCCCTGTACCGCGTTTACCCTGGACTTTCGTACAGATCCCAGGTCAAATCATAACACGGTCATCTCACAGCGGGCGCAGTCGAAGCCGAGTGTGTAGCGTTTGCCGTTATTGAGAAGGTAAAGGCGCTCCGGAGGAGCAGCGTTCTGGTGGACCGGGCACATTCCAAGTTCATAACGGATGCAATACTTGGTACGCATCAGTTCAACATCATGCCGATGGGTGATTTCGTATGCCCTCTCCACGTCCGTGGCGCCGCAGTCCCGGTAGATCTTTTTCGTCACCTCGTTCGCCACATTGGACTTGTAGGTTACCTGTCCTCCGGAATCCGAAAGTACGGCGGTATTCCCTGAAGCCTCCGCAGAATAAAGCGGAATCGCCCGCAGAGGCATTCCGTCCAGCTTGGCGGCACATTCCCTGCGGATGGCGTTGATAGAGGAGACCGGAAGGAACGGCATCTTTCCGCCCAGAGACTCCGCATGGAGCCCTTCAAGCGTGAATGAATACATCCCGGTAACTTTCCCGAGTTGGGAATAGAACATGTCCCGCATACGGAAAGGATTGGAAGCTAGGGTGGTTCCGGCATCATGTACGAAGCGGACCTCCCTTCCGTCCTGGCTCAAAGCCCTTACCTCGAGCACGAACCGGTCATCAGCCGAGCGAACGGAAATCTCCAGAGAGACTGGAATCTGCCGGACGGGCAGGTTGGACTCAAGTTCTTTTTCGAATGCGCTGTCAAGGTTACGGAACAAACGAGCTCCGACATACAGTTCCGGTACGTTCCTGCAAGCTATACGGACGCCCCTGCACACATCTCCCCGGAATCCTACGATCTCGTTGTGGTCTTTCGAAACGAACGAAAACCCATCGCCGTTGCGGAGGCAGACAGCAGGATTGTCCGACTTTACGATCACCTCCATCTGGCCGTCTCCGGCGGACAGTCTCCCAGGTGTCCTGTCGATAGATACGACGGTCCCTATCTCTTCGCCCACGGACTTAGGAGCGTCCATAGAAGACCATTTCCCACGGGATCCATCGATGTAAAGCTTGGTATATGTCCGGTTGAAAGTCTTGTCCAGATCCGGAGAGAAGCCTCCTGCGGAGCGCCCGAACGAAGTCCTGCGGTAGTATCCCGGATGCTTCGCGACGAGGTTGTCAAGGGCGATCGAATATGCCCTGACGACGTTCCTGACGTAGGAAACGCCCTTAAGCCGGCCCTCGATCTTGAATGAACATATTCCAGCTTCTGCTAGGTCTGCCAGATAGCTGCGAAGGTTGTAATCCCTCAGCGACAGCAGGGCCTTGTCCTTGACCAGGACCTTTCCGTTCCCGTCCACGAGGTCGTAGAGCGACCTGCAGGCCTGGATGCATTCGCCCCTGTTGGCGCTCCTCCTTTCAATCCTCTCGGACATGTAGCACTGTCCGCTGTAACAGACGCAGAGCGCACCGTGGACGAAGAACTCCAGCTCGCAGCTTGTAGCCTCCCGGATCTCCCTGATCCGATCCAGGGACATCTGTCTCTCCATGACAAGTCGGGAAGAACCCAGGGATTCGTAGAAACGGGCCGCTTCCGGAGTCCTTATGGCACATTGGGTCGATGCGTGCACCGGAAGGGAAGTCATCTTCCATACAGCCGGATCCTGGGCGATTATCGCGTCCACCCCGGCCTCTTCGGCTTCCTTCAGGAGCCTCCTGGCCGCCTCCAGCTCATTGTCGTAAAGGATAGTGTTCAATGTAAGGAATATGCGCACCCCGAAACGGTGTGCATATCCGCAAAGGCGGCGGATATCCTCGATGGAATTGCCCGCTGCCTTCCTGGCCCCGAACTCCGGCCCGGCTATATACACAGCATCGGCACCGCAGTCGATAGCTGCGATGCCGATGTCGGCGTTTCTTGCCGGAGCAAGAAGTTCAAGGTCTTTCATTATTTGCTAAGCGAAGCGATAAGCTGCTTGGCCTGAGCTCCGAACTTCGGGTCGTTGACGACCTTCTTGTAGTATTCGACAGCCTTTGCGTTGTTCTTCGCGCCCTGGTAGAGAGCACCGAGGGTGAAGTTGATGGTATTCGCATTGGAAGCCTCCGGCATGAGCTGGAGATACTTCTCGAAGTTGGAGATCGCTGCTGCGTTCTTGCCGAGCTTCTGGGATGCCTGGCCGATTACCAGGAAAGCCTTTGCATTCTCAACATAGGAATTAGCCTGCTCTGCTGCCTTGATGGCATCGGCATATTTGCCACCCTTGAGGAGTGTGCTGGCCTTTGACAGGAACATGTTCCCGCACTGAGCCTTGGCTGCATCAGCCTCACCGTTTTCAGCTGCCTTGTTGAAAGCCTCGAGAGCTTCGTCTACCTTTCCGAGCTTGGAGAGAGCCTGTCCCAGATAGAGGGCGGTCTTTCCATTGGCCGGATCAGCTGCCAGAGACTTGGCAAGTGCAGGAGCTGCGGTTGCGAAATCCTTGACCTTCAATGCTTCTGCTCCCTTCTGGAGCCACATTGCAGGAACGAGGGATTTTGCCTTCTCGGCCACTTCTTCGTTGCCATATTCAGTTGCTACCTTGACGACGTCTGCGAGCTTGGCCTCGGCTTCATCGAGCTTGTCTGATTCAATCAAATCCTGGGCGATCTGCAGGCAAACGCTTGGGATGGCGTTCTTGCAGTTCGTGACGATTTCATTAGCCTCTTCGCCGATGGTCTGTCCCATCTCGAGGGCCTTCTGGAAGTAATCCAAAGCTGCAGTCCAGTTCTTTTCTGAAATTGCGTTGGCTCCATTGTTGTAGAGTTCAGTTGCCTGAGCCATGTCCTGAGCCGAAATCATGCCGGCGGTCAAAACCATTGCCGCAATGGCGAGAATAACCTTTTTCATCGTTTATGGATTTATGTTTATAGTTTTCTTAAAAGTGCAACGGGGACAAATGTAATAAAAATTTGTAATTTTGCCCAAAGAGGAGGTTAGTCAGATGTGTAGTTTTTTAAAATCATTGTCTTGTCTTGTACTGCTTGGCTTTTCAATAATGATGCCAGCGCAGAACCTGCCCTCCTTGAAGAAGGATGCGGCCATCATCACAGGCAAGCTCCAAAACGGCATTTCATACTATCTGGTGACTGATTCCGCCATGAAAGGAGTAGCGGATTTCGCCCTCGTTAGGAAGGGCTCCGCAGATACCCTCGCGGCACGGAAAGAGCTTGCGAACCTGCCCCATTTCAACAAGACCATCCCATACAGGTTCCTCTCGCGGAAAGGCATCGGATGCCGTCCCGAGGGGTACATTTCATATGAAGGAGACGCCACCATCTTCCGGTTCGACAACGTTCCGGTATTCGACCAGGAAGCATCGGACACCACCATCCTGATGATGTTCGACCTGATA
>Ga0247611_10002712_pt1 | contig 27783 bp, 22 predicted proteins | sample 177DNAGHGhighgp2_FD_192422 | JGI IMG/M metagenome (GOLD analysis project Ga0247611, IMG submission 192422) | Sheep rumen microbial communities from Palmerston North, Manawatu-Wanganui, New Zealand - 1770 DNA GHGhigh gp2 | ecosystem: Host-associated > Mammals > Digestive system > Stomach > Rumen... | reverse complement strand
TGATTAATCAGTCTGTAGGTTTGTTAAGGTGCGCAATTCTAAAACACTCGGTTTTAGGTATTGCGCACTTCATTTATTCGCCGTACCTTTGCATCCGAAATCAAGAACAACAAGAAAATGAGAACGATGACAACGATTCCGACAGAGATGAAGGTGCTGATGAACCATATCTATGAACTGAATAAAGGTGTGCGCCAGATGGTGTTGTTTACCTGCAACAAGAAATACAGAGATCAGGCAGTAGAACGCCTTGAGAGTCAAGGTATTCCCTACATTTTGCAGCCAGCAGGCCAGCAAAACCTGAATGTCTATTTCGGACGTCGGGAATGCATGGAGGCCATCCGCCTCATCGTTACCCGTCCGTTAAACCAGCTCACACCCGAAGAGGACTTCATCCTTGGTGCCATGCTCGGCTACGACATCTGTGCGCAATGCGAACGTTATTGTAAGCGCAAATGCAAGCGTGAATGCAAAGGGGAATGCATCAACAAGAATTAATCAACTGATAAAACATTAAAATGAAAACAACTATTGTTATCTATGGTTCCTCAACTGGAACTTGCGAGGCCATTGCTGAAAAGATTGCCTCAAAACTAGGCTGCGAAGCCGTGAATGTCCAAGACCTTACGTCAGATATCGTGGCTGCCAATCAGAATCTCATCCTCGGCACTTCAACCTGGGGTGCAGGCGAATTGCAGGATGACTGGTATGACGGACTGAAGACCCTTCAGGGCAGCGACCTCAGTGGTAAGACCATCGCCATCTTCGGCTGTGGTGACAGCTCATCGTACAGCGACACTTTCGTTGGCGGCATGGGCGAACTCTACAACGGCATTAAGGCAAGCGGAGCAAAATTCATCGGCAGCGTGGAGACTGACGGCTATACCTTCGATGATTCTGAAGCCGTAATCGACGGCAAATTCATCGGACTGCCACTCGACGACATCAACGAGGACGACAAGACCGACACCCGTATCGAGAGCTGGCTCGCTGCGATCACTCCCGAGCTATAATCACAGGTATAATATTCATAAAGTATTTGTTTAGTTATTATCTTGAGGTGGTTGACTGCGATAGTCAGCCACTTTTTTTTTGTAAGTTTACGGGCATAGATAACAAATTATTTGTATCTTTGTAGCCAAAAAGTCACCGATTATGAAGAAAGTCATCGTAGCCATCGACTCATTCAAGGGTTGTATGTCCTCGAAGGAGGCCAATCAGGCAGCGGCAAAGAGTATGCCCGACGCTCAAGTGATCCAGATTCCCGTCAGCGACGGCGGCGAGGGTTGGCTGGAGGCATTCCAGTCAGCTATGGGCGGAGAGCTAGTGAAGATTCGCGTGAAGGATCCGTTAATGCGACCTATCGTAACTGAATACCTGATAAAAGGTGATACCGCTGTCATAGAGATTGCGAAGGCTAGCGGACTTCCATTGCTCAGTGAAGAAGAACGCAATCCCATGGTTGCCACCAGCTATGGCACAGGTCAATTGGTGGCAGACGCCGTGCGCAAAGGGTGCAAGCAGATTATCGTGGGACTAGGCGGCAGTGCGACGAGCGACTGTGGCATCGGCATGCTTCGGGCTATCGTCAAGACCTTTGCCAAAGACAACTGGGATGAAATTCGCGAGCTTGACGGCGTCCGCTTCACGATAGCCACCGATGTCACCAATCCGCTCTGTGGCGATAACGGTGCCGCAGCTGTCTTTGCACCCCAAAAAGGGGCCACGCCAGAGATGGTCGCCGAACTCGATGCCCGCGCCAGACGGTTTGCTGCTGTTTCCGCCAAGCACTTCGGATATGACCGTCAGGATATGCCTGGGGCAGGAGCCGCTGGAGGTCTGGGCTATGCTTTCCTGCAATACATGGATGCAGCTTGCCGCTCTGGCATCGACCTTCTGCTCGATGCCGTCGGCTTTGATAAACTCCTGGGAGACGCTGATCTCGTCATTACGGGTGAAGGGTCGGCAGACCGGCAGACGCTGATGGGCAAACTTCCCTATGGCATTCTGCAACGCGCCAAGGCGCACCAAGTGCCCGTCATGCTGATTGCAGGTCGCATCAAGGATCAACAACAGTTACTTGATGCTGGTTTCTCACGCGTAGAATGTATCAATCCGCCAGGCCTTTCCCTTGAGGAAGCCATGAAGCCAGAGACGGCGAAGCAGAACATCTGCCAGTGCATCTGCAAGGGATTGATCGCCTAATTGTTTTTCTTGTAGCTCTGTACAGCCCAAACCGCCATAAAAAGGCCGATGCCAAGGAGGGCAAAAACCTGATGAGCGACATTGGCAAACGTACCACCTCGGATAAAGACGGTGCGCATGGCATCGATGAAATAGTGCATGGGGTTGATATAGGTGGTCAGATAGGCCAAAGCAGGCATAGATCGGGTAGGTGTAAAAAGCCCGGAAAGCAATAGGATCATCACCACGAAGAACCACATCACGAAGATGGCCTGTTGCATGGTATCAGAATAGTTGGAGATGATGAGTCCGAACGACGAGAAGAACAGTGCCAATAACATGGCCAGAACGTAGATGAGCCAGACGGAACCAGAAGGAGTAATGCCATAGACGAGCCAGGCCAATAGCAGACAGACGGTGATGACGAAGAGTGCTATCAACCAGTAAGGTATCAGTTTCGATAGGATAAAAGCCCACTTCGAGACTGGCGTTACATTCATCTGTTCGATGGTACCTGCCTCTTTCTCACCAACGATATTGAGCGTAGGCAGAAAGCCTGTCATCAGCATCACCACGATAGCAAACAAGGCTGGAATCATGAAGAGTTTATAGTTCTGCCCCTTGTTATATAGTGTAAGTGAACTCGCTCGGGTGTTTGCTGCCCCACTGACGATCTGCGAGAGATAGGCAGAGCCTATAGAACCCTTGGTACCATTGACAGCATTGGCAGCGATGAGGTACTTGCCATCACGAATCTCTAGAATCACATCTGCCCGACCTTTCTCAATATCCTTCATCGCCTCACGGTAATTCGCTTTCTGACCATTGAAGATAAAATAGTTGCTGGCCGCAATCTGCCGGATCAGACGCTGCGACTCAACGGTATGATCAATATCCACCACATCTACCACAATGTTCTTCACCTCCATCTGCATCACCCATGGCATCACACACATAATCATGATGGGGAATAAAACGATGAGTTTGGGCAGAAACGAATTGCGGCGTATCTGGAGAAACTCTTTCTGTATGAGATATTTCAGTGTCATGACTTACTCCAATCTAACATTAAACTTCTTGAGGGCAATGGTGAGAAAGAATGCCGTCATCGCGAAAAGGATGACCACTTCTTGCATCACGTCGGCAATGCCCACACCCATAATCATCAGTTTGCGCATGGCCTGAATATAATAGCGAGGAGGAATCACGGCTGCCAACCATTGCAGCACACGAGGCATCGACTCCACAGGAAACAGCATGCCTGAGAGCATCACAACAGGAACCAGGAGCATCATAGCCGACATGAGCAGGGCCACCAGCTGTGTCTTCGCAATATTCGAGATAAGCAAACCCAGTGAGAGCGCCAACAATATATACAAGGTAGAGACGGCGATAATCCAGAACAAAGAACCAGCCAGGGGAACGCCCATCACGAAACGCGCCATCAACAAGATGACAATCAGGATACAGAAGGCAAGCACCAGATAAGGCACGGCTTTGGCGATAATCACCATCAGCGGACGAATGGGCGATACCAACAGCACTTCCATCGTCCCTCTCTCTTTCTCACGCACAATCGAAATCGAGGTCATCATGGCACACACCAGCATCAACAGCATACCCATGATGGCTGGTACGAAATTGTAGGCCGACTTCATCTGGGGGTTGTAGAGAAGTGAGGTGTGCAGCGCCAACTGTGAAGCACCTGCTCCTTGCTTACCGGCAACCGAAGGGACGCTAGGACTTGCTGCCGCTATGGTTTGCCGGGCGTAGGCAACCCATTGTTGCGACATGTTGGGATCAGAGCCGTCAACGATAAACTGGATGCCATTCTTTTTTGAGGCAAAGTCGCTTGCGAACACCACAGCCATATCCGCCTTCTGACTGCGTATCAGATATTCTGCCTCACTTGGGGTGCTGACGGTCTTCGTGATGATAAAATACTCTGAGACAGCAAGACGTTCAATGGTCTGCTGCGTGAGATGATCCATCTGCGATGTTACCACCACTGTCCGAACGTTCTTTACGTCGGTAGTGATAGCGAAACCAAAGATGAACATCAGCACAACAGGCATGCCAAACAGGATCAGCATCGTACGCTTGTCGCGCAGGATGTGCTTGGCCTCCTTGATGACGAAAGATAAGAACTGCTTCATTTCATTGACCATTAACCATTGAACATTGACCATTAATCTGACGACCTCGTAGCCTGACGCGCCAAGTAAGTAAACACATGGTCCATATCAGGTTGATTGAACTCCTGTTTCAAGGCTTCTGGCGTGCCTATTGCCTTGATCTTACCATCCACCATAATCGAAATTCGGTCACAGTATTCTGCCTCATCCATATAATGGGTGGTTACGAAGACGGTGATGCCACGACGGGCTGCCTCATAGATCAGCTCCCAGAACTGTCGGCGCGTGGCTGGATCGACACCACCCGTGGGTTCATCGAGAAACACCACACCAGGCTCATGGAAGATCGATACGGAGAATGCGAGTTTCTGCTTCCAGCCGAGTGGCAGCGATCCCACCAGATCGTCCTTATGTTCTTCGAACTTCAGCTGGCGCAACAACTCATCCATCTTCTTATTGATTGCTTCTTGCTTCATGCCGTAGATACCAGCGAACAGACGGATATTCTCAGCAACTGTCAGATCTTCATAAAGCGAGAACTTCTGCGACATATAGCCGATATGCTTCTTTATCTGCTCATGTTCCGTGCGAATATCATAGCCCACTACCCTACCCGTTCCGCTAGTAGGCTGGTTCAAGCCCGTCAGCATGTGCATGGCTGTGGTCTTGCCTGCGCCATTGGCACCCAGGAAACCGAATATCTCGCCTTTTTTCACAGTGAATGATATATCATCCACCGCATGGAAATCACCAAAAGCTTTCACCAGATGTTCTACTTCTATCACAGGTTCCGTCTGCTGATGTGCTGTGGCAACGGGCTCGATACCTGGCGGATTAAACACGTCCCTGAACTGTTCAAGGATCGCATCTGGGGTATCAACGCCACGAATCTTACCATGATCGAGGAAAGCCACGCGTTCACAACAACGCACCTCATCGAGATACGGCGTAGAGGCCACAATGGTGATGCCCCGCTCCTTCAGCATCAGCAGCATCTCCCACAGTTCCTTGCGGCTCACTGGATCTACACCCGTAGTGGGTTCATCGAGAAAGAGCACACTGGGCTGATGCACCAACGCACACGAGAGCGCCAGCTTCTGCTTCATACCTCCCGAGAGAGCCCCAGCCCGACGATCCTTAAAACGTTCTATCTGCGAATAGATGGCCTTGATGCTATCGTAGCCTTCCTCGACAGTAGTGCCGAAAAGCGTGGCAAAGAACTTCAGGTTTTCCTCTATGGTCAGATCCTGATAGAGCGAGAACTTGCCAGGCATATAGCCTACACGGCAGCGAATCTCGTGCATCTGCTTCACCACGTCGTAGCCGTCTACCGTTGCCGAACCAGTTGCAGGCAACAACAGTGAACAGAGGATACGAAACATCGTGGTCTTGCCTGCTCCATCAGGGCCGATGAGTCCAAAAACCTCACCTTTACCCACAGAGAACGACACATCATCGAGTGCCTTTATCCGTCCGTAATTCTTGCTGACGTTCTTTACCTCTATTGCATTCATAACTTCAATTCACCATACATGCCTATCTTTACGTAGCCATCGCTTTTGATGGCCACCTTCACGGCATACACCAAGTCGGCACGCTCATCGTCAGTCAAGATGGTTTTAGGCGTGAACTCCGAGCGGCTCGAAATCCAGCTAACCGTACCATCATACGCCTTCTTCTGCCCATCGCCATAGTCGGCAAACACCTTCACCTGCTGCCCGATCCTGATGTTCTGAAGTTGGGCTGAGGTGACATAGGCGCGCATAAACATCTGTTCCGTATCGGCTATCTTAAAGAGCGGCTTGCCGATGGCCACAAACTCACCACGCTCCACATACTTTTTGAGCACAGTGCCCTTGGTGGGTGTCACGATGTGGCACTTGCGGAGCATATCACGCAATTGTTCTATCTGAACATTGGCTGCAACCGTCTGCTTGTCAAGTGAACGGGTGCTGGTGCTCAGCGATGATATTTGCGCATCGAGCTGTTTCTGCAACACCTTCACCTGACTGCTGGCATCGTCGAGCATCTTCGATGGTGCAGCGCCGTCAGCAACCAACTCACGATAGCGCTGTTCGTCCTGCTGGGCCTTCGACAGTTGTTGGCGCGTGGCAGCAATCTGGCGCTCCATATCAGGTTTCTGACTCTGATACACTTCCTTGGTGGCATCCAATTGCTGGATCTTCAGCCAAGTCTGCGTCGTATCGATAAGCCCCACTTCCTTGCCTGCCTCAATCATGTCCCCCTCATTGACACTGAACGTCAAGAGTGCACCGCTCTGCTCGGCATATACCGTCGTCTCCGTAGCCTCAAACGTGCCCGTGGCGTCATACGCTTTCTCATTTCCTCCGCAGGCTACCATCATCAATGCCACACCTGCCAATACGTATATCTTTTGCATATCCTTAATTGTTTGTCGTGAATTTGTTGTCATAAATCTGTTTCAGCATCTCGATTTCATGCATCGACTGCTGTACGCGGGCTGCATTTTCGGCATTGATCTCACGTACCAGATCGTTTACGTCGATGATGCCGTGCGAGAGTTTCGACTCGGCAGCCTTGCGAACAGCCGAGCGAAGCATAATAATCTCCTCATCGTCAGCCATCAGTTTCTGAAAGCGCGCGATGTCCTCGTTCTGCTGAATCTGTTCCAGGTTGTTATTGAAGAGGAACACCTCGCGATTCGACTCCGTCATGTCGCGCTGCAGCTGAAGTTTCGCTTTATCGTTCTTGCGGGTATAGAGGGCGCCGATGTTCCACGTCAGTCGTGCGCCGATGATACCGTTGAGACTCCAGTCGCGCCGCATCATATCCTCAAACATATTCAGGCCAGGATAACCGTAGAACCCCTGTGCAAAAAGACCCAGCTTCGGCATCATGGCCGAGTTAAGGGCTTTCTCCTGAGCGTTGGCGAGGTTCAGCTGAGCATCGAAAAGCCGCATCTCAGGTCGCGCAACCGCTTCCCGTTGGGGAGAGGTCAGAGTCGAGGCCTGCAACGCTGGTTTCGCCACCTCCTTCACCTCTATCCCGCAGAATGTTGAGAGCATCCGCTGCAGCATCCGTTTCTGCGACTCCAGACTGGTGGCTTGCTGCACAACGTTCAGCCGCTCGGCCTTCACATTCTGAAGGTCGCTCTCTGCTGCCGTACCTCGCCTGACCATCGAGGCCAGCTTCTGTTCATTACCTCTGAACAGCTCCTGCAAGTCATGGTTCAGCAGTATCTGCTCGTCGAGCATGAGCAGAGAGAAATACATCTCGTTCACGCGCTTGCGGACATTATATATATTTACTTCGTTCTGGGCAGCCTGCACTTTTCCCTGCTCACGGGCTACGGCTTTCTGGCTGCTGATGGCGCCACCATCGTAAATCGTCTGGCTGACATCGATGCCCACACGGTACTGATCCTTCGTCAGCCCTTTCATGTTGAGTCCCAGTTGCTGATAAATGGCCTGCATCTGTTCTGGAAAGGCAACGACATCACTCTGATACGTAGCCTGTGCCGATGCCGACACCTGCGGCAGCCATCCTTTCTGGATATTCGCCACAGTCAACTCCGTCGTCTTCTCGATGAGGCCATACTGTCGTATCAGCGGGTAGTTCCTCTCCGCTGCCTGCTGACATTCTTCCAACGTCTGCGCAGTCACCATCAGTGGCAGCATCATCAGACCCAAAAATAGTTTCTTCATATAGCTCACTGTTATATTTCTAATCACACCGCAAAGGTACGAAGAGTTTTCGAATAATAGGTTATCTTTCAGAAACGAAAAATGTTCTTTTTGTTCGATTTGTGCAAAAACAGAACTGATTATCAAGGAAAATGATTATCTTTGCAAGCAAAAAGGACGGAATATGAACAAACAGCCTCAACTGATGGATTTCTCACGCATGCGTGACATTCTTGCACCCCATCTGTCACAGATTAGCGAGAGCATCTTCTTTAACGGCGAACTGGGCATGGTTCGCGGCGACCACACCGTGTTTCGTCTGCTGATACGCCAGAAGCCGCCTTTCACCATCAACGACCATCGCTTCGGTCTCATCATGAATGGAGAAGCGCGCATCAACTTCAACCTGCAAGAGCGCCACGTCACCGCAGGCACGCTGGTCTATATCGGCCCTGGCACCATCATCAATCCCATCCGCCTTTCCGATGACCTCCGTATCTTCGGCATTGCCCTCTTCGCCGACTTCCCCATGCCCTTCGCACAAGGACAGATGCCATCGGCTTTCAACGGTCAGGTACGCGACTTCCAACTTCCGGCAAACGAGGCCGACATCAGCACAGCCCGCCACATTCTCGACACCATCTGGCATGTAGTCCATAGCAGCGACTATCATCGCCCCGTCGTCATGTCGCTCGTAGCCGCCCTGATGCACCACTACGACCATCTTTTCCGCCAGCAGTCAGACATGCAGGCTGTTTCACGTTCTCGCGAACAAACCATCTTCGACCGTTTCATCCAGCTGGCGGGCCAACACTGTGCAGAGCACCATCAGATAGGCTACTATGCCGACCGTCTTTGCCTCACCGTGCGTTACCTCAGCACCGTCATCCGCCAAACCAGCGGCACTACCGCCAAGGACTGGATAGACCGTGCCCTTATCACCCGCATAAAAATAGAACTGCGCCACACGGATAAACCTGCAGCGCAGATAGCCGAGGAGATGCACTTCGCCAATCCCTCGTTCTTCGCAAAATACTTCCGCCGCCTCACCGGCATGACCCCCATGGAATACAAAAAGCAGCCGTAAGGATGACTTCAATTCGCAAAACATCCAAATAAAGCCGCAAAAAAGTCACTTATTGTTGCTTAATACTGTGGTTTTTTCTTGATTATTGCTTTTTTTTGGAAAGTTATGGTTATATTTCAAAGAAATTATGTACCTTTGCAGAGGTGTTTGCGCTGAAACTGCATGCAGATGCAGGGGCGTGGGCTAAATTAATTGGAAGCGTCTAGCAACGCTTTGTTTTTGGCTTCTTGAACCTAGGAAATTCAACGAACCAGTCAGGAACATTGCAGAGTGGATGCTACGGGCAGGTTATATCTGTCCTGTTAGTGTGCCGAGGACCAACCCTCCTTAGGCACACCTTTCGGGTACAAAATATACCTTCAGCGTGAGCGTCAATTCTGTCTGTTTACTGGTGAGGTTTTCCTAGGACCTAAGGAGCGGACGGGCAGAAGACAGACAATCACGCTTTTAGTATATGACCGAAATAAACTCATTAATGAAAAAACTCGTTTTGATGTCGCTATTATTGTTAGCGACAGGCCATGTGATGGCCATTGGGACTTGCGGCAACTGTTCTGTTTTTGCAGACAATGACGATCGCAAAGAAAAAACAAGAAAGGAGATTGGGCTTGATTACTCAATGCCTGATTTTGAAATGAACCGCATTGACAGCAAGGTAATCGGCACCCGCCTGGCAAGTATCCTCCAGTATTTGAAGACTCATGACGATGAATTTTCCATCAAGAGTCAGCTTGCTATTATTCTGCGAGACCAAGAGCCAGATCTGCAATATGCAATAATAGAGAAATTCAAAACAAAGACTATCCGGAAGAATGGTCAGGAAATTAATGTGATCATCGAGCTGAAAATCGGGAAGAATCCTTTAGGCGTCAAGCGTAGGAATATCACCTTGAGGTTTGTCGACGGTTTGTCTGATAATGTTGCGGAGAACGATTTGTTCCGCTATATATGTAACTATCTGCAATAATTCCTATTGATGAAGATACTGAGAACGGTTCTTGATTGGTATTTCTCAAAGCAGGCACTGCCTTATTGGTGTCTGCTAATAGTTGATACGGTCATCGTGTTTGTGTCAGCCTTGTTTACATATTGGGTGTTCAACAAGACGCTCAATATGTTTGAATACCGTTTTGAAGTGCTTTATTCTGCAACGTTCTATGCGCTACTAAGCTGGGTAGGAGGAAAGCTTTACTCTACTTATTCTGGTTTCATCCGCTATTCGAGTTTTATCGATCTGCTTCATGTTGGATATGCCAACGGCACTTCATTACTGCTGGCCATTGCCCTCTCATTGGTGTTTGAGGATATTGGAATCAAGGCACTTATGGGCTTTAACCAGACTGAAATAGCTGTGACATTTATTATTGCCACATTACAGATGTGGCTAATCAGAATCGTAGTCAAGGCCTTGCACGACATATCTTTCTCCAATGAGCACTCGATGCGTGTACTGATTTATGGTGCGATGTCGGGGGGCGTTGGTCTAGCAAAGAACATCCGCTCACAACACCCCATGAAGTTCCGCCTCTGTGGCTTCATCTCCCACAATAAGCGAGCCAGTCACATGCTATTGATGGGGAAGAAGATATATAATGTGGATGATAACCTTGCAGCTATCATTGAGAAAGAGAATATCCAGGCTATACTGGTTTCGCCAAAAAGGATTGATGACTTCCGGAATAATCAAGCATTACTAGATGTCATGATGAAAGCTGGCGTCAGACTCTTCTTTGCTCAACAAGCCAAGGAAGCGAAAGTGAAGAATGGTGAGATTGCCGATGCTTCCATGCAAGGAATGCAGCTTAAAGCCGTCTCTGTAGAAGACCTGCTTTCTCGCTCTGAGATTGAGGTCGATGTAGATTCCTTAGGTAAAGAATTAACGGGCAAATCCATTCTCATTACTGGCTCAGCAGGATCCATTGGCTCTGAGCTAGTCAGGCAAATTGCCGCCTTCAAACCATCGTGCATGGTGCTAATCGATCAGGCAGAGACTCCACAGCACGACATCCGTCTGATGATGGCAAACCAATTCCCTGATATTCATTCCGAGATAATCATAGCCAGTATCTGCCATCATCACCACATGGAAAATATATTTCATACCTTCAGGCCTGCCTATGTGTTTCATGCCGCAGCCTACAAACATGTACCTATGATGGAGGACAATCCATGTGTGGCCGTGCTGAATAATATATTAGGTACAAAGGTGATAGCTGATCTTGCTGTGAAATACGGAGTAGAGAAGTTCGTGATGGTATCTACAGACAAGGCGGTGAACCCGACTAACGTGATGGGATGCTCAAAACGCATCTGTGAGATATATGTTCAGAGCCTGAGTCATCATCAACAGACGACACAATTTGTGACTACAAGATTCGGCAATGTATTGGGCTCCAACGGATCAGTGATTCCTCTTTTCCGGAAGCAGATCAGAAATGGTGGGCCTGTAACAGTAACTGATGAGAACATCACCCGTTTCTTCATGCTGATTCCAGAAGCATGCAAACTGGTTCTGGAGGCAGGCGTGAAAGGAAAAGGTGGAGAAATCTTTGTCTTTGACATGGGAAAACCCGTGAAGATTATAGACCTTGCCAGACGCATGATCTACCTTTCTGGAGCAAAGAATGTGGATATTAAGATTATCGGATTACGTCCTGGTGAGAAACTCTATGAAGAAGTTTTGAATGAAATGGAGAACACTAAACCTTCATTCCATGAGAAGTTGCGGATAGCAGAAGTGAGGCAGTATGACTACAATTCTGTCTATATGGACGTCGAGCATCTGATACTTACAGCGAAAAGCTATAATGCTATAGCGACTGTAAAACTGATGAAGGAGATTGTGCCTGAATACAAGAGTAACAATTCTGTTTTTAAACAATTAGACTAAAGAAACTCAGGGAGAAGGGGAAGCTCCATAGAAAGAAACCGGTTCTTGTGGAGCGCCCTGAGTTTTTATCAAAGAATGCAGTAAGGATAGACGCAGAAGGGCGCAAAAGTTCTTTCTAAGGTAAGTGCTTCGCGATTACCAGCCCCCTTTTGCACCCCAGGCCTTTTTGCGTCCCCGGCGACAGCAAGCAATCAAATATTCTCAGCTGCAACCCTGATGCGCTTTGACAAATCGAAGAGTGCGCCTCGTAATTGTTCCGCTTCCTCTTTAATGTTGACACTTTCTGGACTTCGTGCCTTCGGTCCTTTCTAATAACAAGAAAGGCTCGCAGATTCCAAACGTCTGCGGGCCTTTATTGCGTCAGTAAAAACACGATTAATGTCACAGTATGTTATGCTGTTCCAGCCATTTTCTGCCGAATGGCGTATAGCTGAAAATGAGAAACAACATACACGGAACACCTACAAATATAAATGCCAAGTATACTCCCATAACCTTTATTCCTTTGTTTTACTTGATAATCTTAAACCGACTAATAGAGTAGAGAATACGATCGACACGCCCAATACATATAGGCTTAGTTTGTTAGTCATTTCGTCAAATAGCGAGGCGATGATGACACCTGTAAGTACATATTTCGCAACATCTATCAGAAAATTCGCCAGTTTCTCCTGCCTCTGGTTGACTTTCTTTGTCTCGTTTCTCTTCGGCTCTAACTCTCTGTTAAGTTGACCGACTTGGGCTTTTGCCCGTTCTCTTCTTGTAGTCATCGGCAAAAGTAGTTAAAATGTTCGACACTACCAAGCATTTTGCCCGATTTTACACATTTTTCTGATTTTTTCTTCTTCATGAGCATTCTATTTAAGTGAATAATCAAAGTGACGGTGCAAAGATAAGGATTATTTTTGAGAATTGCAATCTTTTTGAGGAAAAAACTACATTGGCGAGAGTTTTTCGGTGACAAGGGCGCAAAGGTTCTTGCTAAGGCAAGCGCTTCGCGATTACCTGCTCCTTTCGTGCCATCACTTTCAAAATTTTTTTAGCAAAATATCCTCCACTTCCACTAAAATTGCGAAATCCGTAGTATATAAAGGGGTTTCTGGCGGTGGAGGATAGGTTTGTATCCTCCACCGACTTAACCATCTTATAATAAATATGTTATCCTCGATTTGGTGGAGGTGGAGGATTTTTTACCATTTCATCAGTAGGACATTTCATGCACGCCCTTGACGGCACGGCCTGAAGGGTCGTTCATGCCCTTGAAGGCGGCATCCCATTCGAGAGCGATAGCCGTTGAGCAGGCTACGCTGGCCTCACTGGGGACGCTGAGGGCGGCACTGTCGCTGGGGAAATGCTCGGCGAAGATAGAGCGGTAATAGTATTCCTCCTTGTTCTTCGGCGGGTTGATGGGGAAGCGTTCTGCAGCGTGGGCCATCTGCTCGTCGCTGACGGCTTCGGCGGTAATCTGCTTCAGTGTGTCGATCCATGAATAGCCCACACCGTCGCTGAACTGCTCCTTCTGGCGCCAGGCTACTTCCTCGGGCAGCATGTCGGCAAAGGCCTCGCGCACGATCTTCTTCTCGATAGTAGAGCCAGGGCACATCTTTGCCTCAGGATTGGTGCGCATGGCCACATCGAGGAACTCCTTGTCGAGGAAGGGCACACGCCCCTCAACGCCCCAGGCACAGAGGCTCTTGTTGGCGCGAAGACAGTCGTAGAGGTAGAGTTTGCCGAGTTTGCGCACAGTCTCCTCATGGAAGTCCTTGGCCGTCGGGGCCTTGTGGAAATAGAGGTATCCGCCGAATATCTCGTCAGCGCCCTCACCCGAGAGCACCATCTTGATGCCCATCGACTTGATGACACGCGCCAGCAGATACATCGGCGTAGAGGCTCGGACGGTGGTGACATCGTAGGTCTCGATAAAGTAGATGACGTCGCGGATGGCATCGAGGCCCTCCTGGATGGTGTAGTTGATCTCGTGGTGAACAGTGCCGATATGGTCGGCCACGAGTTTGGCCTTTGCCAGATCAGGCGCCCCCTTCAGTCCTACGGCAAACGAGTGCAGGCGGGGCCAGTAGGCCTTAGTCTTCGAATCGTCCTCAATACGCATCTCGGAATATTTCTCGGCGATGGCGGAGATGACACTCGAATCGAGACCGCCTGAGAGCAGCACGCCATAAGGCACATCGCTCATCAGCTGGCGCTTCACGGCTGCCGTCAGAGCATCGTGGATAGCCTTGCTGCTGGCAGGATTATCCTTGACGGCATCGTATTGCATCCAGTCGCGACGGTAGTACCACTTCTGACCCGGATCGACACTCCAGTAATAATGTCCGGGCAGGAAGGGCTCGTAGCGCTCACACTGGCCTTCGAGGGCCTTCAGTTCGGAGGCCACATAAACGGTTCCATCGCTATCATAGCCGATATACAGAGGAATCACCCCTATCGGATCGCGGGCAATCAGAAATTCATCGCGCTCCTCATCGTAGAGCACAAAGGCGAAGATGCCTGAGAGGTCTTCGAGGAAGTTGATGCCCTTCTCACGATAGAGTGCGAGGATCACTTCACAGTCGGAGCCCGTCTGAAACTCATATTGCCCGGCAAAGCGACGGCGGATCTCCTGATGATTATAGATCTCGCCATTCACCGCCAGAATCTGTTTCTTATCCGACGAGAACAAAGGCTGTCCGCCTGATTCTGGGTCGACGATACTCAGTCGCTCGTGGGCGAGGATCGCAGAACCGCCACAATAGATACCACTCCAGTCAGGTCCCCGATGGCGGATCTTCTGACTCATCTTCAACGCCTTGTCACGCAGCTCATGCGACTGCTCCTTGACATTTAGTATAGCAACTATTCCACACATAATGCTTATTCTTTTTTTTATTAAAGGTACGACAAATACAGATAATTGGTTTGGGCAGGATACTCTGCAGCCAGCGTATCTATCTGGTTAACGGTAGGCACGATGCCAAACTCCTTGCGCCAGGAACGCACCATGAGCCCCGCATCAGTCATGCTCATGAGCGACTCAAGCCCCAAGGCACGGCCTATCTGGAAATCGGAGAAGCCATACACCTTCGCCTCATGCAGCAGATCCACGAATTCAGGCGCCTCCAGATATTCCATCAACTCCGTATTATCCATAAAGGCCATGAGCTCCGAGACTTGTGCAAATGCCTTCAGACGCTGATCGATAGCAACGATGTGCTTCAGCTTGTCAAGAAACCAGCGGTCAATCATCGTCAGCCGGTGAATCTGGTCTACCGTATAGCCTATCTTCAAGGCCTTCGACACGACAAAGATACGCATATCCGTTGGCTCATGAAGCGATTTCCCGATATCGGCAATCTTGATCTCATGGTTCTCCACGAAACCATGCATCCCTTGTCCGATCATGCGGAGACCCTTTTGCAGCGCCTCCTCAAAAGTCCTGCCTATGGCCATCACCTCGCCCACACTCTTCATCGAGGAGTCAAGCTGGCGCTTCACCCCATGGAACTTCGTCAGATCCCAACGGGGAATCTTCACGACCACATAGTCGAGAGCGGGCTCGAAGAAGGCACTGGTAGTCTTGGTGACAGAGTTCTTCAGTTCAAAGAGCCCATAGCCGAGCCCCAGTTTGGCAGCGACGAAAGCCAGCGGATAGCCCGTAGCCTTCGAGGCTAAAGCCGAAGAGCGGCTCAGACGGGCATTGACCTCGATGACACGATAATCCTCAGAATCAGGATCGAGAGCGTACTGCACATTACACTCTCCCACGATACCTATATGGCGGATAATCTTAATGGCCAAGGCGCGCAGCTTATGATACTCAGCGTTGGATAGCGTCTGACTGGGAGCCACTACGATCGACTCGCCAGTATGGATGCCCAGGGGATCGAAGTTCTCCATGTTACAGACGGTGATACAGTTGTCATAGCGATCGCGCACCACCTCATACTCTATCTCCTTCCAGCCACGAAGCGATTTCTCCACCAATACCTGTGGCGAGAACGAGAATGCCTCTTCTGCCTGCGCCTCAAGTTCTTCGGCATTGTCGCAGAAGCCCGAGCCCAAGCCCCCGAGCGCATAGGCAGCTCTCAATATCACTGGGAAGCCCAGTTCGGATGCAGCTGCGCGAATCTCCTCGATGGTGCTGCAGGCCTGACTCTTGATGGTCTTCACCCCTATCTCGTCAAGACGCTTCACGAAGAGGTCGCGGTCTTCAGTATCGATGATGGCCTGCACGGGGGTACCCAAGACCTTTACGCCATATTTCTCCAGCACACCACGCTGATAGAGTTCTACACCGCAGTTGAGTGCCGTCTGCCCGCCAAACGAAAGCAGGATACCGTCGGGACGCTCCTTCTCGATGATACGCTCTACGAAATCGGGCTGTACTGGTTGGAAATAGACCGTATCGGCTACGCCTTGGGAAGTTTGCACCGTAGCGATGTTGGGATTGATAAGCACAGAGTGGATACCCTCCTCCTTCAGGGCTTTCAGGGCCTGAGCGCCGCTATAGTCAAATTCGCCCGCCTGACCAATCTTCAGGGCACCGCTACCTAACAATAATACCTTCTTTATCTCTTCCATCATCCTAGCATTTTTACAAATTCATCAAACAAGAATTCAGTATCCACAGGGCCGCTACAGGCCTCGGGGTGAAACTGGGCAGACATCCATGGGTTCCGCTTATGGCAGATACCTTCATTGGAACCATCGTTCATATTCACGAACAAGGCTTGCCAATCAGCAGGCAAGGTGGCAGTATCCACCGCATAGCCATGGTTCTGCGAAGTGATGAAGCACTGGGTCGTACCTACCTTCTGCACAGGCTGGTTGTGCGACCGATGACCGTATTTCAGCTTATAGGTCTTCGCGCCAGCCGCACGCGCCAACAACTGATTGCCCAGACAGATGCCCATACAAGGACGCACCTCCTGACTGTGAAGGAACGTGCGGATGTGGGCTACCGTCTTCTCGCAACGCTCAGGGTCACCAGGGCCATTAGCCAGGAAGAGACCATCAAACGCCAGCTGATTGAAATCATAGTCCCAAGGCACGCGCACCACTTCGATACCGCGCTTCAGCAGACAGCGGATGATATTGGCCTTCACGCCGCAGTCCACCAATACTACTCGATGTTTCTGCTCACCGACGGGCTGATAAGTGATGACCTCCTTACAACTCACCTGCTCCACCCAGTTCACTGAGCCATAGTCCTCGGGAATCATGTTCCTATGATTTCTAGCTGCGCCCTCGATTTCCACACGTCCCATCATTACGCCACGCTCCCTGAGCAGCATCGTCAGACGGCGGGTGTCAATGCCTGTGATGCCTGGCACGCCCTCACGCTTCAGCCACGCATCCAACGACTCTCTGGCGTTCCAGTGGGAATAAGTCTCGCTATAGTCGGCCACAATCAGCGCTGTGGCGTGAATACGTTCACTCTCCATCAGTTCGGGCAGACCGTTTTCCGCCATTCCTGTCGAGGGCACACCATAGTTACCCACCAGCGGATAGGTCATCACCAGCATCTGTCCAGCATAACTGGGATCTGAGAGACTCTCAGGATAGCCCGACATCGCCGTGTTAAACACCACTTCGCCAACTGCATCCTTCGCTGCACCAAAAGCCCAGCCACAGAATACCGAACCATCATCGAGGATGAGTCTTGCTCTAGTTTTCATCTTATAATTGCAACTTTAATACTTGTTCTACATAATTTACGAACGCCTGATTCACCATACGGATACCGCCAGGGGTGGGATAATGCCCTGAGAAATACCAGTCGCCTGGGTGATTCGGACAAGCCTCGTGCAGGCCTTCGATGCTCTGATACACGAGTTCGATAGGTGCCTGCATGCCCTTAGGGCGCAACATCTCCACAATCTTCCGATTGATCTCATCGGGGCTGAATGATGCATAGATGGCTCTCACGTGATTGGCGACAGTGGGTGTTGCCTTACACTTCTGATATGTATCTGCTATCAGCTGCTGCATGCCGCGCTCATTAATCAAGGCGATGGCAGCACGGAAGGCACAGAGTTCTTCCAGTCGCGACATATCGATGCCGTAGTAGTCGGGATAGCGGATCTGGGGCGAGCTCGACACCATCACGATCTTCTTGGGATGCAGACGGTCGAGGATCTTGAAGATACTCTCCTTCAGCGTAGTGCCCCGCACGATGCTGTCGTCGATAATCACGAGGTTATCCTCGAAAGGCCGCAGCGAACCGTAGGTGATGTCATAGACATGGGCTGCAAGGTCGTTGCGCTCCGCACCGTCAGAGATGAAAGTGCGAAGCTTGATGTCCTTCCAAACGACCTTCTCAATACGTACATCGTGATCCAAACGCCTGATGCCGTCGGTCATCCCGTAGAAGGCGACTTCGGCGGTGTTGGGAATATATGAAAAAACTGTGTTGGCTACATCGTTGTTGATGGCGTGCATGATGGCAGGGGTCAGTTGTTCGCCCAACTGTTTGCGCTCCTGATAGATATCGCGGTCGGAACCTCGGCTGAAATAGATACGTTCAAACGAGCAGGCACTGTTGGCGACTTCAGCAAGGATCTGTTCAAGATGACTCTCGCCGTTACGTCTGACGATAAGTGCCTTGCCTGGCTGCAACTCATGAATGTCATCGTATTGAAGGTCGAAGGTAGTCTGCAGCACAGGCCGCTCACTGGCGACAGCCACTATCTCCTCATCGCGATAGTAAAAGGCAGGGCGGATGCCCCATGGGTCACGCACAGCAAACATCTCGCCAGAGCCCGTCAGACCGCACATCACGTAACCGCCATCAAAATGGCTCATCGTCTTCTTCAGCACATTGGCCATCTCCACATGATTGTCGATATAATCCGTTATGTCCGTGCCTTGCAGACCCTTTTTCTTGGCTTCGGCAAACAGTCGCTCTACCTCTCGATCCAGACGGTGGCCCATCAGTTCGAGGGTGATGTAAGAGTCGCCATAGATACGCGGCGACTGTCCCTGCGCAGTCAGGAACTGGAACACCTCGTCGATGTTGGTCATGTTGAAGTTACCACAAAGACAGAGGTTCTTGGCGCGCCAGTTATTGCGGCGCAGGAAAGGATGCACGTACTGCAGTCCGCTCTTGCCTGTGGTGGAATAGCGCAGATGGCCCATTAGTAATTGACCATTGAACATTGACCATTGACCATTTTTATTCGAGCAGTCATCGTATGGTGAATGGTCAATGGTCAATGGTGAATGGTCAATGGCCTTAAACACCTCCGTGATGGCATCTTTGCCTTCAGCCTTCTCACGAAACATATACTCCTCGCCAGCAGGTGCATCGAGATTCACACAGGCCACACCAGCCCCCTCCTGACCGCGATTGTGCTGCTTCTCCATCATCAGATAGAGTTTGTTCAGCCCATAGCGCCAAGTGCCGTACTTCTGTTCGTAATAACTCAGCGGCTTCAGCAGGCGGATCATCGCCACACCACATTCATGCTTCAGCTGTTCCATCGATACATGCTTTGACAAACGACATAAACAGCGGATGCGGATGCAGCACCGTCGATGAATATTCCGGATGGAACTGCGTGCCGATATACCAGCGTTTCTCAGGGATCTCCACAATCTCCACAAGGTTAGAGGCAGGGTTGATACCCACACACTTCATACCGTTAGATTCGTATTCCTCCTTATAGGCATTGTTGAACTCATAGCGATGGCGATGACGCTCCCTGATGAGCGCCATTCCCGAGCCCGTCGGCTCGCCTGCCCCTGGCCTTTCATGATAAGCCTCAAAGGCACGTGAGCCTTTCACCAGTTCGCACTCATAGGCCCCGAGTCGCATCGTACCGCCCATATTCGTCACCGTCTTCTGTTCCTCCATCAGGTCAATAACAGGATGTTGTGTATCCTTGGACATCTCTGCGCTGTTGGCATCCTGATAGCCCAGCACATTGCGGGCAAACTCGATGACCATCATCTGCATCCCCAGACAGATGCCGAAAGTAGGGATATCATGCGTACGGGAATATTCTGCGGCAATAATCTTGCCCTCGATGCCCCGTTGGCCGAATCCGGGACAGATGATGATACCAGCCATCCCCAGCAATCGTTCGCCAATGTTCTCTCGCGTGATCTCCTCGCTATTCACAAAATGTATGCGAGCCTTCACGTCGTTGTAGATACCGGCAAGGTTAATGCTCTCGCGGATGCTTTTATAAGCGTCTTGCAAGTCGTATTTGCCAACGAGTGCCACATGCACTTCACGGGTGGCGTTGCGCTGTTTCTCCAAGAAGTCCCGCCAAGGTTTCATGGCAGGCGTCTCTCCCACAGGAATACCGATCTTCCGCATGATGGCGGCATCGAGCCCCTGCTGCTGCATGCTTACCGGCACTTCGTAGATGGAGGGCATATCCTCGCTCTGCACTACGCACTCCAGATCCACATTACAGAAAGAAGCCACCTTCAGGCGGATAGAGTCGCTGAGGTGGCGTTCTGTTCTTAGCACGAGGATATCAGGCTGGATGCCCATCCCTTGCAACTCCTTCACCGAGTGCTGGGTAGGCTTGGTCTTCAACTCGTCAGCAGCCTTTAAATAAGGTACGTACGTCAGATGCACGCAAACGGCATCGCGGCCTAGTTGCCAGCGCAGCTGACGGATAGCCTCCATAAACGGCGCACTCTCGATGTCGCCGATGGTGCCGCCCACCTCCGTAATCACGAAGTCGAGTGCCTCATCGGCATCCTCGCGCAGCATCCGCCGCTTTATCTCGTCCGTGATATGCGGCACCACCTGGATGGTCTTCCCCAGATAGTCTCCATGCCGCTCGCGATCGATGACGGTCTTGTAGATGCGACCCGTCGTAATCGAGTTGTTGCGGGTCGTATGTATGCCCGTGAATCGTTCATAGTGACCCAGATCGAGATCCGTCTCCATACCGTCTACAGTCACGTAGCACTCGCCGTGCTCATAAGGATTCAGCGTGCCTGGATCAATGTTTATATAGGGATCAAACTTCTGGATGGTTACCTTGTAACCGCGTGCTTGCAGCAGCTTGCCGATACTGGCAGAAATGATTCCCTTTCCCAAGGAGGAAACCACACCGCCCGTAACGAAGATGTACTTTGTATCCATAAAACCAATCTATTTTATGGACTGCAAAGTTACGATGATTTCACAAAAAAACAATTCTCACCCGGACTATTTCAATTGTTAAAAACAGTCCGAACTATCATTTTGCTAAGATTACCCACCCCTTACCCTATAGATTCCTTACATTTTGAAGCGAAATAGTTCCTATTCCTTACAATGTGTCAAATAAACTTATGAGACACGAGCATGTTCTTCGGATCGAGTGCCTCATCGAGTTTCTCCTGTGTCATCAGTCCCTTCTCGAGCACGATGTCGTAGACCGAACGATTGGTCTCCAGTGCCTCCTTGGCCACTTTGGTCGATGTCTTGTAGCCGATATAAGGATTCAGGGCAGTGACGATACCGATGGAGTTCTTCACCATCTCCAGACAGCGCTCCTTATTGACGGTGATGCCCAGCACGCACTCTTCCGTCAACGTCTCAATGGCATTCTTCAGCCAGATAAGGCTCTCGAAGAGCGACTCTGTGATCACAGGCTCCATCACGTTGAGCTGAAGCTGTCCGGCCTCGGCAGCAAAGCTGATGGTCGTATCGTTGCCGATCACTTTGAAGCAGACTTGGTTCACGACCTCAGGAATCACGGGATTTACCTTTCCTGGCATGATGGAAGAGCCGGGAGCCTTAGGCGGCAGGTTGATCTCATTGAGGCCGCAGCGAGGACCTGAAGCCATCAATCGCAAGTCATTACAGATCTTCGAGAGCTTCACGGCCAGACGCTTCAGGGCTGAAGAGTAACTGACGTACGCACCAGTATCAGGCGTAGCCTCCACAAGGTCGGTAGCTGATACAAAAGCCTCGCCCGTGAGTTTGGCTAGATTGGCTGCACAGAGCTTGGCAAAGCCGGGGACTGCATTCAGGCCAGTACCGATCGCAGTACCTCCCATATTGATCTCAAGCAGCAGTTTCACGTTGCGCTCCAGATTCAGGATTTCTTCCTCCAGATTGTTGGCATAGGCGTTGAATTCCTGCCCAGAGGTCATGGGCACAGCATCCTGCAACTGGGTACGCCCCATCTTGATGCAATCCTTAAACTCGTCACCCTTATAGCGGAAGGCACTGATCAAACCTGTGAGGGCTGCTATCAGGCTCTTGTTCATGTGGACGATGGCCAGACGGATGGTCGTAGGATAGACATCGTTGGTACTCTGTCCGCAGTTACAGTGGTCATTGGGCAGACAATACTGGTAGTCGCCCTTCTCGTGACCCATGATCTCGAGTGCACGATTGGCAATCACCTCGTTGGCATTCATGTTCACCGATGTACCGGCACCACCCTGCATCATATCGATGGGGAAGTTTTCATGCCACTGTCCGTCGATGAGTTCACGACAGGCCTGCGAGATGGCACCTGCTATCTCGTCGTTAATAACCCCAAGCGTGTGATTAGTCTGCACCGCAGCCAGCTTCACATAGGCGATGGCCTTAATGAAGTCTGGATACATCGACATCGTCTTACGCGAGATGTGATAATTGTTGATGCCACGCTGTGTCTGCACACCGTATAAGGCATCAGCCGGGACATTGAGCTCGCCTAATAGGTCGGACTCTTTTCTGAATTTCTGTTCTGACATAGCTTTATAGTTTTAGTAAAGGAATGATATGATCAAGTAACCAACGCCAATACTGACAAAGGTAGTGATGAAGCCTGCGAGCTGGAACGAATGGTTCAGCACATAGCGGCCTATGCGCGTCGTTCCGGTGGTGTCGAAGTTGATGGCAGCTACCTCCGTGGGATAGTTGGGCACGAAGAAGTAACCGTTAACGGCAGGGAACATGGCCACAAGCGCCAGTGGCTGTATGCCCAGTCCGATGCCCAACGGGAAAAGGGTGCGCACAGTGGCAGCCTGGGAGAAAAGCATGATACTCATAATAAACAGGGCCACTGAGAAGAGGAACGGATACTGGGATACGACATCTGCAATACTGCTCTTGAAGAACTCCAGATTGCCATTGAAGAATGTGTCGCCCATCCACGCGATACCGAAGATCGAAATCATGGCATTCATACCCGCACCAAAGATGTTGCCACTGACGGCATCCTTCACACTGGCCTTGCCGACAATAAGAATCAGGGCAGCAATTGACATCATCACTATCTCAATCGTCTCTGGCATAGTAAGGCTCTCTGTTGTGCCATTTACCTCAAACGAAGGACGCAGCGAAGGAATGCTGCCGAACAGTACCACGAGGATAACGCCAACGAGAAATGCCAGCACGCTCCACTTGGCATGAGGATTCGGGCTCTGTTCCATCTGCTCCAGCGTCTTCGCTTCGGCTTCAGGATCTATCAGTCCCTCGCGAACGCGCTGCTGATAGACGGGATCGTCATCCAGTTCCTTGCCAATGCGGTTCTGCACAAACGCAGCCACGAGGATGGCAATGAGCGAGGCAGGAATACACACCAGCAGGATATCTTTCAGTTCTATGCCCTGTCCACCTAATAAATCCGTAGAAATGACAGCTGCAGTGGCTGCTGACATCGGACTACCCGTGATACCAAGCGAAGCTGCTATCGTCGCCACGGTCATCGGTCGCTCGGGGCGTATCTTCGAGTTCTTGGCAATCTCTGCAATGATTGGCAACAGCGAGTACGAGGTGTGGGCAGTACCTGCTACGAGGCAGAAAAGCCAAGTGGTAAGCGGACCGTAGTAGGTGATATGGTCGGGATGGCTGCGCAGGAACTTTGCCGCCAGTCCTACCAGATAGTCCAGTCCTCCAGCTGCCTGAAGTGCTGCCGTCGCGGTAATCACCGAGGCAATGATAAGCATCACGTCGATGGGAATCTTACCGGGGCGCATACCAAAGATGAACACAAGGATGAATACACCTACCATACCGTAGATACCCATTCCGATACCACCGATTCTGGCTCCGATGAAAATCATCGTCAGCACAATGATTAGCTGTAAAAGAACTATCAATGTAACCATAGGCTCAATTTAAAGATTAAGTTAGAGCAATTTCAAACGCAAAGATAAACAAATTTTTCCATCTATCAAAGAAAAATGGAAAAAATCGAGCGGAAAAACGCAAATCCGCCTCGCACTGCGCTCTGCCCCTGCCGCAACCGCCTTGCACTGGGGTCTGGTACTGACGTAAAGTCGCTTGCGACTTTCTCGTCAGGCCCTGACCCTAGCGCGAGGCCCCGCCGCAAGTGAATGCTAAGTCTGCAAAAACATCACCCGCCTCCGATTCCCCTCCGCCCTTACCGCGAAATGCACCCAATACGTGCCCTTCTTCGAACGCTCAATCAGCAGTTCATCGAACTTCTGACCCGTCAAATCGGCATAGTCCGCCAGAATCACCCCATACCTCATGGCCTGTATCGCATCAGATACCTTTATATCCGCAGCACATCCAGAAAGATGATTTGAATTGGGCGCACCGCCAACCTTCCTATTCACCTCCTCCGAGCGATAACCACTGTTAATAATAATCGGATGCGACCCGTCACCATAAAGCAGGTTATACTGAGCCCTCAGATGCTCTAACCATTCACACAATCGTTTCAAATTCTCAATGACCACATGACTCGGGATGTTTCCATCCTTGGTTTTTACATCCGTCACGGTTAACTCCCCGAGCGTAAAGTGAGGCGTTAAGCGAACGCCATTGAGCTCGCTCGAATGGCTGAGCGTAGCCTCACTCGGCAAAGCCAAGTGCTCGGAGAGTTTGATACTCTTATTAATTTCTACTTGATTCATACATCTTTAACCTTTATGTAATAAGTAATTCCCGTAATTGTAATCTTATAGACTCATCACCAACTTCTTATAGTTGCCTTCAGGATTCAACTCAATGATCTTCTCCTTTTTCAACCTACAGATAATGACACGAGCATGGCTCAGACTGACATCGTAGGCCTTTTGCACATCATCTTCATTGAAAGTCTCGGGCAGGCTTTCAAAGGCGATGATCGTCTTGGTCCTGCGGCGTTTGTTCTGGTTCGCCTCGGTCTCCTTATTGTCGTAGTAGTTATGGGCGTACCTGCCGAAGAAGTAGTGCTGCGTCTTGTACTGGATGTCGAGAACGAGCAGACAGAGTTCGATATCCTTCTCGTCGATGGTGAAGCTCTTGGTAGCCTCCCACTCTTCCCAGTGGCGCATCAGGATGAATGGCACGGAGACGGAAATGCCGTAGTAGCCCACGCGCATGAGCAGCATCTCGTCGCCTCGGTCCTGGTCGATGGAGGCCAGCAGCATACGGTCTCTCGTCCAATGCCAGATTTCCTCCACCAATGGCCACACAGGCAGTTCACCGCTCACCTTGTCAAGCTTGTAGGCCCACGACTTCATCCGGTCTATGCGCTCCATATTCACATGCGTGTGACGCTCCAGCGGAGCCATCTGGAAATTGGATTCCGGCATGGGGATACAGGCCAGTCGCGTAGCGAGACCGCTGCCGAAGTTGGATTCCGTCACCTTCTTCTTCAAGGCGATAGGAGTGCCTGTGTACACATAGTTCCAGAACACGTCGAAGGGGCCGTTCCACGAATCCGCGTTCTTATACTGCTGGTTGTCCTCCTCGTTGTGGAAGGCCTTGAGCTCCATGGTGCTCTTGTCGATCCACTGACCACCCTTGGCGGCAGCGATCGAGGAGTCGAGCTCTGAATCGAAGGTCAGCAGGTGCAGGTGCATCTCCCTGTCACCGACAACCTCCACAGCCTTGTTCATATCCTCGATGAACACACCGTTGGCCGTTCTCGGGCCATGCACACGAACGATCACCTCTGGCTGTTTCAGCGGCTCCTTCCGCTGTTCCTTGGTACTGGTGGTGCGCTCCTTCAGCGCTTTCTTGTAACGGTTGATGGCATCATTGCCCAGCTTGTCGGAGTCGATAAGGGGAGCTGCCAGATACTTGTACAGATTCGATGCAAACGACTTACCCGATGTCGGGTCACCGATCACATAGAGGCAGTAGTTCAGTCGCCGCTCCACTTCGGGCTGGTAGAAATAGAAATACCACGTGCGGGTCAGGTTGGTACCAAGGAAGGCCGCACCCGTAAACATCGCACAGGGATAGGCCGTCACACGCATCCCGTGACAGATTTCGCGCAACAGCGGGAACACATCAAACAGCGCCTCAATGCGCTCACCCCAATTCAGCAGATCCTGATAGAGCGGATTGAAAGCTGCCTCTCCAGGCGTTTGCGTATTCTGCACACCTGCCTTCAGCAAGGCCTCCTTCAGTCGGATTGGTTTCGAGTTATAGTACTTCTGTTTGCAGGCACCTTCAACAGTCGTTTCCACAGGGTCGCCCTCGGCTATCAGGTCCTGAATCCATTGCTGACTCTCAAATGCCTTCATGATCCTCGCAGGCGTGTTCTCCAGACAATATCGAATATCCTTCGCCAAATCCCGCATGGTATCATGCCTACTACCAATCCCCGGCACCTTCCCATCCAGCCAAGCCTCAATAATCTTCGATATCGCCACCCCACAATAGGATAATTCCGCGCAGCCAGCCGTGTCTTCATTAGAAGCCGTGGAATCCGTGCCTAAAATCTTCTTCTCGGAACTCTTGCCAATAATTGCCGGGATATCAATCGTAGCCTGCGAATGCCCCGCCCGATACTCCGGCGTCCACTTCTTATCAAACTCCTCATTATAGTAATCATACAACCCATCCTCGTCGATGAAGATCAAATCCTCCTCAGTCGTGATAAAGTGTCCCCGACTACCATCCTTGCATTTCTCATCGAGCACCTGAGCCAAATTCGGCACGCCTAAGAACTCAGCCATCTTAAACTGATTATCGATCAGGTTACCCCATTCCATGCGAGCCTCGAACACCACCTTCACACCGTCGCCTGATGCCGAGATATACACCATCCTGATACCGATCTCCTTCAGGTCGAGATGTGCCGACACCTGCTTCCACCAAAGCCTCACGTCCTTGGGATCATGACTTTTCACCACATGGTCGAGGTCAATCACGCTGAGACCATTCAGCCTCAATCCGTCCTTCTTTCTCCAACGCCCCCACTTCGGCTCCTTCTTCGGTTTCCCAGGCTTCTGCACGGGATTCGTCCACGTCTCGTCGAAGTTGGCCACGAAGATGATTAGCGGCAGGTCTTTCTTGATGCCGTCAGCCCAAGCCAATGCGAGTTCTTCCGTAGATTTCCCTTCAAGGGCCTTCTGCTGTTCTTTGGAGAGGTGACGCATCCAGTCCTTAAAATCCTTTGTCTGTGTCCAGTCCTTGTCATGGGCGGTCGATTTGATCTCACGGATCTTAGCCACCATCCACTTCGAGTTATGGTTTCTCAGGAGGGAGAACATCAGCTCATGGCTGACATTCTCCGTCGGTAGTCCAAAATTCTTCTGATAACTAAACGCCATAATTTCAATTATCAATTAAGCGAACTTGTTCGCATTAATGATTTTGTTAATCTCCGATGCCGCACGGAAGAGCTGCGACGACATCTTCTCCTGCGTAGCCGAACTGTCGATGGTGATCATCGCACACAGTTGCTTGTCGCTCTTCCTGTGCCACACCTTCAGTTCCGGGGTGTCCTCGAAGAACTTCTTCACGTTCAGCTTCGGCTCCTCCTTCATCAGCGGCTTCAGGATCTCCTGGGCCTTCTCCAAGGCAGCGTAGGCAGGATATTTCTCCGAGCCGTCCACGTTCACGTGCAATGAGAACGAATTCTCCTTCTCACCCTCGTTCTTGTAGAAGCATCCCCCCTTCTTCTCCTTCAGCAC
>Ga0247611_10002711_pt1 | contig 27788 bp, 35 predicted proteins | sample 177DNAGHGhighgp2_FD_192422 | JGI IMG/M metagenome (GOLD analysis project Ga0247611, IMG submission 192422) | Sheep rumen microbial communities from Palmerston North, Manawatu-Wanganui, New Zealand - 1770 DNA GHGhigh gp2 | ecosystem: Host-associated > Mammals > Digestive system > Stomach > Rumen... | reverse complement strand
ATGAATATGGCGGCCGAAGTAAATCCATCTACATCACTATCTACAACAACTGTAATAGTTTCATCTTTTGAAGCAACTGTCATATTTTTGAACATTGCCCATGCACGGTCTATATTTGTGAGCCATTTCGGATTTTGAAGATAGTCGTCGTTTGGTACCTCAAGGAAGTATTTAATTTCATCTTCACTTAATCCACGCTCTTTAAGTAGCTCAATTGTATAGTTATTTCTAATATCTTTATTTACTAACTTCGTCTTCATGCTTTCTCCTATAATTTATATATTCTTTTTCCAATTTTTCATATTCATTTTTGTAATATTTCAACTGTGTTAACCAATGTTTTATTTGAGCACAGTCTTCTGCAAATTGTAAATAAGAGTTCCAAACATGTCGAGTTTGGGAGTTGTGCATATGTTCATGAACCCACCAAGACATACCATTAATAATAGCATTATTCATATCTGCTATTACCTCATCAATAGTCTTAAAGGCAAACATATGGTCGTCTATTTGTTCTATTTTGTATTCTTTATATTCTTTATTTTTATTCATCTTATTTTCACTCTCTTTCTTAATAGTTTTTCAAATATTTCTTCTCCTTTATCAGTTGGAGAATCTTTAAGGTCTAGTAATCCTTCTCTATCATAGATAAAAGAAAAATCTGCATAATTCTGATATTTCTTTCCTATATTATATAACTTATTAAAATACTCATCTTTAGGTGGTATTTCTTCTTTATCAAAACAAACAATAATTTCTTGTGGATGTGCATTTTGAATTAGAATTTTTAAAGCGTGTTTATTAAACTGACTTCCGCACACGGCGGCTGAGCAATTTGGACGCTGAAAAGATTCCATTTGCATACAACTTTTCTCTGCTTCAAAAAGAAAACAAATACCTTCGCGCTGTATATTTTCTTTATTCCAATTTAATCCATATAAATTCAATGAAAGTGGATGACTATACCATTTACCTTCTATTTGAACTGGCATATATTTACCGAGATTTTCAACCTCCCATTCGTTGAGGGCGCGCCCTCGAATTCCAACTAATTCTCCATCTACATTATAATGTGGTATTATAATTTTATTCTGTGGTATGGAATATCGTATATTAAATTTATTCATAGCTTCTTTACTAATTCCGTCAGCTAACCACTCAGGTGGATAGAATTTTGTAAAGCATTCAATAATTCCATTTGGATACGTCGGAAGTTTCTTTAGCTCGGCCGCCTTATACGTATCACGTATACTCTGATACTTTTGTGGCGCGAAGCCAAAGTTTGGATTATAATTACTACAATCAAGAATTACTTGATATATATCTTGATACCAGTCATAGTCTATTCCTCTACATTCATAATAATGTTTAAGGAATTTAAAAATAGACATATTTCCACATTCTGTATAACAAACAAACAAATGATTATTTTCATAATAATATAATTTCATTGAAGCTTCATCTGCATTTTCGTTATGACAAATGGTCGGGAAAACAACGTAGCCTGGTTTTTCTATATAATCTACTACTCCAAGAGTTTCCATTAGTTGAATTACTTTGCGAGTATCCAATTGTTCTATAATACTCTTATAATCAATCAACTATTTCACCATCATTTAACCTTTCTAAAATTACTTTTAAATGCTCATTTTCGTGGTCATCCCAACTTGTAATTTTATAGTCGTCTCTTTCAAAGAAATCGTCTATTGGTTCAAGTCTTGAATCAGTTATAAATAAATCTCTTTTCCTTAAAGTACCTAAATTCATATCTGACCAAATTCTAACTTGCGTCCATTCGCCACTTCTAACTTTAAATATATCTGTTACTAAGTTTGGTTTCTTATCTGGATTATCTTTATATAATGGTTCAAGAACTTCAAGCTCTTCTTTTGTTGGTCGAGCCATAATTGCGCCATTATCAGCTTTATTAATTGTGCTTCGGCCACCTGCTAAAGAACCTTCATTCCTTATATCTTTATTATCATCACCTTTTGCATTTAACTGAGTTGCAGTAAACATTGCTACATCTAATTCAACTGCCAAATCTTTCAGCGCTGTTGCGAACATTAGTAACACTTCATCATTTCTTAAAGCAAACCCTTTAAATTCATTTAACAATGACGGTCCAATAAATACATAGTCATAAAATACATAACCTATGTCATGAGTAATGCAGTTTTCTCTTACAATTGTCTTAACTAATTCAATTGTTGGATTCGGCATTTTAACAAGTATCAAATTTTCCTCATACTTTTCCATTAAATGAATTGCTTGAGTTATAACTGCGCGCTCTCGGTCATTAAAATCTGCATATTTAAATCTAACTGCATTTATATCGGTCAAATAAGCAAGAATCATCGTTCTTACTTCTTTAAATCTCTGCTCAGTTACAATGAATAAAACTTTTTCTGAATTTCCTTCCTGTTCCCATTCACAAGTTGTACTATTATATCTAAAAGGATAAGCCAGATAACAAGCATCAGCTACTGCATTTCTTGTTTTACCAACACCACTGGCCGCACTTCGAATTGTGAGTGTTCCTTTCTTCGCCCCATCAATTACTTGATTATAAATTGCTCCTTGAATGGGAATACCAATTTCATAGGCTGCTCCAAGCTGGTCAACAAATTCTTCAATACCTGCCGCGGCGCTCTGTATTTCTACTTCATCATTAACTTCATATTTAGATTCAAGACCTAATAGTTTTTTCCTAACTGTATCAGTTATTTCTTTTGTTGTAAGAAATTCAAACGCTCCATTAATTTCTTGGGCTTTTGGATTTGTTAAATCTTCACAATAAAATTCTGTTATATCAAATCCGCTTTTCTTTAAGTCTTTAAGAAGATTTAATTTCTTAAATTTCCCATAATAATAATCGAAGTTTTCAACCTCAGATAATTCAATTATATCTTGAAGATATTCAATTCCATTCTGTTCTTTAAAGATTGTGGCTGCTACTTGATTTGTGCTTAAAAAATTCTCTATATCTATAGGTTGTATGTTTGTGGCGCCATTGCGATATAAACCTTCAATCGCGCTGTATATATACTTTTCAAATCGACTAGGAAAATCGGTTAATATAAAAGAATATTTATCAACTTCACTCAATATTTGTGGTCGCTTCATTAAACTACCAAGCAACTGTTGAGTTGTTCTTTTATCTACCACTAATCATCCTCCATTCCTGCTATTGCATCTAAATCAACTGTAAACTTACGTGGCTGTATTTTCTTTTGAGTTACCACTTTCTTTTGCCTCTGTTCAGCCTCGCGCATTTGACGTTCAATTTCAGCAACAACTCCTTTTGTTTTCTTTTCTCTATTATACCAATAAGTGCAAGCTTCATTGTAAATAAATGGTACTATACCAATTCCACCATGGCCTTTGTTCCAATCTCCACCTTTAATTTCATAAAAATACTTCAACGCAAAAAAGATGCCCTTGACCGTCATTTTATTTTCTCTTACAAATTTATCAATCTGCGCTTTACACATATGATAATCATAAGAAACTTTAAGGTCGCGCGCAATGAAGTCAAATATAAATGCTCTATATTCTTCATCAGTCGCCGGAGTAGACTCGCGCCAAGTCTCGTAACATTTTTTATGATAGTAATAATTTTTACTTGGCATAATCCAGTTATCCAACTCTTTATCTATTTCTTCTTTACAAATTCGACAATGAGGCATATAAAACTCCTTTCTATTCTCTTTCTTATATTATATCATAAATTCAAATAAAAGTCAAATTTAAAAAGCACACCATTACTGGCGTGCTTTTCTACACCTAGGACAAGCTAAGTCATCATATTCATGGAGGATTTTTTCCTGAACAACAACTGTTTTCCCACACTGACATCGACAAGTCCATATGGGCTTTGCGTTTAATTGGCTAATGCCTGCAAAACTTTTTACAGTTAATTGCCCATAAGTACGACCAATCTCTGCTTTTGTATCAATCATTATTGCATTTCTCTCATTTCAATAAGAACAAGATTGAAAAGTTCTTTCTGGTCTTCGGTAATTTCAGACAATTTAATCTTTCTACCAAAAATCATTTCAACTTTCTTTAAAATTCTTTCTGCATTATTAGGGTCTTTACCTACTAAATTACCCCAAAGTACAGAAGCTTCTTCTCTAATCTTATCAAAATCAAGCTCTTCCTCAACTTTCTTTTCAATCTTATCTACTACTGTTGCGCCGTCTTTTTCTCTCTGCATATCAATTGCATCATTAATAGCTTCAACCAGTTCATCATAACCGAGTTTAATTTTTGGTGCAAGATATGGGAATCTACTTCCTGCCATAACTGTAGGAGTTTGACGAGTGTACAAATATCTTTGGCTGTTTCCAGCATCATCCCATTCAGTAGCAATATAACCAATAATATCTACTATCTGATTTACTACTTCATAACATCTCTTCGGCATGGATGGTGCGAGAATTTCAATCTCGCTGTCGTCGGCAGTTTTTTCTTTTCTTGTTTCAATATGTGAAATAAGAACAAGACCATAGCCAAGCATAGTAATTTGTCTCAAACAAGATTCAAATTCCTTTTTAGCAAGTCCCCATCCTTGACCCCAAGCTATATCACGAATTGATTGTACTGCATTTTGCGCGCAAATATATTGCTCACACATATCATATGCAATAGTAGTAGTATCAATCGTAATAGTATCATACATTGCCTGTGCTTCAGGCTTTTTTAGCTGGCGTAGAACAAGTTTAAAATCTGACCAACTATTAATATCGACAGCTTTGATTCCGTCAATAGCATTGTAGCCCTTCTCAAAAGCTATCAAAAGATTTTTAGGAAACTTGGAAGCCAAAGTGGTCTTACCCGTCTTTGGCTTTCCATATATAAGCATATATTTTCCTTTTAAATCTCTAGAGATAACTGTAGGCTCAATATTTAAAATATCTATTGCCATAAGTCACCTCCTAAAATCCGAGGTCGTTAAATCCTGCACTTGTTGGCGCTGGAGTAGCCTTATGAGCTGTTCTGGACATATCTCTATCCTTCTGCTGCTCAAGTCTTGTCTTTCTTTCAGCAAGAGCTGCATCAAGGTCACTCTTTGCAAATGCGAACTCTCCTTCAAGAGGTTCCTGTGAACCACCGGTAATAATAAGGTCACTCTTATTAACCGTTCTAATCTTTTCTACTGGCTCACCGAAATCGACTTCCTCATAAGTTACTTCTGTCTTTGAACTAAAGTCAAGTCTACCATTAGCCTTAACTGTATCGCCAACTCCCCAATATGTAGATACGGCATTAATAACTCCCTCTACCTCTGCGTACATTGGAACCACATCAACTTTTCCACCGTACTGAGGAAGAAGTGCATTAATCTTATAACGGCCAGTTGGTTCTCCATTTTTGTCCAGTTCTTCCGCGCCATTTGCTACAGCAAATTCAGCTGTAAAAGTTGCTTCTGGCTTACAATCAGCCTTTGCAATCTTAGAAACAAATGAAGCATTAATTCTTGGGAATGAGACAAGACGTCCGTCAGCTGCATAATACTCATTCATACGAATATTTGCATTTGTGATACGTACTCTATCAGCTTCATCTTCATTACCTGTGGACGCAATTGACTTAAATTCGTTAGCTACTCTCTTAATTGATTCATAAGCTGGGTTTGGTTTACCTGCGTTTGTAAGCTTTGCAGAGAACATATGAACTGGAATCATCAGTTCTTTCTCTACTCCACTAATCTTCTGAGTTACCTTAACAATAATAGAACCACCAATTGCTTCAACATCTTTTCCGTTCTTTTTAAAAGTGGTTGGATTGATGTCGATTTCACTGAGTATACCTTCTACTTTAACTCTGTTTTCTGCTTGTCTTAACATTTAATTTCTCCTTGTCTCTGTTTACTGTACTTTTTTACGATTAAAGAAGGAGGCATATTTCAGCCTCCCTATTCAATACTTATTACTCAGCGTCTGCTGTAGGAGCCCAAGCCTTACCCTCATCGTTAAGAACGAAATAAGTAACAGCCTTATCTTCACCCTCTACTTCTACCTTCTCTCTCTCACCAAATCCCTTCTTCTTAAGGTCGGTAAGATTTGCACCAATTGAACGCTCGCCTCTGCCAAGAGCCTGTGCAAGTTCAGGAACAGAAACCTTTCCACCTGCATTCTTTACATACTCAAATACTTCCATTGACTTTTCAGTAAGTTTTGTTGCTTCAATCATTTTAATTTTCTCCTTAAATTAATTAAATTTGTTAAATTTTTATCTTAGAAAGCTTCTCTCAACTTTCTATATATATTATACTATAAATTTTAATAAAACTCAAATTTTTAAAAAGCTAAAATTCCAATTACTTTTGCATTGTTTAATTTAATTGATTTCGTTCCTTGCGCCCCTTTGGAGAGGAGTTTTACCTCGTTTAGATTGATTTTAATTTGGGCATTGGAAGCTACTACAATTACTTCTTTTTGTACGTTGAGGGCGCCGAAGCCAACAAGAGCATCATCCGTATCGTTTAATACATGGATGCGACTTCCTTTGGTGGCGCGCCCAGTACAGGCAAACTCACTTATTAAGGTTCTTTTAATATAACCCTTTTCACTGACTGTTAAAAGTTCTTTCGTATCTGGAGTTATTACCTTGGCGCAGACTAGATGGTCATCTGCATTAAGAGTAATACCTTTCACTCCACGAGCGGCCCGCCCAATTGCGCGAATATCTTTTGTTTCGCACATTACGAACTGACCCCGCGCTGTCATCATACCAATACGTTCATTATCTACAAAAAGAATTGAAACAATTTCATCACCAGAGTCGAGATTTAATGCTTTAACTCCGCCTTTACGTTTTATATTATATTCTGAGAGTTTAGATTTCTTTAATACTCCGTTTTTGGTTAAGAAGATTATGTGTTCTTTCTGCTTTTTCTTGTTTAAGAATACGAGTTCTTTAATCTGCTCTCCAGATTTAATTTCAACGAGTGATTCAATTGGTATAACTTCTTCAAAAGGTAGGTCATGAGGTATGATTGAATAGCAGTTGCCTTGATTTGAAAACAAGAGAACCGTGTCAAGGTTCGTACCCGACGCAGTTGCAATTACATATTCACCTTTGCTCATTTTAAATTTGTTACCTACTCCACCGCGGCGCTGCGTGTATAGCGTTGATACGGTTGTAATGTAAATGTTGTTTTGATTTGACAGATTAATTAAAAGTTCGTGAGTTTCTGTCGGTTCTTCATCTTCTTTTGCTATATTAAGAATTTGAGTGCGGCGTGCATCGCCGAATTTGTTTGCGACCTCACGCCAACCTTTAATGAGCTGAGCATTAAACTCATCTTCATTGTTAATTATATTATATATGAAATCTCGTTCTTTTTCAAGTTTTGACTTTTCAGAAATTAACTTTTCAACTTCGAGGTGAGCAAGACGGGCAAGTTTCATATCAAGAATTGCTTTTGTCTGTGCTTCATCGAGGTTGTAATTTTTCATCAGCTGCTCGCGCGCCTTCGACGTAGATTCAGAGTTTTTAATTGTGCGAACGACTTCGTCGATGTTTGCGAGACAGATGAGTAGACCTTCTATAATGTGAAGTCGGTCTTCGATTTTCTTTAGGTCAAACTCATATCCTCTACGATAAACTTCTTTCTCATGGTCGATGTGCGCTTGAAGCATTTCTTTCCAAGTAAATACTTTTGGGAAGCGTCCATTATCAAGCATTGTGAAATTGATTGAGTAGTGAGATTGAAGTGAGGTATTTTTATATAGATACTTCAAAACCTTATTTGGATTTGCTTTTTTAGCTAAATAGATTTTGATAAGAGGTGTTTTTCCAGTAAGGTCATTAAATCTATCAACTCCTGGATTTTCTTCTCCATTGATAATGTTTTCAAGCTCACCGCAAATTGTATTTGTATAGACTCCATATGGTATCTCCGTTACAACGAAACAGTTTTCTTTTTTATCGAAATCTACTACACTACGTAATTTACAAGCAAAACCAGTACCTTTCTTCATTGAAGCCTTTACATCGGATTCATTTAATAAGATGGCGCCGGTAGCAAAGTCTGGCGCGATATAGATTTCTTCGAAGTCGCAATCTGGATGGAGCAGTAAGTGCTCAAGCGCCTTGTTCATTTCACACAAGTTATACTGTGGAATTGATGAAGCCATACCAATACCAATTCCCATTGTACCGTTGCAAACATTATAATATCCCTTGCTTGGAAGTACTGCTGGATACTGTTTCGTATTGTCATAGCTATCGCGCCATTCTTCAATTGTGTCTTTGTCTATATCAGTAAATAATATGTTTGAAAACTTTGATAATCTACTCTCTGTATAACGCATTGCAGCCCAGTTACCAGACTCGATAAGTGAACCTGCATTACCTTTTACGTCTACAAGCGGATAACGCATTGCAAAAGGCTGACCTGCGCGCATTATAACTCCTTCACATGAACTGTCACCATGGATATAGAAATCCGCCATTGCCATACCAACAGCATTAGCAGTTTTCTTATACGGTTTATCATGGGTAAGTTTGCGAAGAAGCATTGAGTAGAATATCTGACGTGCTGATGGTTTAAGGCCATCGCGCACATCAACAAGGGCTCGATTTTGAAGTACCGCGCCGCTATATTGTATCATTGATTCTTCTATTATTGGTTTTAAGTTACTCATTTATTTCCTCATCTATGATTTCTGCTATTCTATATAATTTATTAGCTAAAATTTCATTGTTTTCTAAGCTATCTGTTGGTGAATTCATATATTCATCAACTAACCATTTACTAATACGAGGGGCAACATTTTTAATAAAATTATAACCATTACATCCAATTCCATACCAAGTATAATCATCTGGTTGAACATTAATTTTCATTTATTCCCTCACTTTCGAGAAGTCTACTTTCTTCATTATAAAATTACGTCTCGGCTCTACATCTTCACCCATTAAATCATAAAGCAAATCAACTGCTCTATCATCATATTCCATAACTTCCATTCTCTGATATTCTTCAGTAAACATGGATGCTTGTGCAGTTTCAGCTGGAAGTTCACCAAGACCTTTAGCTCTTGTAACTTCGCCTTTTATTTTATTTCTTACCTTATTAAATTCATCATCAGTAAAGTAATAGGATTCTTTGCCTTTGTTTTCAACTATATAAAGTGGTGAACGTAGCCAACACAGTCTGCCCTCTCTAATGAACTCCGGAGCAAGATACTGTAATGCCGCCATTATAAGTAAACCTATATGTGCGCCGTCGCTATCAGCATCGGTACAAATGGCGATACGTCCATAGCGTAGCTTAGATGAGTTATACTTGCCAGGAATTATATTCATTGCACTCAAAAGAAGTTTGATTTCTTCATTATTATAAATCTTTTCTTCTGGGTTAGAAAGACAGTTAATAATCTTTCCTCTTATAGCAAGAATACCATATTTGGTATAATCACGAGCCTGCGCCATACCACCCATAGCAGAATTACCTTCTACAATTAGAAGTGTTGAGTTCTGTCCAAGAAACTCCGCATCTTTCAGCTTATCCGAAGCGAAAACCTTTTTCTTCTGATTCTTTTCAATTTCCTTTGATGCTTCAAGAACTTGCTTGCGCGCCTTTTCTGCAGCACGTTCAGCTTTAAGTTCTTTTGTAAGCAATTCAAGAACTGAATCAAACTCATTCACATATCTGCGACTAAAATCTTCTAACATCTGTCCCGTCGCACGCTGCGCGAGTCCACGAAGTTCCGGATTATTGACTTTTGTCTTTGTTTGATTCGCAAATGAAGGATTTGGAACCTTACAATTTACAACATAAAACAAACCACTGCGCGCTACCTCTGGACTAAACTCACCTTTAAATTTCTTTTTAAAGAAATTAGTAAGAGCAGTTTTAACCCCTGTCAATGAAGTGCCGCCTTCTGCATTAGCCAGTCCATTAGTAAATACATACCAATGTTCCTTACGGTCAGCCGCCCACTGCATAGCAACCTCACATTCAATTCCATCTTCCTTTATAGATATATATAATGGAGTTTTATGAATTGGCTTTTTGATAGAGTCTTTAAGGAAATCAAGTATTCCATTAGCCGAATAATATTCAATTTTTTCGTTTGTAATGTGATTAATTAGTCTAAATTTAACTCCTTTAGTTAAGTAAGACCAATTTCTACACATTTCTTTCAAATCTTCAAACTCAATTTTAATTGGTTCAAGATTATATACTTCTTGCGAAGGAATAAAACTAACAACCGTACCCGGTTTATGAGTAGCATCATCTACTATTTCAAATGACTCTTTAATCCCTTCCTTTAAAATTAGTGTTGCTTTTTTGCCATCACGATATGAAATTGCTTTAAAATAAGAAGAAGAAAGTGCTACACCTTTACTTCCTATTCCATTCATACCTGCTACATTTTGATAAATTTTTTCATTGAACTTACCACCTGTATGCGCCATTGTGTAGATGGCCTCCATAGCTTCAGTTCCATCTTCTCTCATTCCAAACGGAACGCCACGAGCATAATCAGCAACAGTAACTTTATTATCTTTGTCTAACTCAACAACAATAAGGTCACCAAATCCCATGGTGGCCTCATCTATTGAGTTTGTAATAATTTCTCGCACGCATTGAAGAACGCCTTGGTTGTCGGCGCTTCCCATATACATTGCAACACGTTCACGAATAGCGTCGCGAAAACTTAAGGTTTCTATATCTTGTGCTGTATAATTCATTTATTCCTCTACTACATTTATATTTTTAAATAAAGCTTCACAACTAATATCAACTTCACAATGGATATCATCTGGATTATCTTCATCATATTCTAATGTACCTATTTGTACATCGACATGATAAGGTACCCAAATTGAAAAAGTTTGCCCATTGGAGCAATTAATTGTGATTGATTCAACTTCTTCATTAGTTTTATAAATTTTCATTAGTTATATTTGTCCTTATATTAATTGGCGCAACATCTTCTGGGTTGACATTTGGTGGCACATATCTATGAGCTGGGCGCCAACGCCACCCATCTTTCCATACGAGGAAATAGGTTTGTTGAAGTCCATCGTAATAGTCAACCGCTAAAATAGTTTCAACTTCTCCTGTATCAATTCTCTTCGCTTTGAACATTTTCAAACCACTCTCTAAATTCTTTTTGACAGTTATCGCATATATCCATACTCCACTTAACTCCATCTATAGAAAACTGATGGAAAAATATATATTTAGGATAACTATTCTTGTTAAAAATTGTTCCACATCTATCACACTTAAATACTTGACTCATTTTATGCCTTTCTTATAATTTCAAAATCATCGAAATCTGGTACTACAGCTAAACCACCCCATGAACCATGAAGTTGTCCAAAATCGTCGATTGTACGAATTACACCTTCCTTACCGGTATATTGTGGTTCATCTTTCATATAGTTAATTCTAATTGTATCTCCTACTTCTGGCATTAGTCTATCTCCTTAAATTCAACTCGTTCGCTTAGTTTACCTGCACACTTGTCACAAAATGGACTTATCCAACCTTGAGAAATTTTAGTGGCTGGGCGCCCACAACATATACATGTGCGATAGGAAAGCTCTTCATATTTAGCAATAGTGTCCACAAGCTCTCTATAAATTGATGACGGCGCGCCCTCATCATACCAACGAAGACCGCCAAATTTTTCTTTTACTTGTGCAATACGATAAGCATAAAGATAGTTGCCTTTTATTAGAATTTTTCTAATTTCCTCACACATCTGTATTCCGAAGGCGCGGCGCCAACCATCTGGCATATCGTCAAGATAAGTATATGGATATTCTATTGGCTTATCGGTTTTCCAATTGCGTATAATAAGGAATGGATAGCGCTTACACAGTTTTTTATATCTCATTTTAATTTGTTTCTTTTTGATACGCTTGTTCATAACTCCTCCCTACCGCAAAATAATACCGAAGCATTGGCATATTATTAAGCATGCACTGCTTATGGTAGGCTTCTCCTTCCATTTCATCGAGCAACTTATCAAACTGTTCTTCAGTTAATGGAATTTGAATTATTTCTCCTGTTGCTTTGGAAGTTACATCTAAATAGTATAGATTATATTTTTTTGAATAATGTACGTTCTCAAACCAAAAATAATTGTTAAGGTTTAGTTTAATGTGAAATTTTTGAAATGTAGGCATTTTAATTCTCCTTTCTACTCTATATTATAATTATATCATATTTTAATAAAAAATTCAAATTTAGAGATTAACTAATCAATAATGCTACTTATGTATAGAAAAATCGAAGTAAATTGGAGGTAATTTATGACAATTGATAAGATTATGGAATATATTTCCTCTAATCCAAGGTCAGTTAATAAGACAGTTATTAGAGGTATGATAGAGGAACTTGTGAAGGACGTAGAAAGCGCCGGCGCCGTAGACGTACCGGAAGTTCCACAGATAGATATTGATGAGATTGTTATTAAGAAGAATGGTGTGTTTAGAGCTCCAGAAGGAAAGGCTTATAACAAGATTATTGTTAATGTAAAGGAGACGAAGAATGACTAAGCAAGAGATTATTGATTATGTGATGACCACTCCTAGTAATCCTAATAAAGCTGTATTAGAGGGAATGTTAGATAGTTTTTCAGATGATGAAGGCGGTGGCGGTTCAAGCAGAGTTCTTTTGTATGAGAATGACGCATTGGAATTCACAGACCAAGGAGCGTCACCAATTATATACACTACTGCGCGAGGATTATTCCTTGAGCCCGTTTGGAACGATGGAAATTTAACATTTGCGATTGAAATTGATGGAGAAGAAGCCTTTGTGGGCTATGTAGTAACACCGTCTGGTACTACAGAACAAGCGGCTATGGGAATTAAAAATCCGGGTGATACGCAAGCGGTTTTAGATGGTGCAAAGGCAGGTGCTTTATTTAACCAAGCTAGCATAGGTAAATATTGTGTTTTCGAAACTGCAATGTTTATGCTCAACAGTTCTGCGTATAGCGGTACTGTTCACTCTGTAAAGATTTACAAGGAATTATAATAATTCAAAAGAAAGGAAACAAATATAGGAGGAAACTTATATGAGTAAAGAACAAGTTATGGATTATGTAATGAATAGTCCAGCGAATACGAATCCGAACGTTTTGAGTGGAATGTTAGACGGAATTAGTGGTACTCAGCTGCCTTCTCCTACTGAATCTGACAACGGCAAGGTTCTCGGTGTAGATGGCGGTGAGTATAAGTTAGTAGAGCAGAGTGGTGGTGTGGAGGTTGAAATCAAAAACCTCACCAATGGCGTTGACTTTTGGAGAATTGGGAATCTTGGATTTTTGAGGCTGAACAATTACAGTGCCCCAGTTGCCGAGAGCGAGTATTTGTTTGTTAGTGCGAGAGATGCGTCTTCGATTTCAAGTGAATTATCTCGCGAAATCACTCCACTTGAAAGCAACACGTATAGCGGTTCTTTGATACGTTTAAGCAATTTCAGCAATGTTGTAACAAAGTTGTCTACTGCAAATGGTAACAACGGCGTTTCGGTTCAAATACAACCTTATAATAGCGTAAATGCGTCAGAACCATTTTCCGGGATTATTATTTATCCGCTTAAAAATAACTAACACGCATCTAATATCAAAATGAACCTTGTCCTATCTAAAGGAAGAGAGGACAAAACCGAAGAGATAAATAACTATAGAAGCAACACACTTCAATTCACAGAATGAAACGCTCAATTATTTAAAATAAAATAAAAAAGACGGGTTTAAAACCCGTCTTTTCTTTTTATTCCTCTCCGCCTTCTTTACCTTCTTCAGTTGGAGTTTCTTCTTCAGAATTAAGCTCTTCTTTAATATACTTCACATCAGCTCTTGTCAGAATTCCTGCAGCAACTGCATAATCCCAGTCAACAGTATCACTTGCCATGAACTCTTTAAAAATCTGCGGATTCTCAATTCTCATACCAATCACATTCTTAAGAGCTTCAGTATCCATATCCTTATACTTTTCAACTCTGCCTTGACTTTGCATACTAACGTCCATTAGTCTACCTCCTTATAAATCAATCTATTTATAAGTAGACTTTCCTTTCAATAACTCTACTCCCAACTGACCATTTTACTTCTCTTTTTCTTCTTCGGTGGCATCTTTGCCCAAAGCAGACAATCTCTTGCTCTTGTCGCCGCTACATAGCACAGGCGCGCCTCTTCATCGTTATAGGCTCTTATATTATATGAAAGAACACACTTATTCTCTAATCCCTTCGCGCTGTGTACAGTCAAAATCTTAACTGTATCTTCCTTCATCTTCTCTTCTATCTGCGAGTTAGTCAACTCTGCCTGCTTAAACGTATCCGTCGGTACGCCAAGTCCCTCAAACAACTGCGTAAACAAATCTATATCTGCATTTGTTCTGCAAAGTACAAACCAATCTCCCCAACTTGTATGAAGTCTTTCCTTTGTACGCACAAGCGAATGTGCTGCCTCCGAAGGTGTTAGATTGCCTTCGATGACTGAATACAGCGCGCGGCCACTTCGTTCAGGAATTGAATCGTCTTCATAGTCTGGGCCGAGACGATAGAGGAACTTTTTCGCAAAATGGAGTATCTCTGGTAGGTTACGATAGTTCTGCCTCATTCGATAAACCGTTACACCAGGCTCATACATTTTATTAATAAGGTATTGTGGGTCTGCACCGGACCAACCATAGATTGATTGGCGATAGTCGAAGAAGTACATATAGTTGTCTGGATTAAGAAGTTCAAAGAATTTGAATTGAGCTTCTGTTGAATCCTGTCCTTCATCGAGTATCAAATGTGAAATGTGTTTAATACAATTTTTATTTTCTTCAATACGAGGAAACAGGTCGTCAAAACGCTCTTGGTCAAGTAAATCTCTTGTGTCGATGGCGCCGCCGCGAAGTAAGTAATTACAATATGAATGTACAGTTCCGATGAACAAATCATTTGGATAACCAAGTCGTTCATACATAACTGAAGCAGCATTGTTCGTAAAAGTAATTGCCACAATTTCTGATGGGTCAACCCCATTATCAAGTAGATATTTAAGTCGACCGATTAGAGTTTGTGTTTTTCCGCTTGCTGCAGCGCTACAAACCAGTACGTGTGGTTTGTCTGTAGTAATAATTTGTTTCTGAATTTCATTATAATTTTCCATTTTACTCTCCTCCCCGAACAGTTCGAACGGGTCATTTAATTTATTTATTTAGGTCTACGCCTAATAATTTACGTTTTTTAGGATTAGCCCACATAAAATAATGGCCAAGTGCGCTATGTGTTCCTATTTTAAATTTACATATATAACTTACTTTTCCAGTAGAAATACCTAAATCTAATTCTGCCGCTTTGGGACTTTCATACCATTTAATTATTTCCCCATCTTTAGTTATTTCATATACATCTTTGCAATTATGTGATAATAGATAGTCATTAACTAAAAATTCTATAGGGGTATCATCTTCTACATATTTCCATAAAAAGCCTGAAGCACTAAATTCTTTATGTCTACAACATCCAGAAATGTGAGAGCCGTTAGCAAGTCCTAATTCTCTTGCAGCATCTGTGGCACTATCCCAAGTATATAAAAACTTTCCATCTAAAGTATATTGTTCTACTGCTTTTTTATTAAGATTGTCTTGTCTTTTTTTAATTTCTTCATGAGAAATATAACTTCGTAAATGAATACCTATGGTTTGTGGACGAGCATTTAACCGCTGAGCAATTTGTTTGATTGTTAATCCTTGATTCCATAATGCTAAAATTTCTTCATCATTATATACAGGGCCGCCATCACCGCCTAGAGTCATATTATAACCTTTTCCATTTTTATAAAAAGAGTCATATAAATTTATATATAATTGTTCTTTTTGATTCAATAGCTCATTATTACACTCTTCTAAAACTTCTATAGTAAAACGTCCATGACCATATTTATTGATTGCGTTATGCAATAAGATGTTTGAATCTTTTTTATTATTTGCTTCACGAACGTGTTGATGCCATCGATATTCAACGGTATTTATAGTTTTACCTATATAAATTTTACCATTAATAGTGTTTGTAATTTTATAAATATATCCCATATTATCCACCACTTTTAATATTTAAACCATATTTGTCAGATTCAAAAAAATTAATATAATATTTTTCTCTTTCTGATAAACACTCTTTGGTTGTTTCTTCCAATATTGAAAAAGTAAATTCGTCCCAATGTAGATAAAGTGCATCATGAACTTTACTTCTACTTACCCCTCCAATATTAAGTGATGTTTTGATATGTTCGCTCCATCTTTTTGAGACATCTGCCGACGTTTTACCTATATATTTATATTTGCCATCTAACGATTCGATACAATAAATCACATTTTTAGGTACCTTTGAACCAAATAATTGCTTTATCATATTTTGATACGGTTTAATTAAATATTCTGACCAGATTAGTTTATACAATGTTTCTTTGTGATTAATTTTTGGTAAAATAGTTGTTAAAAATGCAATATCTTCTTTATCTTCATTTGAAAGAATGATGCGATGAGCGTCTTTCTCTTTTGCTAATAATTGTTCTCGCCTTATTTCTTCATTTATAGCGGCGCGCTTTGTACGTTCTTCTTCTAATTCATTTTTAATTTGGTCAATTTCTGTTTGCATTTGAGCCTTTTGAGCAATATAACTATCAACTTGATTATTAAAATCGCTGTTTGCTTGAAGTTTTTGTTGCTCTAAAGCTTGGTTAATTTCCATACGTTTACGTTTTTCGTATTCGGCGCCAGCGCTATCAATTTCATTAATCTTTCCTTTTCGATAAGTTTCTAAATCTTGATTAACCTCATTATATCTTTTTTCTTTTTCTTTTAATACTTCATTAAAGCGTTTAATCTCATTATCCAAATTACTTAATTGACTCTGATGTAATTGAAAACGAGTCTGCCACTCCTTATCTAATCCATCTGTTTTAACTTTAAACTTATCTGTTAGTGTTTTTTCTTCTCTATCCCACTCTTCTTTGAAGTAGTTTTTTAACTCATCTTTTCTTGCTACTTCTATTTTCTTTTTTTCAAGTTCTGTTTGTTCTAATTTTTTACCGCGCTTATTTAACGTAATTCCTAATATGATAATTAAAATAATACAACAAAGAAGAAGGACTAATAATGTTTGTTCCATATATCAATTCCTCCATTACTTTATATTATAATTATATCATATTATAAATCAATACGTCAAATTATATAATATATATAATAAGGTTTTTTGCTTTGTTTTTTGCTTCGCCCAATTATAGTATCTCAAAAATTCACCCTCATGTCAAATTTTCTGATGGTCTTTCCAATCTTTGTCGTTTTTCCACTTGTCTTTGGCCAGGAATTTTGGATTGAGAACGTCGGTTATAGAGTTCAAATTTTCAAGTTCCCAAAATGGAATGCAATATATTGCAATATCATGGTTAAGACAATAGCTAATTTTATACCTATCGTATTCTTGTCTTTTTTGAAACTCTTGTCTATTTTTGTGGAAAAACTTATTCTGTTCATAATGAGCGATTCCGTTGAATTCTAACGCAATTTTTTGATTAGGCAAGTAAAAATCAATTCTTAGATGATTACCATGTTTTTTCATATCTGCAAATCGCTTTTCTCGTTCAAAGGGAATTTTGGCTTCTTTTAAAATTGAAATAATTCTTTCTTCTCCTTTTGAAGTTTGACCGTTACCCCACTGCCTATTACAACCGCAAGAAGTAGTATGCCCATTTACTAAATAGTTAGCTCTTACAAGAGTTGTGGCGCCGCATTCACATTGGCACCACCATTGTACCTGCCGTTGATAATAGGGTCCTTGTTTTAATACGGTTAACTTACCAAACTTTTGTCCAGTTAGGTCTTGAAAATTTTCTTTACCTAACTTATAGGCCAATTTTGCGGCAGATTCTTTAGCTAAACATCCACAAGATTTTGTATTACCGTTTTTTAATTCTGAACTTTGAACAAAAGTTAAGTTTCCACAATCACATTTACATAACCATTTTGCATGACGTCCTGCACCTCGTGGCCATTCCTCTTCTGTTGCTCGTCTTAATACTGTTAATCTATTAAATTTTTTACCTGTTAAATCTTCTGCTGGTCTTCCCATATTTCTAATCCTCCTATAATAATTATATCAAAGTTTACTATAGAAGTCAAATCTTCATATCTCTACCTCCGTCTTATAAAAGTAGAGAAATGATAAATATTCTCCACTTCTTAAAAGAAGAGACGATTTTGGTCTGACAGGGGAGGAAACGGGGAATGTCAATACACGAAATTGCTATATTAGCTCAAGATGGGCTAATCGGCTTATTTATAATTCTTTTGGGACTAATTAAAATCCCAAAAATTGAAATCAATTTATGGACTGCACTTGCTCATGTAATAGGTAGAGCAATGAATGGTGAAATGGTTGAGCGCATTGAAAAAGTTGATGCTTCTTTAACTGCTCATATGAAAAAGACAGAAGAGGAAAGAGTGAACGAGGCGCGCAGACGTATTTTACGATTCAGCGATGAAGTGCTTTATGAGCAAGGTCATTCTAAAGAACACTATGATGAAATTCTTGAGGACATTGATAAGTATGAATTTTATTGTGCTAACCATCCGGAATTTAAGAATAATAAAGCTGTGATGGCTATTGAGACGATTAAAGATGCTTATCAAGATTGTATTGAAAATCATGACTTTTTAAAGTATAAAAAAGAGAGAGAGCAAGAGAAATAGGAGGCGGCGATGCTTTACATTGATGAGGAGCAAAATATCACGCTAACAAGAGGCGATACAGCGATGTTTGTTATTGCTCTTGAGGATATTGAGGGCGAACCTTATACTCCTCAGGAGGGAGACAGGCTTCGTTTTGCTTTGGGTAAAAACTGGGGTAGAGACACTATTCTAGTTAAAGAAATTCCATTGGATACTTGCTTATTAGAAATTGAACCTTCGGATACTAAGGAGCTTGCGTTTAGAACGTATAAATATGACGTTGAATTCACCGATGCGAGTGGACATGTGTCTACTATTATTCTGGGTGATTTCACCGTGGATAAAGAGGTATGTTGATGGGTAAGGAAGTATTAGAATCGACATATTTGAGGGCGACAATTAGCGGCCCAGTGAAGATTAAAGGTAAAATTCAAGCTGCTAAAACTGTTGATGCAGCAATTGGTATTCCGAAGATTGTAAGCGGAGTTTCTTATCAAGCAGGTAATGGAATTGTAATTGAAGATAGAGTAATTTCACTTGATGATTTGATTTTAGATTGTGGCACTAGTACCACAAATATATAGGGGGTGTGGTATGGGTGCGACAGTTAATACAAGAATTCAATTAAAAAGAGACACAACCCAACATTGGAATGAAGCGTTGGGTTTTATTCCTTTAGAGGGTGAACTTATAATTTATAATGATTATAAGTCAATTGAAAAAGAGATTGATGGAGAAGTTAAGCAAGTACAGATACCTGGATTGAAAATTGGCGATGGAATGGCTTATGTACAGGATTTACCATTTGTTAATGAGGATTTGAGAGATAAGATTATGGAACATATCGACAATCCAGACATTCATGTATCTGTTGCTGATAGACTTTTCTGGAACAATAAGTTGAATGTTAACGATGCGGCCGAGCTAGTCGACGGCGCGTTGGTATTAAATAGAAATTAAAGGAGAGATTTAAAATGGCATATGTAGATAACAATACTCCGGTTATTGAGAAGATTACGTTGCCTTCTGGTAATAGTTATTGGATTGCAGACCGTGAGATTAGAGATGTTGTTGAAACTTTAAGTCAAACCATCGCGGGCGGCGTATCTTATAATGTTGGCTGGGATGGCACATCTGAGCCGGCCGTAGGTAATATACCAGCAGGAGTTACTGTTGAGTATGGTGGACAGACTTATACTGGTACACTTGATGCGAACAATGCGACTCCTGGTGCGTTTTATTTAGTTAAGTCTGCTACACAGACAGACCATGATGTGTATGATGAATATGTACCGGTAGGTAACACTGGTGAAAAGACTTGGGAACTTATTGGTAATACACAAGCTGAATTAAGTGACCTTGTTACTGATGTATCGCTTACAAAGCAGACAGATACGGTAATTGGTACTGATGCAACTTTTACAATTACCCAACCTACGATTACGTTGACCGCAGAGAGCGCGAGTGCTACTGGTAGAGTGGGTGTTATTACCGAGCTTGGTACGCCTAGTACGTCTAATGTGGCTAGTTCAGTTACACCCACTACAAAGAAACTTGCAACTACCACAGTTACGGGAGTTAGCGGAAGTACAACTCCAAGCGTGGTACAAGGAAGAACAAGTCAGACTACGGCAACAGGTGGCGCGACCGCAAGTACAACAAATACAGATTGGCTTAAAGGAGTTAGCGTTACAAATAAAGTTTTGACATTTGGTGCGGCTATACCAGCTACACAGACTACTTATTCAGCTAATGAGCCGGGAACCATTACAGTACCTACTGCTGCAGCTAGTGCGACAACGGTTGCAACTGGAGCAGTTACAGCTAGTGGCAGCGGCGCGGATGTGGTTACGGACGTGGCTGTTGGAGATACAGTTGCGGCTGTGACGGGTTACGCAAGTCCGACTACGAAGTATATAAGTGGTAGCGCTAGTGGTGCGAATACACAGTGGAACAGTAAAGATTCAGTTACGGTTCTTAAGAATACAACTGATGTTAATGTTACAAAGGGGTAATCAATTATGGCTACTCAAAACGGAAGAAGTTGGAGTAGTGGCGATATAGTCACTGCCGCTAATTTGAGTTCAATTGAGAGAGGAGTTAGTACATTGACAGAAGAATATACGCCGACGATTTGGGCGAATGGAAATACCGTTACTGCGACAGCATTGAATAATATTGAGCAAGGTATTGCTAATGCTAGCGATTTTAGTATAGCTGAAGTGACGATAGTAAATAATACGGATGGCGGATATGGTTTTATCGCGCCTATTGTATTAGAAGAAGATTTTTCGTTTGGCAAAGGTGTTTATAAAAGAGGTATTCATAGTGCAGTTCAAGGGATTATTCCTGAAAGTGGAACGACTACAGTAAAGATTGCTTTATTTGATGGACATGCATATTTTGACAGCAGGGACAATATGTTCTCTATTGAATCAACAAGTGGCAACATTTCTGTTGATGGTTATATATATGATATCACCGGCGATTGCACCATAACCACATCAGATTCATCAATATTATAAAGGGAGAACAAATAAATGTCATATACAAAACGTACATGGGCGACTGGCAATGTTGTCGGCGCCGTTGATTTGAATAGAATGGAACAGGGTATTGAGGATGCTGGTAGTGGACAGGTTTTAGTTGTAACGGATACAGAGGGGACGTTGGACAAGACATGGCAAGAGATTTATGATGCGTTTCCGAATTGTTATTTGATTGCATTTTTTGGCACTAATAATACTAGTAAGGAATTAATAAGTGCAGTTTTACGGAATGGTTTAGAAGATTATTACGTACGGACTGATACGAATACTTATGCCTCATCATCTTCTAATGGTTATCCAGAATATTCGGAAGTTAAATAAACTTACAAATCTCTACGCACACTGCACGCGGCCGTCCTTGCACATCCATCGACGGCCGTTCTTGCACGCCCATAAGCGACCGCGCGCGCAGTATACGTATTTCAAATAAATTAAAGGAGTTAATAATATGGCTGATGTTAGTCAAATTAAATTGCCGAACGGTGATACGTTCGACTTAGTAGATGAAAAAAGTGGCTATATAACAGCCCAATATATAGAAAATAGAATCGACTACTCAATTCCAGTTTCGAGAGTCGGTGAAATTGTCGTGGGAGAAACGGCAATTGGAACAGATTCGACGAATTTTCCAACAAGTAAGGCGGTCGTGGACTACGTTGACGAGAGAGTTGTGCAAGAGATTGGTGCAATCGATGTTGGAGTTACGGGAATTAAGGCTAATGGAACAAGTCTAGCGGTTAACAATGGAGTTGTCAATATACCAGTAGCTGGAAAAACACAAACTATTGGACTAATGGATTTTAATTTGCTTGCAAGCTTTCAAGATTATTTGGAAAGTCAAATTCCAACCTCTACAAGTCAACTTACCAATGATAGTGGTTTTATAACTTCTGAAACCGACCCAACTGTACCAGCTTGGGCGAAAGCCGCCACAAAACCAACCTATACGGCTTCTGAAGTCGGCGCGTTGCCGAGTGATACGGTTATTACTGATGAAAAGTTAAAAGTTAATCTAACAAGTGATAATGGTACTTATTATCCGATACTTACTTCTGATTCTACTGATGCTCAAACAAAATTAAGATATAGTGGATTATATTCTACTATAACAGATAGCAATATATCTTTAACAATAGGTAAGAGTACTATGTCTGGTTCTCGGAATGGACAGCTTCGATTAACCAAGAACACTTATTATACTACTATTGTACCTTCTAATAATGGACAGTCGAATACAATAACTCTTCCGAACAAGAGTGGAACCGTAGCATTATTAGATGATATCCCTTCAATCCCAACAAACATATCCTCTTTCACAAACGATTCCGGCTACTTAACTGCCTCTGACATCGCCTCTGTAATGACATATAAAGGTACAAAGGCAAACTACGCAGCCCTTCCATCTACCGGTAATACAACTGGTGACGTATGGCACCTCACAGATACCGGCGCAGAATGGGCATGGGACGGAAGTGCATGGCAGGAGTTAGGTACGGCGATTGACTTGAGCGGATATGTACCTACGAGTAGGACGATTAATGGAAAAGCTTTAACAAGTAATATAACGTTAAGCGCATCTGACGTCGGCGCGATTGATACAGAGACAGACCCAGTTTTTAGTGCAAGTGCTGCGAGTGGGATTACGAGTACAGATATAACGAATTGGAATGGAAAAAGCAGTACTGATGAGAAACTTGTTACTAATGCAATAACAGCAGATACAAATTATTATTTATTGTTAGGGTCTGATACGACTAATGCTACTACTAAATATTATGATGCTAAAGGATTACAATATAAGTGGAATAGTGCATTAAATCCTAATGGCGTAGAATTGATTTTAGGTAATAATTTATCTTCTGGTAGTAATAGAAGACGAGGTATTTTAACTATTTATGGTTCAGGAGCGAACTATTTACAACTACAACCACCATCAATTATGAATAGTAGTTATGGATTAATTTTGCCAAATCAGTCTGGTACAATTGCTTTAACTTCCGATATCCCAACAGTACCAACAAAAGTTTCAGACCTTACAAATGATAGCGGTTTTATTTCATCCTATACAGAAACTGACCCTGTATTTAGTGCGAGTCCAGCAGCAGGAATTAGTGCGACAGATATAAGTAATTGGAATGGAAAAGTTAATAAATCTGGTGATACCATGACTGGTAACTTGACTATGGGTGATAATGAATTGCTTTTTATACACGATGGTAAAACTATAGGTATAAAAGGAACTCATTATTATCAAAGCAATTATGATACTACATATTATGGAATTAGTTTTCGCGTTGGAAGTAGCAATGCAATTTTATTACGAAATGTTAAGTCTCCAATTACTGATTCTGATGCAGCCAATAAAGCTTATGTTGATAGTGCAGTCGGCGGAATTACAGTACCAACAAAGACAAGTGAGTTGACGAATGATAGTGGTTTTATTACGAGTTATACGGATGAGAAACTAGGATTATCACTTGCTTCTAGTCCAGTATATTATTATCCAATTTTAACTCAAGATACCACAACAGCTGGGAAAAAATCTTATGATAACGATGGTTTTCAATATTATAATTATAATGGTACTACAAGTGATGTTGGTAATGCTAAGTTGACGCTAGGAAATAATAAAACAGCTACCACAGCTAAAAATAAACGAGGAACATTAGAATTATATGGTTCAACCGCTTATGCTATAAGAATTACTGCTGGTGCGCCGACTGTAATTAGAAATATTGAATTTCCAAATAAAGATGGTATAGTTGCTTTAACTTCTGATATACCTCAAGTCTATAGTTCAACAAACACAGGTGGCTATCTTACAATGGCTACTTTACCAATATACGACGGGACGGTGGAATAAATGAGTACAACAGTTAAATATAAAGGAAATACACTAACCACCGTTTCAAACGCAACGAAAACGCTTAAAACGGCTGGTAAATATATGGAAGGGGACGTCATACTGACTGATACAAGCGCGGGTGCTGCGACGATAGAGTCATTAAGTGTGACACCAAGCGAGTTAGCTCAGACTTTTAATGCGTCGACCGTTGATGGGTATAAACCAGTTAGCGTTGGCGCGATTCCATGTGAGAATAGAATAGTTAACCCTACTGAAACCGAAACCATAGTGCCTCGCACTGAAGGATATTATTTAAAAACTGTCACTGTAAAAGCTATAAGTTCAACTTATGTAGGTTCAGGAATTACTCGGCATGATAGTAATGATGTTACTGTTTCTGGCGCAACTGTCTCTGTACCAGCTGGTTATTATAGCACAGCCGCTAGTAAAGCAATTGATAATGCGAGCCTAACTTTTAATAGTATAACAAATAATGAACCGGGCGTTGCAAGCACTAACAATAAGTTAACCTTTATTGCAGATGTTGACGTACGTACTGCTGGTAATTCAGTTGGGGGGTATGTTGCAAGTGGACAACAAGTCTTGGGAACAGTAAGGGTATATTTATATTCGGATAAATCTTATTTTTATGATAATAGTGGATTAACAACATCTGGTGCGACAGTTACAGTGCCCGAGGGATATTATGCAAATCAAGTTACCAAATCCGTTGCGTCTGGTTCTGCAACAGCACCAGCTTCAATTAGTGGCACTGCCGCGAGTATAAGTACAGGCACAAACACATTGACACTTACAAAAACTGTTTCAGTCACACCAACAGTCAGCGCAGGCTACATCAGCGCGGGTACAGCGGGTAATTCAAGTGTTTCACTAACTGCTTCAGTTACTACGAAGGCTGCGGCGACGATTACACCGACTACTACAAATCAAACAATTGCGGCTGGCACCTACTTAACTGGCACGCAAACAATTGTGGGAGATGCCGACCTAGTCGCATCAAACATAATCTCAACCGCAAATATTTTCGGAGTTCAAGGAAGCGTAGTAGTTCAATCATACTATACAGGTAGTTCCGCGCCGGCCTCTTCATTAGGTCAAAACGGAGACATCTACTTACAAGAATAGGAGGTAATATATGTCAAAAATTATCAATGTTCAAGACACATATACCTCTAACGTAGTAAGCTTCGATGAAGCCAATTCAAATTACTATTCTGAGGTTAGTGGATATCCCGCTGAAAATGGTCTTGGTGATGGAACGGGTACATATGCGGGTTTTGTACTTGCAACAGGTTCTAGTGCAGTCACTAATGTATACTATAATTTCGATTGCAGTGGTATACCAGAGGGCGCGACTATTAATTCAGTAGAGTGTCGTGCAAGGGCAGCGCGGTCATCAACATCTTCTAACTATATTAGTAGTGCTTATTTACAATTATGTACTGGCACAACTACAAAGGGTTCACAAACAAGTGTTGCGACTACAACTGCGACTTATTTTGACCTTACCGCCGGTACATGGACGCGCGCAGAGCTTCAAAATGCAAAAATTAGGTTTAGAGCTACAAGAGGTTCAAGAAGTACTTCTTCTACATCTTATTCTATAAGATTTTTTGGTGCGGTTTTAACAGTAGAATATACATTCCAAGGAACCGCGTATATCGTTGCTATTACAAGTAACCTATCAGAAGTAGAAGTTGAACCGTCTACACAAGATATAATTGCTGGTAATTCTGCTACAGTAACAATCCATGCTAATAGTCTTGATGATATTCAAGTAACTGATAATGATGTTGATGTAACTAATCAATTAGTTAGAAAAGAGGTAGATACTGGCGGAACCACCGAACAAGCACCAGCATCTTATACAACCTCTGGTTCTATTAGTGGTACTCGTTACACATCTGCAGTAGGACATACGGTAGACAATCCTTCAACTCAAACTGGTAACGACTATTGTAGTTCTAGTGGTTCAACAGCTACAATTTATTACCATTTTGATTTTACCGAAATACCTGAAAATGCGACGATTAGTTCAATGAGTGTACAAGTTAGAGGACACTTAGAAAATAGCTATCAATCTAATGAAGTCGCTGAATTAAACACATATCATGGTACTACTGCTAAAGGTACACAAACAGAATTTACTTCCTCTTCGGCTCACACAGTAACTATTAGTCCAGGTACTTGGACAACGGCTGAGTTGCGTGAGGATGCAAGAGTTGGATTTACAATTGGTTACTATGGTGGTCTTGTTCTTGGTATTACTTGGTCAGTAACATATACTGTGCCATCATCTGGTGATTTATATTATTATGAATATACATTATCAAATGTATCTGTAGACCACGTAATCATAGTTGATACCTCGGGGCCTTATATTCCACCAGAAGAAGACCCTGAGTATACTTACTATCCAATTACAATTTCTTCTATCAATGCAACTACTAGTCCAGGTAGTGGAACAACTCGTGTTCAAGAGGGAACAACACAGGTAATTACAATTAGTCCGACTGACCCTCAACTTACGTTAGCTTTAGATAATGGAGTTGATATAACAAGTCAATTAGTGGGCGGCACACCAACGAATACATATACAATTGATACACAAGTTAGCGGCGCAAGCTACGGATTTAATTTAAATAGTTCAACAGGTTATTATGTATCCACAAATGATGGTGTTAATAAATCTGCATCAGTCGGCCGTATCAATATGGATTTTGAAAGTGACTGTCTAGTTACAATTCAATATATCAACTATGCGGAAGCAGATTATGACTATGGTATGTTTGGTAAGTTAGATACAGCAGTTGCAACTGATGGATTAACGGCATCATCTGGTGGTTCTACTCCTTCAGATTCAACAAGTAACTATCAAATTGCAAAATGTTCTAATAGCCAAAATGCACAAACAGTAACTTATCAAGTTCCATCTGGCACCCACTTTATTGATGTAAAGTACGGCAAGGACGATGCTTCTAATTCTGGAAACGATAATCTTCAATGGAAGGTTTTAAGTGTAGAAGCCACTAGTGCAGGTGGAGATTATACATATACATTAACAAATGTCAATCAAAATCACAGTTTAATTTTCATATTTGGTAATGTAAGTTATTACTTTATTACTTCAAGCGGAACTAATTCTCGTCTTTATCCAGATGGACAGGTTGTAAAACTTGAAGGTGATTCTTATATGTTAAGAATTGTACCTGATGATGCGAATGCGACAGTTACGTTACGAGATAATAATGTAGATAGAACTTCTTCACTTGAATATGAAAGTGGAACTGATAAGTCTGGTAATCCAGTTGCTAACTATACTTATAATCTTACAAATATAACTGCGGCACATACAATTTCTGTCGTATGTACAAGCGCGGCCAGTCATAAAATTTATGTAAAAGTAAATGGGCAGTGGCAAGAGTTTAGTAAGATATATGTGAAAGTAAATGGTGCTTGGGTTGAACAAAACAACTCAGACTGGTCTACTGTATTTGATGTACGACAGAATTACCGAAAGATGAATTAACTGAATAAGTGAAGATAACGATAAAGAAAACCACTTAATTTAAGAGATTAAGTGGTTTTTTATTAACCAAAAGGAGAAATTAAAATGGGGATGAAAGGAGACTTTTTAAGCTTTAGTTTCAATGGACTTG
>Ga0247611_10002710_pt1 | contig 27789 bp, 22 predicted proteins | sample 177DNAGHGhighgp2_FD_192422 | JGI IMG/M metagenome (GOLD analysis project Ga0247611, IMG submission 192422) | Sheep rumen microbial communities from Palmerston North, Manawatu-Wanganui, New Zealand - 1770 DNA GHGhigh gp2 | ecosystem: Host-associated > Mammals > Digestive system > Stomach > Rumen... | reverse complement strand
CATCAGCAAGGGCAAGGAGCACAAGAAGTACGAGTTCGGGAACAAGGTCTCCATAGTGCGTACATGGGGCGGACTGATTATCGGGGCACTGTCCTTCCGCAACGAGTACGACGGGCACACGATAGACGTGTCGCTTGAGCAGGTGGAGAGGCTTGCCGAGCAGAGGCCGAAACTGCTTGCCAGCGACAGGGGCTACAGAGGGCAGAAACAGTCGGGCACCACCAAGATAATGATACCCGATGTGCCAAAAAGCTGGCGACTCCTACTACAAGAAACAGAAGAAGCACAAGCTATTCTGCAAACGGGCGGGCATAGAGCCTATAATCGGACATCTCAAAGCAGACCACCGTCTCTGCCGCAACTTCTATGCCGGAGTCTTCGGCGACAACATCAACGTGATGCTCGCGGCTGCGGGATTCAACTACAAGAGAGCCATGAGGATTCTCTGTGCCCTTTTGAGAAGGCTGCTTCCTCATTTCCGATACATCATATTACAAAAACCGAACCTCCTGCTCCGTGTATGGAAACCTGTTGCGACCATGCCTGTCTGGGGTTTTTGAGGCTCGACTAAATAATCACTTATGAATTGGAATAAATACTTTAAAACAAACTTTTCTAAGGTTTTGGCTCTATTGCTGTTGTTTGCCATCATTGCATTCTTTGGAGGGCTGCTTTTCTCTTGGGGCTACCGTTTCCAGAAACGTACCTGGTTTCTGCGTGGGTCGTATATGGCCATTGCTGTGTTGTGGGTTGTCCTGTCCATTCGTGCCATCTGTGTCAAAGTCCATTTCGGCAACTTGTGGCGTGGCATGATGAATGAGATCTATGACAAGTCACTCAAATACGAAAATAGTCTGACCCAGAACTACCGCGATTTGAACCTTCGGTACCCGATGGCCGTGGCTGAGTTCGAGTCACATTGTTGGCATCAGCATCCTCGGCCTACCAACACCGAGATTATGGAGTCTGCCCTCAAAATCTCCGAGATGGAATGGATTGAACGGGAGAAAGCCGCTCGTAACAAGGTGGCCAGCAAGCACGAAAAGCTAAAAAACTGATTCCTCAAGTTTGACCATGAATGGGTTCACTCGTCCAAGGATGGGTGGACCTATTCTTTTATATATACTTCCTGTCCGGATACAAACAGGTTCAAGACGTTGGCGACAGGTATCTCGCTGAAGGGTACTACCATGATGTCTCGGTCCAGAATGACAAAGTCTGCCTCTTTCCCTGGCTCGATGCTGCCTTTGTTCCCCTCCTCGAAATAGCCTTTCGCCACCCAGCAAGTAATCGATTTTAGCGCCTCCTCGCGAGTAAAGGCGTCCTCCATCTGCCACCCGCCTATTGGGTTGCCATTCAGGTCTTGTCGTGCCACGGCGGCATAGAAAGTGTAGAGCGGACTGACATGTTCTATTGGGAAATCGGTTCCGTTTACTAGCCATCCATTCTGTTCCAGCAGCCTGCGATAGGCGTAGGCATTATGCACCCGCTCGCCCAATCGTTCCGCTGCCCAGCCCATGTCCGAGGTGGCATGGGTGCTTTGAATTGATGGAATGATGCTATTTCTTTGGTACAATACAAAGTCGTCTGGATGAACTACCTGGCTGTGCTCTATGCGCCAGCGCCTGTCATTCTTACCCTTCAAAGCGGCCTCGTATGCACGTAGCATCATGCGCACACCACCATCGCCGATTGCATGTGTGCAGACTTGGAATCTGGCATCGTATGCCAATTGGCAGATGGAGTCGTAATACTCTATCGGATACATCTGGATGCCCCTGTTCCCTGGGTCATCACTATAGGGGTCGATCAGATATGCCCCACGCGACCCCAGCGCTCCATCGGCATACAGTTTGATGGAACAAACAGCCAGCCTCTCTTTGTGCAAAGGACCGTTAGGAAGGAAGTGCCGGAGGGTTGCCTCGTCAGGATTCATCATGACATTCATCTTTATCAGCAGTTCACCCTGCTGTTGCATACTGTCTATCAAAAGGATGTCGTCAAGCGAAAGGCCTGCGTCGGTCACTCCTGTCAGACCTTCGGCAAAGCAGACCTCTTGAGCTGTTTTCAAAGCACGCCGATGTTCATCGGGTGACAGTTTCGGGATGGCCGCCTTCACGCTGTCGTATGGGGCGTCGAGCAGCAATCCGTCGGGGCTGTCGTAATGCATATATCGCAGCAGCCGGTCGTTCACCAGCCCCATGTGGCCGTCAATGCGGGTGAGCGCCACATATTTGTCGGGGAACAACTCGTTCAGCCGTTTGTTGTTCGGGAACTGTTTCCCATCCCAAAGATTCTGGTCCCAGCCCCGTCCCAGCAGCCATTCCGACGGGTACTTTCGGGCATGCTCCTGCAGCCGTTCAATTACCTCGTCAAACGATTTGCATCCAACCAGGTTGGCATAACGTACTTTCCATTCCCCTAGACCGTTGAAATGGCAATGCCCATCCATGAATCCTGGGTAAACAGGAGTTCCGTATAGGTCGCGTGTGTCGTCTGCGCGATATAGTTTCATAATCTCCTCCGACGAGCCCACGTCCACAAATCGGCCATCCTTTACGGCAAAGGCTTCCGCTTTGCTGAAAGCATCATCGACGGTGTAAACTGTGGCGTTATAAACAATCAAATCGACTTTTTGGCGGTTTTGGCATCCTGTGATTGCGAAAAGGGTTGTCATGACGAGAACTGCTATTGTGTTTTTCATTGATTGCGACATATTCATCGTGTTTTATTTCAGTTGGAAAATCTTGTCCATCAGATGCCATTTGGCTGCAGACGGAGCCGAAGGGTCGCATCCTTGAAAACGCGCCACATACTCCTCCCATTCGGCTTGGCGAGGCAGTGTGGCAAGCCGTGCCATGTCGCGCTCCCAGTCGAATTCGTCGACAGTGTCGCATATCATAAACACTTTGTTCCCATAACGGTATATCTGCATATCCAAGATGCCCACCTCTCTTTGTCCGGCCATAATCTCCGGCCACACGTGGGCGTGTACCTCGACATATTTCCTTATTAGCTCGTCGTCGTCAACAAGCTCCAGCATTTGGCAATATCGTTTCATACGTTGTCTCTTTTTGGGCTTTTATTGATATAGATGGCATATCCCAGCACAACGGCGAAGCACACCATCGGGACTGAGAATGAGATATAGATAGAGAAAGTGTCGCTCAGGAAACCCTGTAGCGGAGTGAGCAATGCACCGCCGAGAATGGCCATAATCAAGCCCGACGCACCGATTTTGGCATCCCCCTGCCGGCCTCCGCATTCAGCTGTCTCTACATTCTCCAGCGCCAGGCCGTAGATAGTGGGGAACATTAGGCTCATGAATATGCTGATCAACACCAGGAAACACACCAGCACCCAACCACTGCCTGCCAGACCTATCACCGCTGCTGTGCTGAGGAGTGACAGCGTTGCCCCAAATACCAGCAGGCGCTGAGGGGCGAAATACTTCATCATCCATGTGTAGACGAACCGCGACAGGCAGAAGCCGATAATGGAGACAAGATAAACCGTTGAGGCAGATGCTTCGGTCAGCGACAGCTCCTGCATAACAATGCGGATAGTGAAACTCCACACGCCTATCTGGGCTCCGACGTAGAAAAACTGAGCCAACACACCACCGCGATAACGCTTGTTGGCCCACAACCGGCCGAAGACAGCCTTCAACCCGGTAGTCGACTCCTCGCTGTGTTTGCCGGAAGGCATCTTTATTACCAGCATCACCACCAGTATGCCTATCAGCACCAATCCTAAAGTCAGGTAGGTGCCAGAAATGGAGTACAGCGAAATGTCGCTGAGAATGAAAAATTTGCTCATCAGGATGCCGAGGATGGAACCGATGGGGTTGAATGCTTGGGCGATATTCAGTCGTCGTGTGGCCGTTTTGGGGTCGCCCATCGACAGGATATATGGGTTGGCAGTGGTCTCCAATACCGAACATCCGCCTGCCATGATATAGATGGCTATCAGATAGAAGCCGTAGCTGGCTGCCTTGGCTGCGGGCATGAAGAGGACTGCCCCAAGGGCATACAGGCTCAGTCCCAGCACCACCCCGCTTTTGTAGCTGTGTTTGCGGATAAAGAGTGCCGCGGGCATGGCCAGACAGAAATAGGCCCCATAGAAGGCAAACTGGATGAGCGATGTCTGTGTGTCGCTCATCGACATGATTTTCTTGAACGCCGACAACAGCGTGTCGGTCATATTGTTGGCCAGTCCCCACAGCAGAAACAGCGTGGTCACCAGCACGAATGGTTTCAAGTATTGTTTTTCTACGGCTTTCATAGGCTTGTGGCTTATTGTCTTCTGATATGGATATCGATTGCTTCGGGGTGGTTGCTGCAGAATTGTGTCGTGTCATCCACCACCAAGGCCAGATATCCGCCTCCACCTGCCCCTGGCATCTTCCAGGCATGTACGTCAGGATATTGCGAATAGTGGTCGATAGACGGCTGCACACAACCCTGTATCATGGCAGGGAAGAGACTGGTCTGAGCCTCGAACGAAGCTTTGTATGCGCGGGCAAATGCATCGAAGTCCATGGCCATGATGGCACGCCAGCAGTTGTCTGCGGCTTTTGCTAACGCCTGTACTTTGGCTTTGTTGATGTCCATGCCCGTCGTCACATTGCAGTCGGGCTTACGTGGCTCCATGGGTATCATGCACAGATGACTTTCCAGCCAAGTTAGTATCCTTTCGTCGTTGCATGTCTCAATCTTCTCTGGCCAGAAGTGGTTGTCGTAGTAGTGACGGCACAATCCGGGGATGCAGATTCCGATGGCGTCCTGAGCTCCGCTGATAATGCCGTCCTCGCGTTCGGGACTGTTCTCAAAGCAGAACACCAGCCGCGCCAGCATTTCGGGGTCCATCTTGGGCAGTTGGAACGGCCAGATGCGTTTAATTTGATTTCTCGTTGACGTTGACAGGCCGCAGCGTTCCCGTATTTCGAACGTGGGTAGCAGCGAGATGGTGATGGCCCACCCCGGAGCATAGCAGCTCACGTAGGGCTGGTCAATCCATGTACCTGCCAGGTCCAGCCGTGTCGGCAGGCCAGTGGCAGGTTCCTCGTTGTGGCCGAGGGAGGCTTTGAGGCTTGTTGAGCTTCGTGCCTCCATCCCCTCGTGGGGGGTGCGCTCCAGCACCACATACTCCATGCCGCGTTCTCGGCAGAGTTGCTCTTTGGCTTCCGATGCCCCGTCGGTGTTTACCACCAGCATATCGGGTTTTACGATGTCGAGCGTCGGCACAAAATCAAGTATGCCGCTTCCTTGGTTGATATAGGCCTCTTTCACATAGCGGATGGCCTTGACCATAAACAGGCGTTCCTGCTCGGGATACAGCGTCTTGTGGCCTTTGTAGTGTAGGATTGTCTCGTCCGAGCCGATACCTACATACAGGTCGCCATATTCCGCCGCCTGTCGGAAGAATTCCACATGTCCGCTGTGCAGCAGGTCGTAGCAGCCGCTTACAAATACCTTTTTTCTCATTCCTCATTAACGCCGCATCCGCCATTTTATTGTGTCGAAACAAACCCTGTTCAAGAAGGGTCGAAAATGTGTTTTCCGACCTGTCAAAAGTGAGTTTTTGCCCCATGAAATGGCAGGTTGTTTAAAAATTATTTCGCTGAAATACAGATTGTAAAATGGAGTTAGAAAAATATTTCTTTGCTGTTTGAAAAAAAAGTAGTACTTTTGCACCCGCTTTTGAGATGGAAGACAATGTCTCAAACAAGCAACAAAGAGCTTGTCCATTGGTGTAATGGTAGCACATCTGACTCTGGATCAGCCAGTCTAGGTTCGAGTCCTGGATGGACAACAAAAAAGCCCGGTAGATTATTCTGCAGGGCTTTTTCTTTTTGTCGTAGTTTTATCGTTGAACTCTTTTCATCTCCCACGAGTCCTTGCGGCCGTTGGGGTAGGTGTATGTCCAGATGAACCATTCATTGTCCAGCCTTTCGATGTCGAAGGTAAACCAGCGGCTGGAGTTGGGCAGAGTTTTCTTCTCTATCAGGTCGGCATAATAGGCGGTCCACTGGTCGGGGGATTCGTTCTGTGGTACCATGTCGAATCCTTCGGCATGTTCGCAGAAGAGGAACTTGCCTTTCTCCACACGCCATTGTCCTTGGCAATAATACATGAAATTGAACTGGTAGGTCTCCGTTTCTGTAGTCTCGGCTCGCCAACCTTCCGACTCTCTGATTTTGGTAGAGAGTGTGTGGTGTTGCAGGGCGGTGTCGGCAAAAGTGCCGTCGGGATAGAAGTCCAAGGTGCCGGTCTCGTCGCAGTGGATGGTTCCGTTGCCGTCAGGAGCAGCATAGTCCCACGAGTGAGTGTACTCATAGTGTCCGGGAATATGCTGCTCCTCGGGTGTCTGTATCTGGCTGTGCGACGCCATGGGCAGAACAGCCAGCAGGGTGATGAACAGGATTCGTCTCATATATGTTTATTCAGTAGTTGTGCTGGTACTGCCGTCTTCGGAGCCCTCTTTCGAGCGGTTCTCGAGTTCCATCTTACCAAAGCGGAGGGTGATGCCTGCGGAGATGTAGCGGCTGTTAAGGGTGTAGTTGCTGCTCTCGCTGAGCAGGTAGGGGTTGGTGTTGTATGAGCCGGAGCCGATGGTCTTGCCCCAGTTGAAGATGTCCTGCACGTTGATAAAGGCGGAGAGTTTGCGTTTGAAGAAGTCGGCACGGACGCCAAAGTTGAGGTAGTAACGTGCTTTGCGTTCGGCGGCGAGGCTGATGGTGGGCGAGGAGTAGTTGGCCGAGGCGAAGACTTGGTACTGGTTGAAGAGTTTCACCCATGTGTTCAGTCGCACACTCCATGATACCCTGTGGTTGGCAAGGATGCCCTTCTCGCCTTGGTCGAAGCTGTAGCCGTAGTCGTACAGGTTGGTGTAGAGGCGTACGTTGATAAAGCCCGAGGGACGGAAGGTGACGAAGGCCGTGCCGCCCACTCGGTAGGAGGAGCCCATGTTATAGGGGACGGTGAACTGGACGATGCGGTCGAGGATGGGGTCAACCTCGTCGGTGGAGGTGGTGAGACTGCTAATCTCGTTGGTGCTGAAACGGGCGTACCCTTCAAGACCTACGCTGCCGAAGGTCATGAAATACTTGTTCCAGCCTATCTCGGCGTTGTGGGTGTAGGAGTAGGTGACGCTGCGGTTGCCGGTGGAGTAGCTGTCGACCGAATAGCGCTTGTAGGTGGTGATGTTCTCTTCGCTCGGGCGGCGCATACGCATGGAGTAGTTAAGTTTGAAGTTGTGCATATCCTCGGTACGGTAGGAGAGGTGGATGGAGGGGTTGTAGGTGAGGAATCCTTTGGCCATGCTGTCGATGGTGAAGGGGTATTTGGGGCTGCCGAGGTAGCGGAAGTCGATATGCTCGTAGTTGGCACCCATACCCAGCTCCATGGTGAAATTGCCGAAACGGCGGGTCCACTCCAAGTCGCCTTCCACTGAGTGCTCAGTGTCGTCGAAGTTGTAGCTGCGCAGCAGGTCGGTCACTGGCGAGGTGGAGTTGCTGTCGATGACGTTATATTTGCGGGTGGTGTTTTTGAGGCCGTAGCCAAGGCCGAATGAAAGTTCGCCATTCTCGCTGTATGGGCGGTTATAGCGCACATTGGCGTCGAGGTTGCGGTTGGCGTATTTGTCAAGGTAGCACTTGTCGTAGTTTTCGCCGATGGTGTAGGTGGTGCCAGCGGTATACTGGCGGATAAAGTCGTTCTGGCTGTTTCCATTGCTGAAATTGGTGTGCAGACTGGCCCGGATGTTGTGGCCGTTTTTGTCAAACTTGTGGGTATAGTCGATGCCTGCCATGCCAAACCCGTTGAGCGCGGAGCTGCTGTTGGTGTCGTAATAATGGAACATATTGGTGGTAAGCCAGTCGTTGCGCTGGCGATCGTAGAGGCTTTTGCTGCTCGAGTGGCTTAGATTATAGCTGCCCATGAATTCGATGTTGGTCATGGTGTCTATCTCGTAGCTGATGTGGGCAAAGAGGTTGCCGCTCAAGCGGCGGCTGTCGCTCTGGCTGTTGTACTCTTCGTAGGCTACGGTGTCGTAGGTGCTGTCGGGCACGGCGTTGTGGTCTTTGCGGTAAGTGGTTTTGTTCCAGCCTTCGTTGTTGGAGAAGTTGTAGCGGCCGCTGGCATAGAGGTTCACAGAGAGTCGTTCGTTAGCCCAGGTGTAGGAGAGCCATGGCGAGACGGAGGGTTGTGAGGCCCCATTGATACCGAAGCTGATGAAGTGGTTGCTCTTGATGTAGGCAGAGGTGATGATGTTGATGACGGCCTCGGCGCTGGTGGCGTATTTGGCCGAGGGGTTGGTGATGGTCTCGATGCGGTCGAGGGCATTGGCCGGAAGGGTCTCGAGGTAGGTCTTGAGGTTCTCTTCCGTCAGTCGGGAGGGTTTGTCGTTCACCCAGATCTCGACGCTGGAGACGCCGCGCAGCGTGATGTTGCCTTCAATGTCCACCTCCACGCCCGGGGCGTTCTGTAGGGCGTCGCTGGTGGTGCCGGTCTGGATGGTGGGGTCGTCGGCCACGTTGTAGATGAGTTTCTCGCCGTCCATGGCGTAGAGCGGGCGCGCAGAGGTTACTTTGACCTCCTTGAGGGTGGTGGCGCCGGGAGCCAGCTTGATGGTGCCGAGGGCGGTATTGTTGTTGACGGTGAACGGGAAAAGAATGTTCTTATACCCGATGGCCGAGACGCGTAGCAGCATGTTGCCCTGTGGGATATTTGTGAGCTCGAAGTAGCCATTGATGTCGGTGATGCCGCCTTTCACCATTGTGGAGTCTTCAGCAGAGAGTACGGCAAGGTTGACATAGGGGATGGCTTCGCCGCTGACACTGTCCTGCAGTGTGCCGACTACTTTAAAGACATCGCCCTTGCGTACGCTCTTTTTCTGTCGCACCTGCTGGGCTTTTTCGGCGGCTTGTTCCTGTTGGCGCTGGCGTCGATACTGCTCGCGTTCGCTCATGGTGGGGCGGTAGTTGCCACTGCCGGGAGGAGGACCCATGGGTCGACGGCCTCCAGGACCGCCGCCAGGCTGGGCGGTGGCAAAGGTGGCGACAGAAAGAAGGAAAATCAATGCTACTACGGATAATAGCGTGTGGTTGGGGGTTCTTGACTTGGAGTGAATCATATAATGTATTATTTTTATATCAATAAAGGCCTCCGAAAGGCTGAATATGTTATTTTGTCTCCCTTAGAGGCGATTTATTGCTCATGGGGTGCATTTTTTTCTCCCGGCCGACTGGCTGGCGTGTGACGGCTAGGGTATAGACAACAATGGCCAGCGTGGTAAGCATCTCGGCGCAGGGTACAGAGAGCCACAGCCCGACAGTGCCCCATAGGTTGGGCAGCAAAGCGAAAGCGGCAACAAGGAACACGATACCCCGCAGGATGGTGAACAGACTGGCAGCACCCGCCTTCTCCACACTCTGCAGATAGCCGACTGCACAGATGTTGACCGCCATGAAGAGGAATCCTGTGCCATAGTAGGGCAGACCCGTGGCGGCGATACCGTAAGTCGGCACATCGGGGTTGAGGAAGCCGAGCACCATGGTGGGCGAGAAGAAGAGGAACAGCAGGCTTACCAGCAGGCCGATAGCCACACTTACCAGTACGCTGAAACGCACAGTGCCGCGAACACGGTGGCCTTTCCCCGCTCCGTGGTTGAAACTGATGATAGGTTGGGCGGATTGGGCCACGGCGTTGCAAATCATGTATACCAAGGGGAAGAGGTAGCAGGCAATGCTCCATGCCGCCACACCGTCGTCGCCGATATGGTGCGAAAAGGCCAGATTGCCGCTGAGCATCATCACCGCCACCGCCGCTTCGCCAATAAGTCCGGGAAATCCCACCCTTGTCATGTAGCCGATGTTGCGCAGTGTGAGGCGTAGACTGGTCCATGTGCTCTTTAGGCGGTAGAGCTGCAGCGACCGTGTGCGAAAAATCATATAGTACGCCACCATCAGGGCACCTACAAGCCCGCCGCAGTCTGTGGCGAGGGCCGCTCCTTTCAGTCCCAGATGGCACGGAAAGATGAACACATAGTCAAGCACCCCGTTGATGATGGCAGGGATGATGTTGGAGTACATGGCAAAGCGTGGCGAGCCGTCGAGACGGATGACAAAAAGCCCCAGGGTTTCAATCATCAACAGCAGGCAGGTGGGCAGAAACCACAGGTAGTACTCGCGTGTAGGGGCATAAAGGCTGCCTTCCACCCCCAGCAAGTTCAGCACAGTGCCGGGGAAAAGGTAGCACACAGCACCAATGACTATGGAGATGAATATGCCTGCGCCGAAGGCCTGGGTGACGTTGATGCGTGCCGCCTTGTTGTTGCCTTTGGAGAGGTGGATGGCGGCCACCACGCTGACACCCACTCCCAACATCATGCCCAGCCCGTTGATAAGCATCATAATCGGGGCGATGAGATTGATGGACGCCAGTCCGTAGCTGCCGATGCCGTGTCCGACAAAAATGCCGTCGGTAAGCAGGAATGCCATGTTGAAAAGCATGCCCAGCAGGGTGGGGAAGAAGATGCTGGCAAACAAACGACCAATGCTTGTCTTGCCGAAATCAATGTTGTCTCTGTTGTCGTACATGGTGGTGTGTTGTGTGGTGTGTTATTGTTGGCAATGAGAAAGAGACAGGGGGCGGGCTATTGCCGTCTCCCAGTCTCTTTATTGCGCGAAACGGGTGTTTCGGAACGCGTGTGTGTTGAATCGGGTTTATGGATTCTGCCGTGACTTCAACTCTTCGTAGAACTTGGCATGGGCTGTCTCAATATAGGGTTTTACCCACAGGAATCCGATGCAGAAGGTGACCAAGCACAGCAGTATCCAGCCGATAAAGCTGAGGTCAAGCAGGAAGAGTTTCATCTTGTAGCCTTTCATCATCTGCTGGCTGCGGCGCAGGCATTCGCGGACGGGCAGGGCAGGCTGGTCGTGGGTGATGTAGGGGGTGAGGGCGTAGGAATAGCCCTTCACTATGCCGGGAATAATGAACAGAAGCGACCAAAGGAAGGTAAAGATGTATACCAGAATGGAGGCTCCGAGGTATCGGCCGTAGTTTTTGAAGACCATGAAAGGCTTGGTGACGAGGTCGTCGTCAGTTGTCTCGCCCCGCACAAACAGCAGGAATGTAAGGCTAAATCCGAATACGAGGGGGCAGAAAACCAGCAGGCCGCCCAGGGGGATTGTGCCTGTGATGGAGGCCAGTGCGATGAAGAGTATCGTACAGAGTACGGGATAAAGCCAGTTACCTTTGAGCAGCTGGAAGGCGGCATTGCGTATCTCTCTGTTGGAGGGCATGGCGCCAGGATTGATGGTGGTGTTTTCTTCCATAAGATGTGTGTTTTTTGGAATGCAAAAATACACATTTTTTCCGACATGGACAAAAAAACATGATGCTTGATGTGCAAAAAGACTGGCTGACCCCAACGCAGTCGTTGGACTTTGTCCCCGAGTGGTATGGGCCGGGGTATGGTATGGATAAAGGCTGAGGTAAGTGGGGAATGGAAGAAAATAGTTTTTGGGGCATGGCTTTTTTTTCGTATCTTTGCAGCCGCTATGGCTGAACACAACGACACTGGCAAACGAGGCGAGGAACTGGCACGCCGTTATTTGGAGGAGCAGGGCTTCGCCATCGTGGAGACTAATTGGCGGCGCGGGAAGTACGAGGTGGATATTATCGCCTACAAAGAGGGACTGATAGTCTTTGCCGAGGTGAAGACCCGCAGCAATCTTGGATTCGGCAATCCCGAAGAGTTTGTGGACCACGAAAAGCAACGTGCCTATGTCCGCATGGCCAACGCTTATGTGATAAAGCATCAGCGTGAAGAGGAGGTGCGTTTTGATATTATCTCGGTAGTGATGACCGCAAACAGTTATCGCATTGAGCATATAGAGGGTGCCTTCAGTGCCGTGGAGCTTGGCCGGAGATGAGGAAGAAGAGCGACAGACTGAGCCCTCACTTATGTCGACGGGAATTATCCTCGACTTTTTTGTTTATAAACATCAAAAAAGTTGTATCTTTGCAGCATGAAACGCTTTTATATTTTACTGTTAATTTGCTCTTTCTCCGTTGCTGCACGTCCGCAGGAACTTCGATTATCCACTGCGCTTCCGCCCGATACCGCAGGCCTGCTTATCGATTACCGCTACGACCATTATCAGGTACAGCGCGAGTTACGCCTGTTGGTTGACGTGCCGGACGAGTGGAGAACTGAACTGCACAGCGACGCGATTCAGTCCGATGCCTGGTGCCGCGACCATGGACGGCAGTTTACCTGGCGCATCGGTGTCGATGCCACCACATTCCTGCGTGATGCAGCCTTCTCTCTGCCCTACACGCGTGGCTATACCGCTACCGGTTTCTTTGTGAAACCCTATGCCAAGCACCTCATCGGGCAGGACGCCCAGATGACCTTCGGCCTTCTCCTTTCAGGCGCGGCGGGCTATGACGGCCTAAGGGCATGGCAACCCCTTGTGCGGCTCGAATATGAACCGTTCGACAACTTCCGCCTGGTCATGGGTTCCCTTTATGGGACACTCTCCCACGGTCTCTACGAGCCAATGCTCGACCGCGAGCGATACATCTACGACCACCAGGAGGAGGGCGTACAAATCCTTGCCGACTATTCGATAGGCTCCCTTTTGGGCTGGAACATGGACACCTGGCTGCATTGGGAAGACCTGCTCGAACCCTGGCAGCCTAAGCAGGAACGCTTCTCTCTCGGCACTTCCCAGCTCATCACCTTCGGCGATCCTTTGTGTCACGGGCGTATGACAGTCTGCCTTCCCCTCAGTTTCCTCGGCAGCCATCGTGGAGGACAGTTCTCCACACTCGACACCTGCATCCAGTCCCTCTTTACCGAGAGCGCAGGACTCCGGGTCAACCTCGCCACAGGGATGGTCTCGGCCGTTGCCCTCGATGTGCCGTTCTTCTTCTTTCAGGACGTGTCGCCTACCAAGTGCCTGCCTTACAGCAATGGCTGGGCAATGTGGCCGCAACTCTCCTTCGACTGGCAGTTTGCACATGATGTCCCTCCTCCTCCCGACGAGCCGCAGCCCTTCTGGCGCGGCAGCTGGCGACTGTTGGTGCAGGCGGGCTATTGGCACGGCCACCAGTATATTGCACCGCGCGGTAGCTATTTGTTCCAAAGTGTCAGTTGGCACCGCCCCGACTTTGCCGAGCCTGAAAGGAGGATGGTGACAGCCAAACTGGCCTTTGAGAATAGGTATAACAGCCGATTCTCCCTCGGTCTCGACACCGAGTACTATTACGACTTACGTGAGCAGGCGATGGATTTCGCCTTCGGCCTCTACCTCCGTTATCATCTCCCATCCCGTTCACTATTTTGAAGAGGGAGCTGCTATTCCGCTGTCCGCAATACAGGTCTGCGGGCAAATGCATTGCCTTTGCCCACACCGCTGAAGACACCAACTCCGTAGGAGTTTTCGCTTTTTGGGGATATTATCAGCGTATTTGACAACTCCAATTGGGTCACTGTTGGATTATCCCGAATAATGTTTATGTTTTTCTCCCTACTTTTCTTCCGATCGTCAATTTCGGAAGAAGGTGTCATTTCAACCGTACTGCTGGGTGATTTCTCAGAAACGGCAGATAATGGCAAGACCAATTCAACCATATCCAATTCAAACCTGTTGTTTAACACTGGAGTATTCCATCCCGCCTGTTTCCAAGCATCCAAGATGAGTGGAAATCCCGAACCGAGGTTCTCTCCATAGCCCACCATTCGAAGCATATTCTGTATTTTAGGGTTACGGGCGTATGAGACACCACCCTCGAATATCTGTTCGATAGGTAGCCTGAGCAGTCCCGGATTACGGAAACATAATCTGTATCTGTCGTTGTGCTTCTCAACCCGTAGTATTCCTGCATCCATCAACAAGTCGGAGTGTATGATGGCATTTGTGAAAGACTGTCTGACTTTTTGATTTTGGAAACGACTCCGGAAATGACTTTTTTGAGTGGCCAGAATGAAAATGCTTGCTATCAATCTTTTATCATACATACAACTATCGTTTCCACAAATAAAATGGAAACGACTTTGCAAGCAAAAATGGAAACGACCATTTAGACAAAATGTCATTTCTTCCTTCCATAGTATATATTGTTATTACCCTTTTTCTCAACAATCATTATTTCTTTTCCCAACATACTTTTGAATAATTTGGAAACGAGTGCTGCATCCTTATCTTGTAATTTTAGTAAGGCACGGGCTTCCGGATTGTTGATTCTGCCAATCTCATCAATATACCGTAGTATTGCTTCTTTCTGACGAGCTTTTTCCTGTTTCTTCTGCATTACATACTCTACCTTATCAACAGAACTTTTTCTCTTTGTAATATGGAGAATATATGCCAATCCAGACGTCTTCCCAGTCGGCTCGATGAAATCCAAGTCTTGCAGTTTCTCCAAAATGGTGTGCAAACGATATGGACTGATGTTGGGCGATTCTGCCAGCTCGGACAACTTCACCTTTCCTCTTCTCACAATCTCCGACAATACAAACAGTTGGTCGAGTTTTAGAGACTTCCCTGTTTGATTCTCATAAAGAAGAGACAACTCAATCAGCTTTTCAGACGAAACTTCTGCTTTTATACGAAAGATAACCGATGTCTCGGTCTCCTCTGGCTCTGGAAGTGGCTTTCCTTTCTTTAGTAGGTCTGTGAATATCTTGTCGAAGCCACTGCCGGCTTTTTCAGCCAAACCTATCTCACGTAATATATCCATCACATTAGGATTACGAGGATTGGTCTTTCTTAGATAGTTCTCAACCGTCACACCTTCGGGGAATCTTCCTGGACTTTCGAATTCCAGATAGCCACCGTCATCGTATTTCCGAATCTCTATTATCTGCTGACGGCTTATATCCCGATGTGCCAATGCATTTACCAACAACTCTCGAATCACAATCTCTGAATAGTCCTCCACATATTCACGGAACAGGCCGAAGATATATTCCTGCTGCCGGATTTCTGCTTTCAACTGAGCAAAACAATCCCTTGCAACCTCTATTATGTTCCCCTTGTATTCGTATGGCTTATAGGTCCCATCTGCAAAGTAGTGTATGTACTTCACCTCGTAGTATGGCAACTCTCGGAGTGCTTTGTTATTACCGACAAAGAGAATACCCGTAGTGGTAGGTTTTATTCTTCCATCCTCTTCTTTGACCATTCCAAGTGAATCGAGCAGGTCGGCATCAGTTTTGTCTAAATATGGACTCTCACTGTTCTTTGTCTCAATCAGACTACGTAATGTCTGCAAACGGTTTTCATCCAGCCATTCTCCCGATATACTCCAAGTCTTTTGGTCATATACGATAAGGCCTTTCTCCGCCTGAATAGTGGCTATTTCGTGAGGTTCAATAGCCCGATTGCCGTCATTGCTTCGGATTAAGTATTCCCCTTTAGAGGTTCTGTGCATCTGTGGTGAAAACGGTATCTCCAGCACCAGAATGTCTGTACCATTAACACATATCCGATGAGGGATGAGAGTAATGGTAGGAGTGGTTCTGTCTTGCACTTGCTTTATCAACTCGAATACCTTCTTGTCATCATACACGAAAGACTCATTCACCTCCTTTGTCTCATCAACAATACCCACAAACAGGAACCCTCCTTTCAGGTTGGCAAAGGCTACCACATCACGAGCCATTTCGTCGTATTTTGGTGCATAGTTCCTCAACGACTTACCAAACACTTTCTTGTCCTCCAGTTGTTCTTTGAAATCCACAATGTCACACTCTCCTCTCTCCAGAAGGCTGTAGAACCATTGGGCACTTATCTTGGTATATTTCTTCATAAATCAGCCAATTATAATGTTTTCAATGCCCATCAGAATCATTCCGTCGATAGTGTTGGCAAATGCAGAGTTTGTTTCCCAAACAGATTTGGGGACTTCGTACTTTGCACGTTTGCATTCCAAGGTCACACACTCGCCATTCAGCAGCAATTCTTTTATATCGTTTTCGTTCATATCATTTACAAAGTTTTATATTCAATAACAATTGTTTTCTGTAATAATGGAGTGTTTCACAAATTCCTTATCTATTAATTCTTATATCACCAGTTATTCCCCATACGACTTCTCTCCATACTGGATACAAATTTCTCGGCCACCTTTTCTTTGTCCCATCAGGTGATGGGGGCATTCCGTCAGTATATATTCGCTCTGCCTCTTTGGAGAAGGGTTCGACAATCGACCTATCCACCCACATTCCAGTCCCCAATCCCATATGGAAGAATGTATCGTCCCTTCCAAACGTAAACTCATTATAATTGGGGAACACCTTTTGAATCTCACTTTCCATAATAGTGTCCAAGTAAAACCATCCCCCATATTCATCAATGATTTCATAATCTGGCCCACCTGAATACAACGAGGCAAATGCAACCATTTTTCGTGGCGAATAATCTATATAATTTTTGCTTGTTAGTGTCACCATATGTTTATCCACTATTATCTCATAGATAAAATCTGGATTCCATTTGAGCAACCCATTTGTTCGTTTAAGGTATTCTTCTTCTATCGAATTATGGATAAATCGCCTAATAACATTCGAACCGTTTCTAATCGACGTTTCAATTTTCAACCAGTCACCGTTATTCATGGCCTCTTCCCAAGTGCCTTTCTTAGCACAATTGAATAGCAATTCCAATGGAAGGTCGTTGTAGTCATCGTATTGAAACATCCGGTTCTTTCTATCATACAGTTTGTGGAATGATTCATCTACAGCAATAATGTCGTAAGGTGCATATTGCTGATAATTGCTGTTATTGTCTAACTGGATATCTTTATACATATTAAATTCTGCTTACAGGTTTTGAAAACGGAGACTTTGTATAGTATCAATCATTTTTGCCCCTTATATCCAAAATAGCCACTTTACCCCTTTGTTGAAAATATTCTTTACTACTCATAAGGTTAAAATAATCTCGACACAACTTATACCAGCCATCCGGAGTCCTGTGCAACATTGCATAACAATGTTCAATATTATCACATCTGTGACATACAGCCATCCTATCAAATTCAAGTGCTGTCTCTCCATAGTCTTCACTTGTAGCACTGTAGATGAAAGTCAACATATCAAAAACCAATATGGGGAAAACCCTATTGTATATCTCCAAAGCCTCCTCATATCGACCTGACTCCATATACAATTCTGCAATATATTCATTATCTTCGGCTGATTCTCTACCCAAATTTGTAAAAAAATACAATGCCCTATCAAAATCCTTAAGTTTATGCAAGCAGAGGTATCCTGCATCTCGATAAGCCACACCTGTTGGGTCTTCACCCTTTTTTATGGCCATTTCATAATGGGTAAGTGCATCCTCAAATAAACCTCTGGACTCATAAAACATTGCCAAATCTAAATCAGGACAATAACGCCTAACTCCTCCCCAAAAAACAATTTCATTTTCGTCGTGAGGAGTATTTGGTATCGGACTTATTATGATTTTTTTACCTGTACGTAGGGACTCTTCAACTACCTTGTATAATTCATCCATATTAGGTGCCGGCTCATAATATTCAAGCTCCTTACAATAGCTGTATAGTGGATTTGGACTATAACCCTCTTTGAGAAGCTCTTCTATATATTGCTTTCCAATATTGTGTTCTGTAATAGCCATTACTACAAGACATTTGTTTAAAACTCTAATCCATTAATGGGCTCTCTTTAAATGACGTATATTTGTGTACTATTAATTATTTAAAAAGGAACGTCGACATCTATTTTTGTTGCCACAAACCCTATGTCCTCCAATAATCCAACTGGTTCAGATAAAGCCTTAGGAACCTCTATTGGTTGAATTATATTAGGGTTGTAAACAAAACCCTCAGTAATTCTATATGACCGATTTACAAACCGTTTTATTAATTCATCGTCTGACAATGGCTGTTCACCATATACATTTGCTCGAATGTAGTTGTATACTTTGAAGAGCCAAGTCTCAATCTTGATAGGGACATTTTGACAATCACTAATACTATATTCAATTGTTTCCTCAGTGGCCATATCATATTTAGAGAATTGAACTATCTCTGCTGCCATTCCCAATCTACCCATAGCCCATAGAGCCAAGCCTACTCCAGCAATACCCTGTAGTGATAATGTTTTGAGGTAATTAAAAGTGTCTTCTGGTGGCCGAACCCCCCAATAATATGGAAGATGTCCTTTACCCATATTACCCCAATCCTTTTCACAATAAAAGGAATCTCGACTTTCTTGTGTGGCATAAAACGGAAGTAAAAAAAATCTCATATCATTTTCTGTTATTCTATGGTCATCGTCAAGTCTCCCTTCACTTAAAATATATTCTATCTCTCGTAAGATATTTGTGTATAAAATATTCTCAATAAACTTTCTATGCTCATGAAGTCCAAGATTCACAATAGTTCGTATAGTCTCTTCAGTATTTAACTTTGATAAATCTATCGTATCTGGATAATCCTTACCGATGGTCACAATCACACGCTGCCAACCCACTTTCTCTGCCAACTTTTCCCTACTATCATATATATAAGATGTTGGTAAACATTTGACAATTAAAGTGGCACAATCTTTATCCTTATATTTTTCAAATATAGTAATAACGTCCTTTTCAAATAATCCATCCCACTTGCTCCACGATGCTGTCAATTTTGAGTATGCCCATTGTCTTTCTTTTACTGATGGTTGAAAAAGCATACATCTTAACACCTTCTCCTGGTCTTTTGGGAAGGCATATTTATATCGACTTTTTAGGTTATCACGTAGAAACGTTTTTCTTTTGCATTGATGGGATGACAACTCTTCAATTTCTTTCTTGATGGCATTTCGTTGTCGACAAGAGAGTCTATTATTTAGTCCTCGACGAGTAATAGATTTATCATAAATCTCTGGGAATCCTTCATCCTCAACAAACTTCATAAAAGCTTTATCTGGAAGTGTTGATGCTAAGGCATACTTTAATTTGTATCGTCCATCGTAGGAGGTGTAATTCTTCAATTCAGTAATATGTTTGACTATCTCTTGAGTTTTCATCTGCCAACCCTTTCCCAATTCACTTAATGACAAAGAATAACACTGCCAACAACACAATACCTACTATTACAATCCAACGATTTACATTTGAGGACTTCAATAATGCCTTTGTGGTAGTATCTAATTGAGTACTCAAAATTGTAACTTTTTCATCAAGGTTGCTGATGTCTGACCTAATCTCGTTTTTGTAAGTATCAATATTTCTCTTTATCTCTGAAATCTCCTTTTTTGAATCATTAACCACATTGGTGATTCCTCCGATTTTGGAGGAAACGCTGCCCAATGATTTTGAAATCTCATTACAAGAAGTCTTTATTTCGTCTGATTTGGTAATAAGTTTCTCTTGCCCTTTTCCCAATGCTTCCAAGGATTCGTCTTGTGTTTTTTGTGAATCTTTAAGTTCCTTCAAAACCTCACCTAACTTATCTTTTACAGAATCAATAGCACTGGTTGCAGATTTCAGATGCTCATCCAATTTTGCCAATTTGTCAACCTGTGATGTCAACTTGGTATTAGCACTCTCAAACTTGCTTAATTCTTCCTCTGTTTTTTGTTTCAGATTGTCTGAGACTTTATCTGTTGAATTTGTGAATTTCTCAATTACCTTATCACAGGAATTTTGAACATTCACGATGGATTTCTCAATTCCTGTAATGTTTGAACCTTGAAATGATGAAATTTCTTTTACCCAGTCTTTTACATTGGTCAGAAGAGAGTCCAATGAAGAAACATAACCAGCAACCACACCTTGCAACTCATTGCTTGTTTTAACGGTGTTTTCGACCTGTTTTTTTGCCGATTCAATGTCTTTCAGACTTTGTTCTAATCTTTCCAAAGAAGTATTGATGTCGTATGGCATATTAATTGATATTTAGATATTTGTTTCTTATTTGATAAAGTTGTTCTTCGTGAACAAACAGCATAATCGATTGTGTCCCATCCCTTATGATTTTATCTTGGATAAACACATCTTCCGGATGAACCTTTTCAGATAAGCGATTGATGAAAGTGTCAATTTTGTCCCAAACAGTTGAACTATCCTTCTTGTACATACTCATAAATCCCTCATAGAATGAATTAAGGGCATCAGTTTTCAACGTTTCATTCTCCCCCGTGCCCAAGAATGTGATGCAATATGTCAGCAATAATTGCAATGCTGAATTATCGGGATGTGCTCTTAAGCAGAGTAATGTGGCACCATATAAGTGCTTAATGTTATTAACTTCACTTCCAGAAGCATCCTTTGGTATCACATCCAAATATTTTAGCACTAATTCAAAATCATCTTTTTCATTTGAGTCTTTTGATAAAGAATATAAATCCTTACCCACCTTATAGTCTGGGCGTGCATACTTTGAATTGAAATACAAATGAATGAACTCTTTTAACCAACTGTCACTGTCTCCTTTTTCTCGATGTTTTAGACTATCCTCACAAGCAATCCTCATATCCTCGATTGCACGATATCTCTTCTTCTTTAAGCTATCATATACAAACCCTGTTAGATAACCTAGGCATTTATCCAGATAGTTTCGACCTCTTTGATTGTCGATTTCAGAGACTTTCTCTTCAGCTTGCTCAAGAGAATAATACTTACAGAAGAAGTCTAGCATATTCTCTTTATACTCGTCATCAGTTCGTTTGTGAATCTTCAATTCATAAGTTTGGGACAGATAGTCAATCGTCACATCCTCAACTAATCCGACGCAGCACATTCTATAGATGGCTTTATCTGTATCATCTTTATCACGTTTTTTGCAGAATTGTAGTTTTAATCTACGATATATGTCATTATTGGCGTGATTACGTAACCAACGAGTATCCCCAGATAGTCTTCCTATTTGAGCAATCAAATCGTCAAAATCTCCGACATTGTTCAGTCTCAAATTACCATTATCAGGATTTAGGTCCTGCCATCCTTGTGTTTGTGCAATTGAAGTGATTTCTGCTCTGATTGATTGCTCGAATTGCTCATAATCTTGTTGTACCTGATTTTCCCACGATACGGTCACATATACATAGCCATCGGAATCAGCTTTCTCCATTGCCTTGTATATACCTTCAGACACTTCGTCAGTTCCGTCAAGTGGCTTAAGTAAATCGTTAGCTGAATGATTGGGATATGTATTAAGTATACCAATTAAAGTATTAGTAACATCTGAACACGTTTTTGAGTCAAAGTTTGCGAATCGGAATGTTGGTGTGAGTGTATCAAGAAAAACATAGCCATATTGTTTGGACCTATCTTCCTCGGACACAATTGTAACGGAGTTCCTTCGTTGATTCACAATAAGTGCCACATCCTCTTTCCCACAAGTGTCTCTTAATTCTCCTTGTAATCTCGTTGATAATGTTGCTTTTACATTGAGGATTCTATCTGTCATCTCAGACAATATCACCTTCTCCTTATATAATCCTCTAAAGGAATTATTATGGAACCATAAACAAATATTCTTGTCGACATTTTCCACAAAACCACATTGCCGGATAATTCCAGACAGCTTTTCATAGCTCTCTAGAGAACACCCCACGGAAGTACACAGGCTGTAAAAATCAGCCCAAAGAATAAATTTATTACGGTAGTTCTCCAGCCAGATAGGGTCTTCATCTGCTCCCATATGCCAACGGATATCGTTGATTTTATCCGTAGTCAAATGTAAAAATTCTGTCGAATCATATAAAACATAAGAAATAGCGTGTTTTTTGTCACGACCCCCACGTCCTGCTTCCTGTACATAGCCCTCAATGGATGAACAGGGATTGATATGAATAGTGAAGCGAATGTTGGGTTTGTCAATACCCATACCAAACGCTTTTGTGGCAACCATCACATTCTTTTCATTCTGATTGAATGACTTCATATCACCAGACGGATTATCTCCACCAACAAAAGTTCCAACACAGAGCATCCCTCCTGTTTGAGTAAGCAATCCTGTAGAAATTCCAGGATTGTTTCCCCAAACACTATCTTCTACACCAAATTGACCGTGGGCGTGAGGACAAAAGACAATACCTCCATTGGGGTATTTGTTATTCTTGTCCTGATGATAGAAATCGTCGGCAGAAAATCCTTGAATATGACATTCAACAGACTCATTATTATTGTTTATCAAATCAATATCCGACGGAATATCTTTCAACAGACTGTACATCACCTTTCTTTTGGACTCTGCCACTACAGCCTGCAATTCTCTATCCGTTACTATTCCTAATAATAGTGGGTTATATCTATCTCTAATCTTATCAAAATCAGATTGCACCTCAATTATCCGATATGTCAATTCAGGGCGGGTGTCATTTTCTGGTCTTACAATTGTTTCACTGTCAATCGAAAGTCTCCCTCCTAATGTCAACTCTCTCTCCACATCGGCAAGCACATCAAAAGAAGCAGTAGCAGTCAATCCAATAATGGATAACGGTCTCTTTGATTTGGTGTGCATAAAATCAATCATATTCCTACCTAAATGAAGATAGGATGTCCTAAAATCGTGTCCCCATTCTGATACACAATGAACCTCATCAATAACACCATAAGAAAAATACACATTGTTTTTCTCTGACATTGCAACCAAACTCTCTCTAAAATTCTCCATCATAAAACGTTCAGGGGAGAGGAGCATAAATTGTAAAGAACCATTTTGCAACAGATTGAGTTTCTCATTTTTTACACGAATGTCCATTCCACTATTTACACAATCACAAGCATCAATTCGTATCTCTCTCAATCCTCTAACTTGGTCTACCATTAGAGAAACCAATGGGTCCACAACTATTGTCACTCCTGGTTGCAACATACTAGATAACTGGTATGTTAAGGATTTACCACCACCTGTAGGAAGAAGACCTATGGTGGTCTTGTCGGACAAAGTGTGACTCAATATAGGAAGCTGACCGGGTCTAAAAGAAGACTTTCTGAAAATCTCCCTCAAAAAATAAGTTAGGGTCTTTTTTCTATCCTCAATGTCAATATATTTACCCGTAGTATCCTTCGTAACAAACTCGGGATAAATGATATTATTGGCAGAACAAACAGTTCTTTCTTTCTTCTTGTAGTGGGAAGAACGAATTATATATACCGTTTCGGAATCAACAGACAACGGCATTGCATCTACATTATCCCGTAATAGAAGAGAAATATCCATACATAAGTCATAATGACCATCTGGAATGGTAATATTGACTTTGTTTGTTAGATGCAACGGTGAAGATTTGAAATCTTCTGTGGAGACTATGGTTAGGTTAATATTGGGCAATTTCTCGTTACTTCCATCCAGGGCGGTCATTTTGTGGTAGAGCTCGGAGAAATGTTGAATAGCCAGTGCTGCACACGGGACATCTCTTTCAACAACAACGATATTCCAACTATCCTTTTGTATATCCAGTTCCCCTGTGATGATTGATTGTAGAAGCATCCGTTCAACACGGGCGATAGCCAATGGAGAAAGCACTATCTGCAACGTATCTCTCCAACTACCAGATAATTGTTTTCCATAGTTCTTCTTTAATATTGAGAAATACCTATTGGAGCTTGCATCTTGTTCCCAAGCGGAGATGAAACGAGTGTTTTTCAAGTCGTCCAATCGATATGTATCCCAACCCATCTGTGACGATACTTTATCACGTAGTTCGTCTCTCAATCTATGAACAATATTGGAGTGATACTGGTTTCCATCTACTTCAAAGATGAATCCTGTTGGAGCACCGCCGTAAGGTATTTCTATGGCAAAATCAACTCGTTGGTCTTTGCTGAACTTTTGGTTCGGAATCTTGACAATGGTTGATAAAGGTCTTTGAGGTTCTAATACTTGAACCAAGTATTCGTTACTGCTTCCAGAAAGATAATTTTCGACGAAACCCTTCTCAAACGAACTTTCAAGAACATCTCCATTATATGACTCAATATTGAATCGAGGGTCGATAATATGCAATGCTTCATTAATGTCATTATTTGACACCGTGTGAGTAGACCCATAATGGATAGTTGCTGATGATTCGGGTTTAGTAGAAATATGAAATAGTTTTGAGAAAGTATTCTCAATTACCAGAGGAGCCATTGTCGGCAATCCCCTTGATATGATATTTGCAAGTACTGCAAGTCTTGAAGGGTAGTCTTTTTCTACATACAGAGACTTGTTGGACTTTACGTCGAAAGATGACAACGATTTCAGTAGACCTTCGTTCTCTTCCTCCAATTCTGTATCAACAAACTCATCGCTGATGGCGTCTAAGACATATCCAGCAAAAAACTGACTCTTCTTATGAGATTCTTCAATACGCTTACGAATATCTTGGATGCTCTCAATTCTATCAAAGTTTTTGATGAACACTCGTAAAGAGATAGACCAGTCTCCTTCCCATTCGCCTTTATTCAAGTCATAATTTGCAAATACCAAATCCGGGTTTGTGGCAACCAAGAAATCATCAAGCCGCTTACTATTGCTATAATACGGACCAACACACAAGAAATGGTTCACTCCCGTGAATACTTTTTGGAATAGTGAAATGAACTTCGGCAGGTCAAATAAATCAACGTCCAGTATGTTACTAAAAAGATGTATTTTGGGGAGATTACTGGAATCGAAATCATTTTCGGTCAGTTTGTCAAAGACCTTGTTGACTACACAAATTTCAATATCCTCACATATACACTTGATAATATCTTTGGCCCTATTTACCGATGGTACAGAAGGTTCAACCAAATACAATCTCTTTATATGGGATGTCCTTCTTTCTGTTTTCAAATAGTCCAACAAACAGATTGCAGCTACTCCTTGCCCACAACCCCAATCGAAAACTTCGACCTCACTGGAGACAATTTCACCAAGATTCGGATAACTCATATATGCAGTGTTCAGCTTGGCTTGGTGCATCTTGCCATAGCTGAACAAATACATATTCAAGTGGTCTTCATCATCTATGATGTCTGTCCCCTTTTTCAATTCATTATACAACTGGTCAAGTCGTACCTTGTCTGTCGGAAGACAGGACATTGCAGCATTTCTCATCCCTTTGAATGAGAAATCCCTCTTTCTAATGAATTGTTCTTTAAAAGTCGGCATTTTTTATTCCTGTGATTGTTTCTGATTCTTTATTCTTGCAGTACCTATAATAATTGGCCAATGCTATCTCTTTTGTAGTGTTTGCATAACAATATTCACATTGGTGTGGACAAGTATTGTACTCTCCTATATCCTTACTTATGCAGCAACCACAAGCTGTTCTCTGACCAGCATCTCTATTGTTCTTTTTGATGACTGCATATCTTCCCTCGTCAAGTGCTATGGCATCTGACGGTATTTCTGGTGTGCCAAAAAGGTCTCCCATAGGACTAATAATTTCAGCACCGAGAAGTTTGAGTATCTCTGGCGATTTGTATCCGAATCTAACAACCAATCTGTCATCAACACAGCGGTTAGGAATAATTCCAGGATATCGACCCAATTCCCCACAGGTTGCCAATTCGTAATTCCAACCTTTTGAGCGGTTCATTTCGACTAATTTGGCTGCGAAATCAATCATCTGCTCCTGTTGCCACTCCTTATAGTTGGTACCATTGTTTTCCAAGTTCCGTCTCACCTTGGTGTATTCTGCTATGTCTGCATAACTAAACACCAATCTTTCAGTATATCCTTTTAGCTGGTCTCCAATCCTCTCAATCTTATCTAGAAGTTGATTAGAATTAATATTGTCTGTAAGCACAAGTGGGTCGTGTCTCCATACCACTTGTCCCGGTCCTCCAAAATAATCTACCAAACGTTTGAAGGTGTCAATTCTATTGGTTAATGGTGGCACACCCTTTTCTAATCCCTCTTTGTCATAGTCATTCATCGTGTATTGGATATAGCATCCTATACCACCATTTTGAGTCTTGAGTTCGTCCAAATGATTTAACAATGGCAGTGGGTTCTTTGACCAAAACACGATAAACTTGGTACGATGATATGATACATATGAGTATTTGCCGTTGAATGGATTCTTCCAAGCCGAATATCCCTCTGACAAGCGATGGAAGAACCAGTCGGAATAGAATGCAGGAATATCCGTACTCCTACTTGCAGATACGATTACAGGAGCCATTGCAGAAACCTGCTTGCCATTCAGAATTGTTATAATGTCTTTGTTCCAAGTTGCCATAAGTTAATAAAATACTATTTAAAGAATCCCTTTATTACTGTCAAAACAATATTGATATAAACTATTGTGATTCCCGAGGTGGTTTTCCGAATATCTTCCAAAATAAAACTCTCCAAGAAATATTTCACAATCACCAGTGGCTATATAGCCCTCATCGTACAAACGAATTATTCCGTCCTCGTCCATTTTATATCCGTCTTCTTCACCATAAGAAGTAGATTCGATTTCTTCTTTTTTATAGTCAAATAAACCATTACCATATCCACCCCAAAGATAGCCAATTTGGTTAGTTTTTGTCTGGAGTGCCCAAACCGAATATAGTCTATCCCCTTTGATTTGATACTTCCACTTTTCATTTAACTTTGAGAACTCTGGAATATAATGATATGCAAGACAATGGTACCAATCGTATTCCTTTCCGTCTAACGGATAATGATTCTGAATGTTTGTACCGGCAGTATAGTATTCTAATTTGTAATCAATGTGGTTGTCATCTCTAAAAGCCAATAAATACAGACCATCTTTCGGCAAAATATTGTGGTGACCCTCAAAAACATCAGTCCAATAATTAATATCATATAACTCAAACACATACTCCATTACACTATTAATTAGCCAATCAACGTATGAACTGTCGATTTGGCAAACTTGAGATAGGGTATAATCTTTGTATTTCCCAAATCCCAATTTATCGTTATGATGTATGACCTTCATTTACTCATACTATTTTAGTTTCCTCGAAGATAGAGTAAGTGCCTTATAATAGATTAAAAGTTTGGCAAATCCATTTCGTGAACTTCCACAGAGCGTATTCTTCCTTTTATTGTTACCTTTTTTAACTTTATTTCACTCGTGAAATAAAACGTGAAAATTCATTTTTTATTGTATACAACCGCCATAAAAATAAGAATCCCAGTGAGTTGCTCACCGAGATAAAGCTAAGGAATAAGGTCTAATACAACTAATCTACAGGAGGTTAGCTATGTGTTCAAAGAAGGAACAATGTTCTTAACTTTCTTAAAGTGTTGATGGCTCTGCCGGTCTTACTCTGTACTTTTCTTAATGAGAGACCGTCTCTCAAAAGCCGTATATCGTCGGGATATTCCAACAAATAATCTACTTTACATTTAGTTCTTCCCATAACCACCTCCTTTCTATGCTACATCTATAAATTTCTTCTTTATTCTCTGCACGGTGCTGATGCCCACACCCTCGTTCTTTGCAATCATCCGGATGAGATAGCCCTTTCTCAACTGCTTTATGACACCTGTATATTCATCCTGCAATTTATCGTCGGGTTTCTGGTATGCTTTCTTTCGACCGTTCTTTCCACCCTCGGCGATGTACTTCTCCTTCCCGGAGTTGAGTCAATACTTGTTGTTCTCACGTTCCTGATAATTCTCTTGATTCACCCAAACAGGCTTGAGTCGAAGGCGACTGCGAAAGCCGTCAACCTTGCCTTTGGAAATGACGACGTAATGGACAAAATTAATGGTCGAACCAACGCAGAAGCGTGATTTTATCGTTACTTTGACAAAGTCAAAGGTCATGAACAAAAAAAATGCTTTTACTGTGGGAGCGACAAAGTCCAGAAATATG
>Ga0247611_10002709_pt1 | contig 27792 bp, 16 predicted proteins | sample 177DNAGHGhighgp2_FD_192422 | JGI IMG/M metagenome (GOLD analysis project Ga0247611, IMG submission 192422) | Sheep rumen microbial communities from Palmerston North, Manawatu-Wanganui, New Zealand - 1770 DNA GHGhigh gp2 | ecosystem: Host-associated > Mammals > Digestive system > Stomach > Rumen... | reverse complement strand
TCCGGATGTGGAGCAAGCTCGACGGCATGAAATCGGCCCACACCAGAGCCATCACGCAGGGCACGGACGGGACGATCTATGTTGCGACGACCTGCGGCATTGTCATGATCGATCCCGACTATCATCTGAGCATGATGGAGGAAGAGCTCATCGCCGAGGCCAACATGCGCGACCTGCGTGCCGGGAGCGACGGGCTCATCTACGGTACTACCAATTACGGCGACCTGATGACGATCAAGGACGGGAGGCTGCAAAGCTATCTGAGCGCGGCAGACAATATCGTCGGCGGCGTCGGGTCGATCCTTCCCGACCCGGAGGAACCGGGGAAGCTGTATTTTGAAGGCGCCGACTTCAAGTTCCATCATGCCCGGCTGGGAGATACGCTTACCGAAGTCGAAACCATCGACATCCAGCCACTCAGCTATGTGCAGAAAATAGAATACATCGACGGCAGGATCTGGCTCTGCAGCACCTACGGTATCGGCGTTATTGATCACGGCGACTTTCATCTGCTGGAAAACCTGCCCATGGATGACAGTGTCGGCAGCATGATGGTCGATTACCTCGGCAACCTGTGGTTTACCTCCACGCGCCAGGGCGTCATGAAGATCGTGCCGAATCAGTTCTCCGATCTGTTTGAGCGCTTTGATCTGCCGAAGAGTGTGGTGAACACCACCTGCATCTGCGACGACATGCTCTTTATCGGTTCGGATACGGGGCTGACGGTGCTCGACGAAAACGGTCCCGTGACCGGCCTGCCGCTGAAAAGCGCCAAGACCGCCTCCGGCAAAGATCTGGAGGCGGACGACCTCATAAAGCTGCTCGACGGGTGCCGGATCCGTTCCATCATCCGCGACAGCAAGGGCCGGGCATGGATATCCACCTGGCGGAAGCTGGGCCTGCTGCGCTACGATCACGGCGAGCTTGTGGCCTTCACCACGGAGGAGGGCCTGCTCGGTTCGCGCAACGGCAGTCTGCGCGCCATCGCCGAAAAAGAGGACGGGACCATCCTGGTCGCGCTCTCCGGCGGTGTGAACGTCATTCAGGGTGACCGCGTGATCGGCTCCTACAGCGATAAGGACGGCATCAGCAATGTGGAGAGTCTTACCGTTGAGGCAGGCATGAACGGCGAGATCGTTCTCGGCAGCAACGGCGGCGGCATTTATATCATTGATGAATCCGGCGTAAAGAACATTGATGTCGAAGACGGTCTTCCTTCGGATATCGTCATGCGCCTCAAGCGGGATGTGAAGCATCAGGTCGTCTGGATCGTCACCAGCAGCGCCATCGCCTATATGACGCCGGACTATCAGATTACAACAGTAAAGAAGTTCCCCTATACCAACAACTTCGACCTCTATGAAAACAACAAGGGGGATATGTGGGTGCTCAGCAGCAACGGCATTTATGTGGTGCCCACGGAGGAGCTTCTCGCAAACGGGGACATCAGCCCCGTATACTACAGCCGCTCAAACGGTCTCCCCTGCATCGCCACGGCAAACTCCTACAGTGCCCTTGACGAAAACGGCAATCTGTATATTGCCGGCAGCACCGGCGTGTGCAAGGTCAATATTGACGAACCCTTTGAGGATGTCAGCGATCTCAAGGCGATCGTTCCCTACGTGGAGGCGGACGGAACGGCGGTCTACCCGGACGCGGACGGCTCCTTCACGATCCCGTCCGGCACCCAGAAGCTGACGATCCCCAGCTTTGTGTTCAACTACTCCCTGAGCAACCCGCAGGTGAGCTACCGGCTGGAGGGCTTTGATCACAGCGGCACCACCGTCAGCCGCAGCGACATGGTCCCCGTGGACTATACCAACCTCCACGGCGGCACCTATCATTATAGAATGCAGCTCAAGGACGCCATGGGGCGCGGCAGCAAGGAGGTCTCCGTTGAGATCGTCAAGGAAAAGGCCTTCTATGAGCAGCCGTGGTTCTATGTCATTGCGGGCTTCACCGCGCTGCTGATTCTTGCGCTGGCCGTTCGCTTCTATGTGCGCAGGAAGACCCGCGCGCTGGAAAAGAAGAACCAGGAGACCATGGCCTTCGTCGGCGGTATTACAGAGGCCTTTGCAAAGGTCATCGACATGAAGGACCGCTACACCAACGGCCACTCCTCCCGCGTGGCGAAGTATACCGCCATGCTCTCAAAGGAGCTGGGGTATGACGACGAAACCGTGGAAAAGTATTACCGCATCGCGCTTTTGCACGACATCGGCAAGATCGGTGTGCCGCCGGAGGTGCTGAACAAGCCCGGCAAGCTCACGGACGAGGAATTTGAGATCATCAAATCCCACACGACAAAGGGCTATGAAGCGCTCAAGGAGATCACCATCATGCCGGAGCTCGCCATCGGGGCCGAGGCCCACCACGAGCGGCCGGACGGCAGGGGCTATCCCAACCATCTGAAAGGGGACGAAATCCCCCGCGTCGCCCAGATCATCGCGGTGGCGGACTGCTTCGACGCCATGTACTCCAACCGTCCCTACCGCAACCGCATGAATTTTGACAAGGTCGTCTCCATCATCAAGGAGGTTTCCGGCACCCAGCTTACCCCGGATGTGGTGGATGCCTTCCTGCGTCTGGTGGACAAGGGCGAGCTGCGCGACCCCGACGATCACGGCGGCGGCAGCGTGGAGGAAGTGGACAATATCCGGAAATAGATCAATCTAAATAGGGATCGGCTTAACGCGGCAAAGACTAAATCTTGGCTCCCCCTTTGGGGGAGCTGTCACCGGTTCGCGAACCGGTGACTGAGAGGGCCCGCGAACACACGCAGTCCGGCAGAAGGCACTCCGCAATCCCCTCTCCGTCGCTTCGCGACACCTCTCCCCCGAGACGCCGCTGCGCGGCTGGGGCGAGGCAAGTGGTTAATTGTTGAGATGTCGATCCCGCGGTCTGAAGCCGATACTCATCGTTTTTATTTCAATTGAAAATTGAACAGGGCCGGGACTGACGGTTTATTGTCAGTCCCGGCCCTGCTCGTATTATTTTGTGGTTCTCGCCACACGGTGGGCGATGTTCTGCCACAGGTGGGGGATGATGCCGAAATCTCTCTGCAGCGATTGCGGCAGCGTGGGGATCCGGTCATACAGGATCTCCCAGTATTCGTAGCGGTCATTGCCGAAATCCAGGATCTCGATGGTCTGTGTGCGGCTCTGGCTGCGGCGGGCCTGCCGCAGCCCTGTGACCACCCCGCGCAGCTCGGCCCGATGACCGTTGTACGCAAGCTTTACACGTACATGATCGCCGATGCCCGGCGACACGCCCTCATCCAGAAACACGGTCATGCAATGCTCATTGAGCTGCGTGGTGATGCCTGCAGCAGAGCCGGTGCCGCCGTACAGCACGTCCACATTCACGGGGATGAAGTCCTGCACCTTCACGCTCTCCCCGTCATCATCACGTCCGTCCACCAGGAACATGGAGAGGACCAGATAATAGAGGTTCCGGATCAGCCAGAACAGCAGGATCAGCAGACTGACCACATGCGGTCTGTCCATAATCCACAGCACGCGGACAATGCCGAACACTGACAGCAATGTCAGAATCAGGAACGGCAGCATGGAGCGGATATCGGCGCCCTGTTTTTCGGCCTTGCGCGTTTTGTCCGTTACCTTGAAGGCAGAAAGGCTGATACCCAGCGATTCCTTGATGATCGGGATCAGCAGGTGCGGCATGACGCTGGTTTCATAGATGCCGCTCCACTTGTGTGAGATGGTCCGCTTGCTGCACAGGATCAGGCACACATCCTGCATGACATACATCGGCAGCCAGAAAACCAGCAGCTCCAGCCAGTTGCAGCGGAAAACCGGCAGGGCGAAAACGGCAAACAGCAGCGGCGAGAGGATATAGATCAGGTTTTTGATCGGGGAGTACCAGTAGATCACGGAGCTCCAGTAGCTGATTTTCTGGTCGAGACTGAGGTTTTTCCGCTGCCAGATTTTCAGCTGTCTCGCCGTTGCGATGACGCCCCGGCCCCATCTGGTGCGCTGCTGGATATGCTCTTTGTAGGTGTGGGGGGTCTGGCCGCTGGCCAGGGGCTCGGGAAGGGCGAGGCTCACATAGCCGTGCGACTCGATCAGAAGCCCGGTTGCAAAGTCCTCCGTGATCGACCCCGTATAAAATCCGCCCACGTCCTCCAGGGCTTTTCTGGCGATCACCGTATTGGAGCCGCCGTAGATCACGCTGTTGCTGGAGGTCTTGGCAGGCTCTATGGTGCGGTAGAAAAAGTCCTGCTCGTTGGGGGCCTGTTTTTCGGAATAGAGCGCGTGCTGAAACACATCCGGGTCATAGAAGCACTGGGGCGTCTGCAGCAGGCCGAGGGGCATGCGCTTATCCGCGGGCAGCTTCCTGTTGCGCTCTTCGGCGTCCACAAAATAGGGGATGGTTTTCAGGAGAAAATCGCTTCTCGGGATCATGTCCGCATCCAGCGTGACGATATAGGGCGCGGTGGTCAGGGCCAGGGCGTGGTTCAGATTCCCGGCCTTTGCCCCTTTGTTGTCCGGGCGGTCAAAGTAGCCCACGCCCATTTCTTCGGCAAGCGCCCGCATTTCGCCGCGGCGGTTGTCGTCACAGATCCAGATATGCACCTTCTTCGGGTCCGGATATTTCAAATGTACGCAGCCGTTTACCGTTCTGCGCAAAAGGTCTGTTGGCTCATTATAGGTGGCGATGAAGATATCCACATCCGGGTATGCATCCTCCGCGATTTCCGGCAGGGGATGCTCCCTCATCCCGAACAGGCTCCGGAAGAGGACAAGCGATTCCGCAAAGCCCAGGATCTCCACCGCCAGCAGCAGGATATTGGCGGCAACGGGCAGAACGCCGAAGCCCTTCGGGATAGAATAGCGGACGCGCCAGCATAGATAGATCAAGGTACAGAGAATGCTGAGCATCAGCGCGCACGCCGACAGCAGGTGCTCCTTTGTCAGCTTCTCCTTTTCGCCTCCATCCCCGCAGCGAAGAAGTTCATCATAGGTGCGCTTTTTCTTTTTTGCGGTGCGGGACACAAGTCCCGCAGCCGCGGCAAACAGCGAGACCGCAAGAACTCCGATGCCTGCGAAAAGGGGCCATGCGTGCAGGGTGCCGGTCCCCCGCTCTCCCAGCGCAGAGTACAGGAGGGACCAGATCCTGGAAAGACGCCCCTTTACCAGCGTGTCCGCCGGAATGGGGATGCTCTTCGGGTCCTTTCCGGAGAGCAGGGCTTTGACCCACTGGCCGCTGTCGGTGAGGTCGTCATCGCGTATGGGCTTCTCCGGCTCAAAGCCGGGCCGGAACATAGCGGAGGATTCATTCTTGTCAGAAAAGCTCCATACGGCGTAGCCGATGCTGTTGCGGTTGAGATAATCAAACCACTGCGCGGCCATGGAAAAATTGAGATCGCCGTCGCCGCTGGCCTCGCTGAGACCGCATTCGGTGACGAAGACCGGGAGTCCGCTGTCGACCGCGGCCTTCAGTTCATGCAGCAGTCCTTCTTTGTGAGTTGCCGCGTAGAAGTGCAGCACCGCCATCACGTTGTCATAGGGCACCGGCCGCAGGACGGCGCTGCCGAGATTCTTGTCATATACCGGTGTACCGACCAGGATGACAGAGTCCGGGATCTGCCTGCGGATCACCGGGATCACCTTGTCACAGTAGTCCAGGATGTCTGTCCAGCCCGTATCACCGTTGGGCTCATTGCAGATCTCAAACAGCAGGTTCGGCACATCCGCGTACTCCGACGCGACAAGCTCAAAGAATGCCTTGGCCTCTTCGGCGTGTTCGTTGGGATTTCCCTGCTCCAGGATGTGCCAGTCCACGATCACATACAGATCGGCGGCGATCGCCGCGTCGATCCCCTTTCGCAGCAGCGTCAAGCTCTCCTCCTCATGGCCGCCGCAGTATTGGGAGGCATACATGGCAAGACGGACGAGGTTTGCGTTCCATTCCGTCGAAATCTGCCGAAAGAGCGCCTCATTGACGAAATCCGGGAACCAGGTGAGTCCATGAGTGCTCACGCCGCGCAAAGCCACGGTCCGCCCGGCTTCATCGACCAGTTTTGTCCCCTCCACATGCAGCCTGCCGTTTTCAGTGGGGCGGGCCGTGAGTGCTTTTTCCGCCTGCGCCGCATCCATCCGTGACAATGCGGCGGCTTCCCCGCAGATTGCCGGGGCAGACAGGAGCAGTATCAGGCACAGAAGAAGAGATAGTGCTTTTTTCATTGGTTCCGTGCGCCTCCGTGACTTGTGCAGTTATTAGAAAAGCAGGCTCTTGATATCCTGATTATACCAGCCCGGTGCTCCGTTTTCAACATTTCCTGCATGATGATCTCGCCAAACGCAGCATTGCCCGATGACAAAAAAAACGCCGGCTGAGTCCCGGGAGACCCGGCCGGCGCTTTTGTTTTGCGTTGGCATGCGTTTGCGGCAATGCCGCGGGGAAGCACGGTCAGGCTTCGACTTCCGCTTCGTCTTCCTGCTCCTCCTGCTCGTGCTTGCGGCTCATGTTCAGCACACTGCCGACGTGGCTGTTGTTGAGGATCACCACATTCCCATCCGCGTCGGTGATCTCCGTGGTGCGGATGCCCATATCCGTGACATCTCCCGTGACACCGGAGACGCTCACATGGTCGCCCACATGGATGGAGCCCTCCAGCATCATGAAAAAGCCCGCGAGCAGGTCGGAAGCCATGCTCTGGGCGCCCATGCCGACGGCAATGGAGAGGACGCCTGCCGAGGCCAGCAGCGTCTTGGTGTTCACGCCGAACATGGACAGGATGCGGAAGAGGAGAAAGATGCACGCACTGTAGCAGATGACGCTGTCGATGAGTCTGGTGATGGTCCTGGAGCGCTTGTTGAGACGGCTTTCCACAATCTTCAGCATTGCCCGCGCGAAAAACACGACGCACAGTGTACCGGCCACGATGAGCGTCGCCGCCCAGACGGAAAACAGATGGACGCCCCTGGCCCACTTTCCGTCGAAGATGAAGGCAAAGGCGGGCCACATGGCTCCCGCGGACAGTATCGCCGTATATATTGCCAGCAGCGACAGGAAGATCACATAGCCGTTTGCAAAAACCATCAACGAATTTTTCCTGCCGGGCTGTCTCGCCAGCTTCACGCGGATATCCTCGACAAGCCGGGCGCACAGCATACCGGCCCCCAAAAGGTAGACCAGCAGCAGGGCCAGCACTCCCGCAATCAGCCGTGCACTGATGACGCGCACCTCACGGTCCGGGTTGGAGGGAACGATGTACAGGAGACTCTTGCCGGCGTTCGAACTGCCGGAGATATATACGTGCTTGTCGTTATATGTCGAAAAGCCCTCGATCTCGGTCCCCGGCTCGTAGTTGGGCAGATGGTCCGCCACCCGCTGGCCGATCATCTTCGCTTCGGTGTGCGCGAGGAAGCGGCCTTCCGCGTCGTCGACGACGGCGGCGGCATGCCCGTTCTGCACAACGAAGCCGTTGACCGCGCTTTCGATGCTCTCTCCGTCAAGCTCGCTCTGCAGGGTCTGCGCATCAAAGACCGACAGCAGGAAGCCGTCCGGCTGCCCCTCGGCGTCTTTCAGGAGGATCGCCGCGCCGAGCTGGGGCTGCCCGGTATAGGGGTCGGCAGCCGGTCCCGCCAGCGCGGAGGGGTAGCCCAGCAGCACCGGGCGGTACTCCTCGCTGAGGTTTCCGCCCACGGCAAAGCCGGTGTAGCTGTTGCTGGCGGCAAGCTCGCGCCCGCTTCGGTCAAAGAGCATGAGGTACTCCGTCCCGGCAAGCTCATTAAGCTCGGCAAGACCGCCGTGGGTCAGGTACTCCGGATGCCGCGTCACGAAATCCGCCAGGGTCTGCGCGCGCGTGCGGTATATGTCCGAATAGGTCTGGCGGATCAGCTCTCCCTGCTGCTCGTGCCAGTCGATCTCATATTGAACGGTCTCCCGTTTCGCCGTGGCGACCATGGCATTGACGGAGCGGTTTTCCAGCATCAGCAGCATCACGGCGAAAAGGCCCGTGACGATCAGCACCGAGATCATGCCCGGCATGAGCGTCCGGATCACCCGTTTCCGGAAGGCCGCGCCCCGGCTCTTGTCAGGCGTCTCCTTCGCCAGACGGCGAAATACATAGATCTGGAACAGGATCATGCCCAGGGCGATGATGGCCGCAAGGGTCCTGGCAGTGTACTTGCCCGAATGCTCCAGGGTGTCGAAGCTGTCCATCAGCATAACGTCGGCATCCAGCTCCTGGTAGCGGAGCAGTACGGCCAGGCAGCGGCTGCCAAGCAGCTTGATCTCCTTGCTGAGAGGAACGCCTCCCCTGTTTCGGAAGCTGCCGCTGTCATCAAAGACGCGGTCCAGCTCGTCGATGAACTGCGCGGTCTCCTCCGGGGACAGGCCGTCCTGAGGATAATACGCGATGGTTCCGTCGCCCGTTCTGACCGCGGCGCCGCCATCCGTCCCGGACAGCGTGCGCTTGAGTATGTCGGGCCAGTCGCCGAGGGAGTGGTACAGCTCCACCAGCGCCGGGCACGGGAACGCGAAGACCAGGCTCTGCTTCGCAGTGGCGAGGGGCTGTCTGACGAGGAAGCTGCCTTCCTCCCCCGGCGCCTCCCCGTCCGGAGAGAGGGCGGGATAGAGCGTCAGAGCGGGTGTGCCCGGCTCGATGCTCTCGAAATGCTCTCGAAGAGATCCCTCCAGCTCAGCGGGGTCGGCGGCGGCAAGGATCTGTCCGCGTCCGTCCAGCAGGAAAACACCGGCGGCGGAAACCGTGCCGCGCGTAAGCTCCAGCCTCTCGGCGTCAGCAAGGGCGTCCTCTTGCGCGTACACCTTTACGCCCAGCTCGCTGCGCTCCAGCGAGTCGCTTTCATATACGTGCATGCGCGTTTCAAATTCCTGCGTGCGTTTTTCCACGATCTTCGGAACTTCCAGGATAAACTGATCCAGCATCTTCTGCCCGCTGTAACAGCTCAGCACCGATACCGTAAGAAACACGATCACCGCGATGATCAGAAAGGCAATCACGGTAAAGCCGATCAGCTTTATCCCGCTTTTTTCCCGCAGGGGGACTTTGATTTTTTCCAGAGCACTCATAGTCAATCACCTGTATGAAGCTGTATTGATTGTTTGCCGGCGCCGTCTGTCCGGGCGCAGATCGGGCAGATCGAAGATATATAAACAGATAATAGTCTAATTCTTTCGATCCGTCAAGGGACGGAGTATCGCAGCCGGGTTCGTTCCACAAAATATAAATTGTCCTTGACAAGGGGTAAAATTCAAAGTAAGCTTGCATCATCCGGAAAAGCGCATAAGACCTGCAAAAGCAGCCCCGCCGCACGGCGGAAGAGAAAAACAGGAGGATTCGTTATGTCTACCTTTACCATGATCGTAATCATGAGTGTTCTGATGATAATCGGGGGCTTCGCCCTGATGGCGACGCCGCTCATCACCTTCATCAGCGCAGGCTATTTCATCATCACGCTGTTCTTTATCTACGGTATCTTCGGCGTCATCCGCGGGATCTCCGAAAAGCGCTACGGCAAGGAATTTATCTTTGCGGCGGTCAGCCTGGTCCTGGGCCTCATCGGTCTGTTTGTTCCCGGCGCTGCCGCCATGAGCAATTATGTGCTGCTCTATATGGCGGCCTGCTGGTTTTTCATCCACGGCATCCTGACCATCGTTGCCGCCGTTGAAAACAAGAAGAGCGGCGCCGAGACCGGCGCTGTGGTGCTGGGCGTCATTCTGGGCGTGCTGGAGCTGATCACCGCTGTCTACTCCGCGATCCACCCCTCCGTGATGGCTGTCAGCTTTGGCATTCTCATCGGCCTCTACTTCGTTGAGTCCGGCATTGACGCCATTGTCGTCGGCATGGTCAAATGCGAAGGCGGCAACAACCTGACCGTTCTGTTCACGGTCATGGGCATTCTGACGATCATCGGCGGCCTCGGCATGCTCTTCACCCCGCTGCTGACCTTCCTGAGCGTCGGCCCCTGCATCATCATTCTGTTCTTCCTCAACGGCGTTCTCGGCATCGTCCAGGCGATCTCCGAAAAGCGCTACGACAAGGAGTTCTACCTTGCCCTTGCAAGCCTCATCCTTGGCATCCTCGGCTGCGTGATCCCCGGCGCCGCTGCCATGAACAATTCCATCCTGCTCTATATGGCCGGCATCTGGTTCTTTGCCCACGGCATCATGACCATCGTCAAGGCTTTCAACAGCAAAAAGAAGAACGCCGGCACCGGCGTCGTGGTGATCGGCGTCGTGCTGGGCGTTTTGGAGCTGCTCATGGCCGCCTACTCCGTGGCCCATCCCGCGGTGCTCGCCCTGAGTCTCGGCATTCTGATCGGCCTGTACTTCATCGAGTCCGGCGCCAATATGATCTTCATCGGAAACGCCTTCTCCGAGGCCGTGGCCGCCGGTCGTCAGCAGCAGAAGGCTGCAGCCCGCTCCGCGAAGTAAGCGCTTGGGGCAGGGACAGAGCGGCCGTATTTTTGAACAATCAGGGTCACTATACAGCGTGTCATCCTTTCAGAGAGGTAATAAGATGAAAAAACTGTTTACCGTTGATGATATTGTTGTCGCTTTCATTTCGGCGCTTGGCTACGGCTTCGGCGAGACGATCTCAAAGCTTTTCGGCTGGCCGGAGCTTGTGTGCTACGGTGTTAGCTTTGTCGTCGGCCTTGTGTTCTCGGAAATCATAAACAAGATCGCTTTCAGCAAGGCAGTCCAGAAAAAGCCGATCAACCGGATCCTTACCTATGTTTCGGTCTTTCTCATCTTTCTGATCGCCCAGTACATCTCCATCCGGTGGATGGGTGTGGACATGTTCCATTACGTGAAGGACGAGCTTCTCGGCGTGATCGGCATGCCCATTCTCGGCTTCGTGGTGAACATGCTCATCCGCGGTCTTCGCGTCCGGAAGATCCGCAAGCTCTACGGAGACGGGAGCGAAGGATATGTGTTCGATGTCAAGGGCAAGGACCTCGAGGAGCTGAACAAACAGAACCGGGCCGTACAGGGCAAATACAATGCCGACTGCGCGGTAAAGACGCGGACCGGCACCTATGTCGGGGAAAAGTACAAGAAGACCGTCTGCTATCTGGGTATTCCCTACGCAAAACCCCCGGTCGGTGAGCGCAGATGGAAGGCGCCAGAGCCGCTCCCGGACTCGGATGCGGTGTTTGAGGCGAAGAATTTCGGCGCCTCGGCCATACAGGTCGAGCATAAGGGTTCGCTCCTCAAGCAGCACCGGCAGAGCGAGGACTGCCTCACCTTGAACATCTGCGTCAACACACAGAAGACAAAGGCCAAGCGGCCGGTGCTCGTGCTGTTCCACCAGGGCGACTTCTCCTACGGCGGCTCCGCAGATCCCCTGCTGTACGGGGCCAACTATGTGATCAACCATCCGGACGTGGTGTTCGTAAGCTTCAACTACCGTCTGGGCATTTTCGGCTTCATTGATTTCTCCGAGGTCCCCGGCGGGGAGGCTTATCCTGACGCCCTGAACCTCGGGCTGCTCGATCAGATCGCGGCGCTCAAATGGATCAAAGAAAACATCGCCGCTTTCGGCGGTGATCCCGAAAAGGTCACGGTGCTCGGCTTTGAGTCCGGCGCGTCCTCCATCTATCTGCTCTCCGCCTGCGAGCAGGCGAAGGGCCTGTTCCAAAAAGCCTTCCTGTTCGACGGCAACCCGGCTGCCGTCTATGCCTCGCCGGAGGCGTCCAGGGCCCTGGCGAAAAATCTGCTCAGGGAAACCGGGACCTCCACGATGCGGGAGCTTTCGCAGCTTGACACGGAAGTTTTGAAGGACGCGGCACAGAAACTCTGGCAGAACATGTGCGCACCGACCTGCGACGGTGTGCTGATCCCGGCGGACATCTATCGCGCCGCGCAGGAGGGCGCCGCCTCCGGCGTAAAATTCGTCATCGGCTTCCCGAGCAACGAAGCACAGGTATTCCGCTCCGTGCTCGGCGATCAGAACTATACCGATCTCATCAACGGGTCTGTGGCCGAAATCAAGGCCATCACGGCCGGTCCCATCGCCGACGCGATCCAGGCGTATATCGACAAAGAGGCCGCGTCCTCGACCGAGCTGGAGGCAAAATCGAAGCTTGTCGAGCAGTGGAACGCGCTCGGCATTTACCGCAGCGCCGTGAAGCTTTCCCAGGGTGGGAGCAAGGTGCATCTGCTGTACTGGGATGAAAAGCCGCTGATCGAGAATCTGGGCTCCGGCACGGTCGACGCGGCGGCGGCGCTGCTCGGGAACGATGAGGCGCTGCAGCTGTACGGCAGCGTCATGAACGCCGACCTGTCCGAAGCCCTGCAGAGCCTGCTGCTGAAATTCATAAACGGCAATGCCCTGCAGCTTTACCCCAACGAGATCAAGGGTGTCGACGCCTTCGACTGGAAGGCGTTCCCCAAGGCGCTGATCATCTCGGAGGGGAAATTCAGCTGTGAAAAACCGGAAAGCCGATTGACTGAGGTCGACGGTCTTCTGGACTTTGTCATACAGTATTGACAATCTGAGCTTTCATTAAACGTTTTCACCGACAGAAATGCGCGGTTGCCCCACAGACTGTATCTGTGGGGCAACCGCGCATATTTTATTTGCGTTTTTCGCCGAAAGACGCTAAAATAGAATGAATAAAAATTATATGAAAGCGTGAATGCCTATGGGAAATCTTCTGAAACACCTGAAAAAATACTGGCTCCTCGCCCTGCTTGCCTCCGGCTTCATGGTGGCGGAGGTCTATGTGGATCTCTACCAGCCGCGCATGATGCAGCGCATCGTCGACGAGGGCATCCTGGGCGTCAGCAGCGGCGGCGTATCGAACCTCGATCTGGTGATCTCCACTGGGATCCGGATGCTGCTGATCGTTATCGCGGGCGGCCTGTGCGGCATCGGCTCGGCTCTCTTTACCAACATCGCCGGCCAGAACTACGGCAACGATATCCGCAAGGCCTGCTTTGAAAAGGTCATGCGCTTCAGCTTCGAGCAGACCGACCGCTTCTCCACCGGCTCGCTCATCACGCGCATCACAAACGACGTGACCCAGCTCCAGCAGCTCGTGATGCAGATGATCCGCGGTCTTGTGCGCTGCGTGATGTTCTTCATCGGCGGTACGGCGGCACTGCTGAGCCTGGATCTGAGCTTCGGCACGATCGTGGCCTGCGCCTTCCCGCTCATCCTGATCGACATTATCTTCGTCGTCTGGCGCACAAACCCGCTCTTTACCGTTTTGCAGGAGAGTCTCGACCGCCTCAACGGCATCATCCAGGAAAACGTGGCGGGCATCCGCGTGGTTAAGGCCTTTGTGCAGGAAAAAACCGAGGCGCAGCGCTTCGGGGAGGCAAACCGTCATCTGGTGGACACACAGTTTAACGTACAGGTCATGCTCTCCTTCCTGCGTCCGGTCATGAACATCGTGCTGAACATCGCCGTAGTCGGCATCCTCTATGTGGGCTCGGTGCAGGTGCGTCAGGGCGGCGTCGCCCCCGGCATGGTCATGGCCGCCATCACCTATATCTCCCAGATCCTCAACGGCATGATGATGCTGGCCATGATCTTCCAGACCCTCTCGCGCGGCATGGCCTCGGCAAAGCGTCTGGGCGAGGTGCTTGAGACCGAGTCCTCCATCGTCCGGGACGATACGCTCCCCCAGGCTTCCGAGGCGCAGAAGGGCACCGTCAGCTTCCGGGGCGTGCGCTTTGCCTACGCGCACAACGGCAAGACCGTCCTGCATGACATCAACCTTGACATTGCCGCCGGGGAGACGCTGGCTATCATCGGTGCCACCGGCTGCGGCAAATCCACTCTTGTAAACCTCATCCCCCGCTTCTATGACGCGACGGGCGGGCAGGTTCTGGTGGACGGCACGGATGTGCGCGCCTGGGAGCCCTCCCGGCTCCGGGAAAAGGTCACGATGTGTCTCCAGAAAAGCGAACTCTTTTCCACCACCATCCGCGACAATATCGCCATCGGCAAGCCCGGTGCCTCTCAGGAGGAGATTGAAGCGGCGGCCCGGGCCGCGCAGGCGGACGTTTTTATCCGCCAGCAGCCGGAGGGCTACGATACCCCCGTTGCCGAGCGCGGCATGAGCCTCTCCGGCGGGCAGCGCCAGCGCATTGCCATCGCCCGGGCGCTCCTGAAGCGCAGCGAGATCCTGATTTTTGACGACTCCACCAGCGCCCTCGACCTCAAGACGGAGGCAAAGCTGTACGAGGCGCTCAGCCGCGATTACGGCGACGTGACCAAGATCATCATCGCCCAGCGCATTGCCTCGGTGCAGAATGCGGACCGCATCGTCGTGCTCGACGGCGGGACCATCGCCGCCTGCGGCAGCCACCGCGAGCTGATGGCATCCAGCCCCATTTACCGGGATATCTATGATTCCCAGCTTCGAGAGGAGGCGACGGCATGAGCGGAGCCATTCAATCCAGAGCCGCGCAGCAGGGCTTCGGTCGGCGCGGCCCCAATCTCGGCGCGCCCACGGAAAAGCCCAAGGATGGGCGGCAGACCCTCCGCCGCCTGCTGGGGTACTTCCGCCCGGAGCTGAAATATGTGATCTATCTCGCCCTGAGCGTCGTGCTGGCCGTGGCGGCGGGCGTGATCGCGCCGCGCCTGCAGAGCAGCGTGATCGACGATCTGGTGGCGCGGGAATTTGACGCCATCCCGCCGATTCTCGGGATGATGCTCTGTGTGTACATCGTAAACGGCGTCGCAACGCTCCTGCAGGGCTTTCTGTCAGCCCGGCTCGGGCAGCGGGTCATCTACCGCCTGCGCGCCGAGCTCTTCGGCAAGGTCATCAATCTGCCCATCCCCTATCTCGACAACCACTCCCACGGTGATCTCATGAGCCGCATGACCAACGACGCCGAGAACGTCTCCAACGTCATCAGCTCCTCGCTTTCCTCCCTGTTCTCCGGCGTGCTCACGCTCATCGGCACCCTGGTCATGATGTTCAGCTACAGCGTCCCGCTGACGCTTCTGACCTGTGTTACCGTGCTTCTTTCGGTGCTTGTGACGCGGGTGATGTCCGCGCTCATGCGGCGCTATTATCTCAAGCGCCAGGTGCTGCTGGGCCAGCTCAACGGCATTGTGGAGGAAAAGGTCAGCGCCGGGAAGACCGTTACAGCCTACAATCTTCAGGAAGCCACGATCCGGGACTTTGCCGAAACCAGCGACGCGCTGACCAAAACCGGCATCATCGCGGATGTGATCGGCAACGCCATGGGGCCGCTGATGAACATGATCAACAACTTCTCCTTTGTGATCGTGGCGGCCTTCGGCGCGTGGTTTGCGCTGCGCGGCATGATCTCGGTCGGCGTGATCTCCGCCTTCATCATTTACTCCAAACAGTTCAGCCGCCCCATCAACGAGCTTGCCCAGCTCTACGGCCAGATCCAGACCGCCGTCGCCGGCGCGGAGCGCATTTTCACCATACTCGATGCCGAGAGTGAGGATAAGAGCGGAAGCCGCGAGCTGCCCGTCCATGAGGGCGTCATCGAGTTTAAAAACGTCAATTTCAGCTATGTCCCCGGCAAGCAGGTGATCTACGACTTCAACCTCAGGGTCGAGGCGGGCAAAAAAATCGCGCTCGTGGGCTCCACCGGCTCCGGCAAGACCACCATCGTCAATCTGCTGATGCGCTTTTATGAGCTGGACAGCGGCTGCATCACGGTCGACGGGGCGGACATCCGGGACATCTCCTGCGATGTGCTGCGTGACGCGGTGGGCATTGTCCTCCAGGACAGCGTCCTGTTTACCGACACCGTGCGCAACAACCTCAAATACGCCGACCGCTCCATCTCCGACAAGAAGATGATCGAGGCCGCCGAGAGCTCCAACTGCGACAAGGTCGTCGCCGCGCTGCCGGACGGCTACGACACGGTCCTGACCGCCGCGGGCGCGAATCTCTCCCAGGGCCAGCGCCAGCTCCTGACCATCGGGCGGGCCTTCCTCAGCTATCCGAAGATCCTGATTCTGGACGAGGCCACCTCCAGCGTGGATACCCGCACCGAAAAGCAGATCCAGAACGCCATGGTGGAGCTGATGAAAAACCGCACCAGTCTCATCATCGCCCACCGCCTGTCCACCATCCGTGACGCAGACCAGATCGTGGTCATGGAGCAGGGACACATCATCGAGACCGGGACCCACGAGGAGTTGCTCAAAAAGAAGGGCGATTACTACCGCCTGTACATGACTCAGTTTGCCGGTCAGGCCACGTGATCTTTCTTAACCCCCATAAGCAAAAATGGGCACGCTGCTAAATGCGCGTCATCCTCCCTTTGTGATCTGCGTGTTCATATTCGGCAGCGGTCTGCCCCTGCCAAAGCTTTACGCCGGCAGTGCGGCAGACCGCCGTTTTTACCCTCTCAGTCACCAGTGTGCGCACTGGTAACAGCTCCCCCCGAGGGGGAGCCAAGCCCCTGACTGTGAGCGCACAAAAACATGGCTCTCCCTTTGGGGGAGCTGGCACCACCGCTCGCGGCGGGGACTGAGAGGGCAGCTTACTCTGACAGAAGGGAGCATGTTCATGGATATTTGCAGAAAAATCACCGGGCTTGAAAAAGGCGATGGCTATACACTTATTCACACCAACAGCTGCGATATCAAGATCGTATTCTTGACCGACGAGATCGTGCGCGTGCGCGCCTCCTTCGACAAGGAGCTGGCGGAGGAATCCTACATCCTCATGACCACCGCATGGGAAGACCGCCTCGATCCCCTCTTTAAAGGCCAGCGCACGCGTCTCACGCCTGTGTGGCCGGAGTTCACCGAGAGTGACAAGGCTCTCGTCTATGAGACGAAAGCCCTGCGGCTGGAGCTGGACAAGGACCCTATCTGCATCCGCCTTTACGACGCCGAGGGCACTGAGCTCTATTCCACGCTTGCAGGCAGCCCCTTCACCCTGGACACCAACAAGCGCGTTACCGCTTACTCGCGCATGCAGGAGGACGACTGTTTCTACGGCTTCGGCGAGAAGGCCGGGGCGCTCAACAAGAATAAGGCCTTCCTGCGTGAGCGTGCCACCGACGCCATGGGCTACGACGCAGAGCTCATGGACACCCTCTACAAGCATATCCCCTTCTATATCCGACTCAGCCGCGAGACGAAGAAGGCTGTGGGCCTGTTTTACCACAACTTCTATGAGTCCGTGTTCAACATGGGCAAGGAGAAGTCCAACTACTGGCCGCGCTATACTTACTGGCAGGCTGACGGCGGCGATATCGACCTGTTCCTTCTGGGCGGCAACACCTTGAAAAAGATCATCGACAACTACACCCTGCTCACGGGCCGTCCTGCCCTGCTGCCGAAGCGAGCGCTGGGCTATCAGGGCTCGAGCATGTATTACGCCGAGCTTGAGAAGGACAGCGACGACGCGGTCCTCGACTTCATCGACACCATTAAGCAGGAGGGCTTTCCCATCGACGGCTTCCACCTCTCTTCCGGCTACACCAGCGTAAACGGCAAGCGCTGCGTCTTCACCTGGAATACCGAGCGCTTCAAAGAGCCCCGCGCCTACTTTGCCGCCATGAACGAGAAGGGCGCGCAGAATGTCCCGAACGTGAAGCCTGGCATCCTCCTCTGCCACCCCTGGTTCGATGAATTCAACAAAAAGGGCGTGTTTGTCCGCGACAGCGAAAATCCCGACACCTGCGCGGTCGGCTCCTGGTGGGGCGGCGACGGTGCCTTCTGGGACTACACCAAGCCCGAAGCGCGCAGAGCGTGGAAGGACTACCTCATTGAAAACGTGATCGATGTGGGCACCGACTCCGTCTGGGACGACAACTGCGAGTATGACAGTCTGCTGGACAAGGACGCAAAATGTGACTTTGACGGCAAGGGCGGCACCATCGGGCAGCTCAAGCCCCTCATGTCCACCATCATGTGCCGGCTCGCGGGCGAGGCCGTGGAGGAGCACAATCCCGACGCGCGGCCCTACGTAGTCTGCCGCAGCGGCAGCTCCGGCATCCAGAAGTATGCCCAGACCTGGTGCGGCGACAACTTCACGAGCTGGAAGAGCTTACAGTACAACATCCCCATCATCACCGGCATGGGCCTCTCCGGCCAGCCCAACGAAGGCGCGGACATCGGCGGCTTTGCCGGTCCCGCCCCGAGCGAGGAGCTCTTTGTACGCTGGGTGCAGAACGGCATCTTCCAGCCCCGCTTCTCCATCCACTCCGCCTCCAGCGACAACACCGTCACCGAGCCCTGGATGTTCAGCGGCTCCTCATCCCTCATTCGTGATGCTGTTCTCCTGCGCTATCGCATGACGCCCTACCTCTACTCCGCCGAGTACGAGGCGAGCCATACTGGCGCTCCCATCATGCGCGCGCTGGTGTATGAGTTTCAGAACGACGAGCAGGTCTACGACGAGAGCTTTGCGTTCCTCTGCGGGCGTGACATTCTGGTGGCAAACGTCATCGAGGAAGGCGCGAAGACGAAGAAGGTCTACCTCCCCGCCGGGTGCAAATGGTACGACTGGAACGACAAGTTTACCTGCTACGAAGGCGGCCAGACGATCGAGGTCCCCGTTGACCTCGCGACCATCCCCATGTTCATCCGCGAGGGAGCCATCATCCCCATGGCGGATAACCAGCTCATGAGCATGGAGCGCGACCACACTACCGATCTGCACCTGCTCCTCGCCCCCGGCAAGGAGAGCTGCTATACGCTGTACGACGACGACGGCGTGTCCAACGACTATCGCCGCGGCGTCTGCCGCAAGACCGAGATCAGCATGACCGGTGGCAGCGTCGTGAAGGTCGCCTTCAAGTCCGAGGGCAGCTACACCGATTTTGTCGAGACCGTGACGGTCGAAATGATTCGCAAGGACCGCAGCCCCTTTTGGGTGGCTCTGGGGGATCAGAAGCTTGAGCATTACCTCAACCGCCGCAAGTTCGACGAGGCCAAAGAGGGCTGGTACTACAGCCAGTCCAGGCGCGCCGTGCTGGTCAAGTATGCAAACCCGAAGCACGACGTAAGCTTGACCGTGAGCTTCGAGGACTTTGATCTGGTAGGCATGTAGTAAAAAGCGGAGCTATGGCCTCCGCTTCACGGACAAATCAGTATCGTCGCGCAGTGACTTCTTACAACGCTCCTTTCCTCTTCAGGCATGGCGCTTGTATGCTGTGCGGCCGGTAAAGAACGACGCATATTTTGAAGAACACTTTACCGGGCCGGGCCCTGCGAGTATAGAGGAAGGAATTCTGTCATCGGCGATTACGTGGATTGCAGCTAAAACAACGAAACCGGAGATAAACTGCCCGCACCGGCAGGGAAGGGATGATTGGGGCTATGAAAAAGTATCTTGCGTTGATCCTCATATTGCTAATGGCTTTCGGCACATTTCCTGTGGAGGCGTCAGCCGACGCCGCTGTCCATGGCAAGGTTGCGGAGATCGATACATATGGTCAGGCACTGTTGGACATCACCAAGGAGGATTTTAAAAAAGCGGGGTTCGATCCGGGAGATATCGTCACTGTGACCTGCGGCAGCTATACCGGCAGCATGCCCTGCTTCACCGGCTACTATGCGGATCGCGGAGAGTGTATGCTGCGTATCAATCCGTATCTGCCCAATATCACGTTATGCATCAATTACGGCGATTTTGCGAAAATCGCGGGGATCGGCGCGGGCGATAACGTGGACATCACGCTCAAGGAGAAGGGCGGTGCGCTGGAGCTTCAGGAAATCAACGATCTGACTTACAGCGATGACCGGGCCGACAGCCCGTCCGATGCGGCGTTTGCCAATTTCCGGCCCATCGTGGAGGGAAAGCTGTACCGCAGCGCGTCTCCTGTGGACAACACGATCAAGCGCGCGCGATACGCCGATGCCCTGATCCGGGAGGCGGGCGTTCAGACGGTCATGAACCTCAACAATACACCTGAGGAAGTCGCCGCATGTCTGGCTGCGGAAGACTTTGCTTCCCCCTGGTACAGAGCGTTATATGAAGCGGGAAAGGTCATCGCTCTGGGAATGGTGATTGATTTCTCCTCGGAAGAATTTGGGGCGGGCATCGCAGAAGGCTTTACCTTCCTCGCCCAAGGGGATACGCCCTATCTGGTGCACTGTCTGGAGGGAAAGGACCGCGCCGGATTCGCGGCCATGGTGCTGGAAGCATTGATGGGCTGGCGTGAGGAAGAGATCGTGGCTGATTATATGCGCAGCTACACCAACTATTACGGCATTGAACCCGGCACCGAAAAATACGAACTGATCGCAGAAAAGAACATAGAGGAGATGCTGTGCATCCTGGCGGGTCTGGAGTCCGGCGCATCCCTTGCCGGAACGGATCTGCGGGCCGCGGCAGAAGCCTATCTGCTCAGCCACGGCATGGCGGAGCAAAGTCTGACGCAGCTTGAAGACAAGCTTGCTTTAAGCGCTCCCGCCCCTGCGAAAGACGCAGAGGAAGCGCAGCTGATCAAAGATATCATCTTATACTACGGATGTCACGGCGAAGCGGCAGAGGAAGAAATCCATGATCTTCTTGCGGCCTTGAAAGAAGCAGACGCAGATCAGGGAACGCTTTGGGAAAGCATCGTGGATTACTGGAGGTATGTCAATACGGACCTCGTGATCAACACGAAAACGCTGCCCGAAAATCTTCCGAAGGACGGCAGCCTTGCCCTCGTGATTTTGGGCGCGGCGCTCAATGCCGACGGCAGTATGCGCGATGAGCTGATCGGGCGGCTGCAGGTCGGCCTTGCATGTGCCGGGCAATATCCGAACGCCTATGTTGTCTGCACCGGCGGCGGGACGGCAAAGGAGAACAGGGATGTTACGGAAGCGGGGCAGATGGGTGCCTGGCTGCTGGAACACGGTCTGGAAAAGAACAGGCTGATCCTCGAGGATCGATCCCTGTCCACGATCGAAAACGCACAGTACACACTGGATATCCTCCACTGGGAATACCCGCAGGTCGTCTCTCTTGCAATCATCAGCAGCGACTATCACACCGCAAGAGGCGCGCTTTTGTTTGAGACCTCTTCGCTCATGGCAAATCGTGGAATACGGGTCGTTTCAAACTGCGCTTCTCCCGCTCCGGATAAGGCGTATACGGACGACTATCTCCGCGGATGGCAGATGTATAATCTGCTGCAGTTGATCGGGGAAACGGAGCTGGCATGGCAGTATATACATGATCCCGAAAACTTCCCGAGACCGGTGCTGTATGAGTGGGCCGAGGCCGCATAAAAAAACGCGCTTCGGCGGCGCGCCGCCAAAGCCCCGGCCTATTTTGGTCCTGCAATATGAGCCTGCCTGCTGATTTATTCCGAATACAGCACAGGGGGCTGTCCGAAGAGACAGTCCCCTGCTTGTTTGCTAGCTCGTGACCTGGGCGTCGGGCGCCTTGGTCTCGTCATAAAACTTCGCCATGACCTGCTCGGCGTGGGTGGGTCCCGAGGTGGGGTTTTGGGCTTGCGGATCGTAATCGCGTTCAGCGTGTAACCGTCTGCATGGGCTGGCGCCGCATGGAACGCAAGGCACAGCGCCAGGGCCAGCAGCACAAGAAGCGTACTGACTGCCGATTTCTTTGTTTTTGTCATAAGCTCACTCCTCATTTGTCGTCACACTGGTATGCTGTTGATTTCGGTGATCATGCTGCAAACTGCCGCGCGCCGGTCCGGGGAATGATCCGGGCACATTGCTTCTCTCCCGGCAGGATCGGAACGATGATCTTGCAGATAATATACAATATTGAATTAAAATGCGCCTTAATTATATATATAATTTTGCAAGACATTTTTTCGATGCGCAGCATCGATCAGACGTGCAGGCCGCCCGCTCTGCGCAGGGCAGGTGGCAGTACGCAAACGACTGGCACCGGTGCGGAAAATGCTTTCTGGCCGGTGCAAGCCCTTTTGTTTATTCATTTGCTGCGCTGCCATTCTCTTCCCGCGTTAAAAACGGGTCGGAGTTAGCACATTTTTGATGTGCAGCTCCGGTCCGTTTTTCCTATTCGTTCGTTTATTCGCGCGCGATCGCAGCCGAAAAAGCGCTTGCTCTGAACATAAAAAATCTTACAGGTCTTGTGATCTCACTTTTATCACGACCTGTAAGATGGAGGCGTTACCGGACATTGAACCGGATTTCGCGCTATTCGGTTGATGGTTTTTATTTTCCAATGAGGGGAATCCTGTAAGGGGCTTTGTCAGTATCGTCAGGATAGTGGGTGGGCAGCTGGATCAGCCAATCTACGAACACGTCGAAGACCGTTCTGTCATCATCGTCGCCGCCTGCGACCGCTTCCATTGCCATATCGCTCAGTGCCTTCATATTTTCAATGTTCTTCATTTTCGTTATCTCCTTTATCTCAGTTATTTTTCATTAGATCACCCACGGGCCATCCGGGTAATCCGGAAATACCGGCTACCTGGCATCCGCAGCTTTCGTGTAATACGGATCATCACAGGGCAGGTCAGTAAGATCACGGCTTCTGCGGTCCTGGGGGAACGGAAGCGGCCGACCGAGGGGAGGATAGAGATGGTTTGCGGGATCAGCAGTCTGATCTTTTTTCTGTCCCAGTGCAATCGGCGTGCCCGGATTAAAGATCGTGGGCAGGCCATCGCCGCCGGCAACCTTTGCCATTTCCACATCGACCAGTACGTTCATATTTTCAATGTTCTTCATTTTGATAATCTCCTTTTGTTTTATATATTTGATGGTGTTTGTTTTTGTTTTCTGTACCTGTCTCTCAAGTACGGCCTAAGAATAACATACGAAATGTCACAGAAGACACACAGTCGAAATCATATATTCACAGTCAGCAGCCGCGCTCAGGAAAATATGGAGCTTGCTGTGAACGATGGAAACAATGCGGTTTCCTTTATGGCCTCGGAGGGATATATCCGGTTCAAAGCGGATATGGAGGTCAGCACGATGGAGCTGTACGCCGTTTACAAGCTGTGGTGTGAGGACAATTCCCTGCACCCGCTGAGTGAGCGGAGCTTCAGCGCCTTTCTCCGCAAAAATGAGGACACCTATAATCTGGAGGCCACGAACAATGTTTATAGACGAAAGCGGTATGGCTGGTGACAAGGCCCTTTCGGATCTTATCCAGCACGATCCGGCTGTTGCCGCTCTCGATGAAGCTCATATTGGGATACACAAAGGCAAACCAGAAACGAAAATAATTGTCCTTGATTTTATACAGTCCGCGCTTGCTTTTCTCCGGGTTATCTTCCGTGACGGGGACTTCACGCTCCAGAATATTCAGGTCGATCAGCGTTTTCAGATACTTGGTCAGGCTGGTGGCCTTGACCTCCAGCGCGGAGGAAATGGCCTCCAGCTTGTGATTGCCCGCAGCAATGGCCCGGATCACGGAGAAATAGCTGCCGATCTCGCTGACCTCCTGCTGGAGCAGGAAATGCGGTTCATCATACAGATAACCGGAGCGATTGAGAATATTTCGCTGTATCCATGGCGGAAGCGCTTACAGGCTGATGTTTCAAGGCATCAGTGTTAGAAGGTGTTAGGAAAAGTGTTAGATGCGTGCTTGAGTGGCGTTTTGGCCGGTAACATTTTCTCACAAAAGCAAAAAGAAAAGTTCCGAAATCTTTCGATTTCAGAACTTTTCTTGGTCCGAGTGAGAAGATTTGAACTTCCGGCCTCTTGAACCCCATGGTTCTGGTCAAAAGTGAAACCAGGAAATTAATTCACGAAAATGTGAAAAGTCCTTGTAAATCAATCACTTTCAGCGCATTATTTTACGTTCAGTACATTGTGTTTTTTCTACATTCCAGTCAAAATTCCAGTCAAAACAGCCTTGACTGGAATGCCGAAAAAACTTTTGACTGGAACAGATCTTTCACTAAAAAGGAGAGCATTTTATGAATATCCAATACTACAAGTCAGGCGATTACTGCCTCCCCGATCTTCAGCTTCAGGCACTTGATCTCTCCCCTATCGGCAAATATGGTCGGATACGGCGGAATTATCTGAAAGAACATCGCCCAATCCTGTTTTCCAATCTGCTTCTCTCCGAAGAGTTATATCCGCACCTGGCAGAGATCAACCAGTCCTGCATTGATCGGATGGAACCGCTCATCCGGCAGATGGCTGACCGGGATGGTGTGACCGAAGCTCTCAAGGCTGCCGATCAAATGGAGTGGGTCAGGCGGATGAACAACATCCAGAACCGAGCCGAAGAGATCGTGCTCAATGAACTCGTTTACTGCTGAGGTTAAGCTCAAATTAATTTATGAAGAATGTGCTGACTGGCAGAAAAGCAAGAGAAACCTGATGTATAAAACGGGATGAATTCTGTTGGATTCATCCCGTTTTGCCTTATTTGCTGAACTATTCAGCCATTTTATAGAACCGGATGTGTAGCCCCTCATCATCACGGATGCCTTCACCGATGAAAGAGTTTGCGTGAAGGATGGGGGCCAGTGCCTTGGAGTCCGTGATAAAGGTCGGAACGGAATGCCACGGGCGAGGCCTTGCCCCATCGGTGAACCATGCTTCATTCTGGACATAGATATGGCAGGATGAACCTGTGTGATCCGTACCGGTCAGCATATAACGCGCGGACATGTGCCGGACATCGGCGGCATTTGTAATCTGCGTATCCACACCGCAAGGCTCGATGATTCCCTGAAACAGAGGCCCGCTTACTGTCCCTGCAAACGGGATCATGCGGACAATGCTTGCTTCGCTTTCAAGCTCAACAATTCCTTTCGGATCTGTTTGAACAAGCAAGTCCAAAATCATATTCTCTGCCTTTATAATCATATTGGTTTTGCCTCCCGTTATTGAGTGAAACATATTTGCACGCAAAACACTCCTGCCCTAGAGTATTATATCGCAGTATCTTTTGCCGATTCAAAATATTGCTTGCAGATTACACGATAACGCGCCGTGGCCTCTTTTGCCTCCATGTATTGCCTCATGAGCTCAGTTGACGGATTATCTCTGCATAGCATTCCCAGAAGCCGTTCACGCTCAAAAGCCGAAAAAAGGATTGTAAGGTGCTTTTTCATGTCTTGTCCCATTATTTTCACCTCTTCGCTTGATCCAAAACTTCACTTGAGCGCCCGTCAAGAATGGTGAAAGCTGCCTCCGCGCTTCAGAAATGCTCCTGTGAAAATCTCCTTGTGATGTTCTTCGGCGTAAGTGCCGTCCTTCATCTGCTTCATTTCATCCTGCTCCATAGCGAGGTTTTTTCTGACAGCATCAAGCAGCTCTGCGGCGTCATCGCGCGGGATCACAACGAGGCCGTCAGAATCTCCTACCAGCAGATCGCCGGGCATGACCACTTGCCCGCCGCAGACGACAGGAACATTGATCTCGCCGGGGCCTTCCCTGTAGGGGCCGAGAGGCGTGGCCGCCATGGCAAATACCGGCAGCGGGCTGTTGTGAATGTCATCCAGATCCCGGACAGCACCGTTTACGACAAAACCGCCGAGCTTTCGCTCCTCCGCATAGGCAAGCATCATCCCGCCAACCAATGCGCGGTCGGCATATCCCGCGCCGTCAATCACGATGATGTCACCCGGCTGCGCATAGTCGAGCGCGACCTGTGCCATCAGATTATCCCCGGCGGGAACCTTTACCGTAAAGGCCGGTCCGATCAAATTGATCCGATTATAAGAGCGAATACCGCCGAACATACAGTTCATTCTCTTGACGCAGTCGCCTATATTGCTGCTGGGAATCTCCCGGTAGGCATTGATCAAATCCGGGCTGGGTCTCACGATATCCAGGAATGCTCGAAATCCTATTGGCATAAAGCTCTCCTCCTCAATGATGTCCTGCGTACTTGTCCGCTGCCAGCTTCCCACAGTATTCCGCGATAAAGGCTGCAATATAAGAAATAACGAAGGTGACGGGCCAATCGCGTACAAAGCCCTGAACCCAATGGCTCATCTGCTCAGATGCCGGAATGGCCTCGTTATAAAAGATATTGGCTCCCGAAACGATCGCTGTATTAAAGGTATTCAACACAAGCGAAGGGATGATGCCGTCAGTCAGCTTCCACGCGAGTGTCCCTTCCTTCAATCCCAGCCGGCGGCAGAATGCCGCCGACCAGTTTTTGTACGGAAGGAAAATACTGACCAGTATGATGACCAGACTGATCATCGCCCAGATCTTAAAGACATTGGAAATGTTGAAAGCTATTCCATCGAGCAGGATCACAGCGACCGCCATGATGAAGCCCATAACCAGTGACAAGACCAGAAGCAGGGTTTCTCCGTAATGTGTTTTCAGCATAGTCAGATATCCAGCGCGGCGTGGTGACCCTGGTAGGTAGCCTTGGTGATGGTGCCGACGGCGTTGGCGTCGCCGATCACACGCACCCAGGGCGCGCAGTCATAGAGCTCCTCGGCAACATTCCAGCGGGGACGCTGACCGAGGGCGCAGATGATCGTTGTGCCGGGAACCAGCACCTTCTCCCCCTCCTTGGTCTCACACCAGATGCCCTCTTTCGTGACCTCCAGGCCCTTATAGCCGGTATGCACGGTGCAAAGCTTGTTGAGCTTCTCCAGCAGCAGCGGGCGCTGGCGGATGACGGAGTCGAGCGCCACATCGTCGCGCATTTCTACGAGGTGGACCTTTCTGCCCTCCATGCCCATGTGGATGGCGCACTCCACGCCGGAGATGCCGCCGCCGAAGACGACCACGGAGTCGGTAATGGGCTTTTCGTGCTTGTACTGGTCGTTGACGAGGATCACGTTCTCGCCGTCGAGGCCCGGGATCGGCGGGCGCAGCGGAGAAGAACCGGCTGCGATGATGATGGCGTCGGGCTTGTAGGCCTCGGCAAACTCTTTGGTGACCTCCTGCCCGGTGATGATCTTGGCGCCCGCACGCTCGGCCAGGAGCTTGTAGGTCTCGCCGAGTTTAAACATCTCCTGTTTGAAGGGCAGGACTTCCTCACTCTTGAGGATGCCGCCCACGCGGTCCTCCTTCTCGCACAGCAGCACGTCATGTCCGCGTCTCGCCGCGGTGTAGGCTGCGTACAGACCACCGGGGCCGCCGCCCGCGATCAGCACGCGCTTCTTGACCGGAGCCGGGGTGATCTCCATGCCCTCGTCCTCGCGGCCGATGATGGGGTTGATGGCGCAGCGACGCGTGCCGGTGGCGGCGCGCTCGGACATGCAGACGAAGCAGCGCATGCAGTGGACGATCTCCTCATCCCGGTTCTCCATGACCTTCTGGGGCAGGAAGGGATCGGCCAGGAGCTGACGGCCCATCTCCACGATGTCCGCCTTGCCGGAGGCGATGATCTCCTCCATCTGCTCGGGGTCGGTCAGACCGCCGATGGTGGCCACGGGAACAGAGACATGCTTCTTGATCTCAGCAGCCAGATACACGTTTCTTCCGTGATCCTCGAACATGCTGGGGTGGGTGATGCCGAAGGTGCGCTGATAGGTACCGGCGGTGACGTGGAGGATGTCCACATAGGGCTCCAGGATCTTCGCGATCCGCACGCCCTCGTCCAGATCGTAGCCCTCGGGCACAAACTCCGCGCCGGAGAGGCGCAACTCAATTGGGAAGCCGGGGCCGACGGCGGCGCGAACAGCCTTCAGCACCTCAATCGCAAGGCGGCAGCGGTTCTCGGTAGAGCCGCCGTATTCATCGGTGCGGTGGTTGAACATTGGGGACAGGAACTGGTTGAGAAGCCAGCCGTGACCTGCGTGGACCATGACCATCTCAAAGCCTGCCCGCTTGCAGAGTCCGGCCACATGGCCGTAGGCTGCGACAATCTCGTCGATCATATCTTTTGTGAGAGCCTTATATGGTACGCCGTCGGCACGGACACCGTCATCGGCGGACCACTGGTTCAGACCGTGCTGCTTGGACTTGTCGGTCAT
>Ga0247611_10002708_pt1 | contig 27816 bp, 55 predicted proteins | sample 177DNAGHGhighgp2_FD_192422 | JGI IMG/M metagenome (GOLD analysis project Ga0247611, IMG submission 192422) | Sheep rumen microbial communities from Palmerston North, Manawatu-Wanganui, New Zealand - 1770 DNA GHGhigh gp2 | ecosystem: Host-associated > Mammals > Digestive system > Stomach > Rumen... | reverse complement strand
CTTTCCTAATAGGATATTCATCTAGTTCTATAGGTGATTGAATTTCTATATAAGTACTACCAGACCATCTATAGCATGAATTTGTACTGATATCTATATATATCTTCCCAGATTCTCCAATCTCTGGAAAATTTTGAAATTCAGGAAATTCAATCACATCGTCAACATAACTAGGCAGCTAATCACTTGGAACTTTACCATTAATTAAATCTGCCTTATTACTTAATTCGTTATATATGACTCCAGAAGTTAAAAGACTAGAACTGTCTTGTGTAGGGGAATTATCAAATGCAAAATCACTTTTTTGCACATAATCCATTTTTTCCCATTCTTCACCATTATACAAATAAGGCTCTTTACTTGGCTAGAAAGTAAAGATTTTAATGTTATTTAGATTTTTCCAGCGTAAGTTCTCCTATACTTCGTATTCTCTATAAACCTATTCCTATATTGCAACTCTCTAATAATGTATTATTTTTTTCTAATTATTTGAGTTATAATAAACAGCTTCTAAATTTTCCTAAATGGAAAGAATTTTACCATCGTCAGTACGAGCAATATCTCCAACGCTAGTATTATTTATATGAATATAAAAATAGTGAGGAAAAACAGCATCCTATGTTAGTTTTTTTACACCTTTGTTAACTACTTCTACTATAGAACCTGATTTACTATTATATGGTAATTCCGAAACGTTATCCGCAACTATAAGATCGGGAGTTTTTTCTTTTGATTTATTATTATTTTGTAAACCAGGATATTCCATTTATATTATTTTATTTTAATTCAAATCATCTTTCATTGCAAGTTATTTTTCTGTGAGAACTTTCGTGTTGTTAATGTAGATTGCAGGGTCTTGAGTGCCGTCACCGATAGTGCCACCGCTGCAATTTATAAAAGTTGACTTGTCTGCTATGACCACCAATTCTTCACAGCCTTCAAGTTTGTTGTTAGAACCACTAATGGTACTATTACTACTACCACTACTACTACTACTAAAAATCATAGGAGTAACACTTACCACATCAGGCAAAACGAAATTATCAGGGAAAGGGACGGTTATCTTGTTGTTATTCGCATCCTCAAAAGCGAGTGAATAATCTATAATAATACTATTGTCCCCATCCCATCCATTGAATGTGTAAACATAAGTATCTGTGCCATTGTCGGGGTCATATTCACCATTAGCATCTAAAGGTCTAATGTACTGAATATTCTTAAAGTCGTAGCATACATCGTTGTTAAACTCATCAATAAGTCGGTAGATTACACCACGACCATTGGGAAGTCCAGTGCCTTCTTGAGCTGGAGTGAATTGTGACACATTCATAAATAAATCTTCAATAACTCCACCCTTACCCTCGCCATAAATAGAATCACCTATTTGTGGAGTTTCACGTGTTGTGTAGATGGGGTTGTTATCAGTATCTTCCCACGCATAATATTGCACATTTTCATATTCAGTATCATTCTGCAAATTTCTTGTATATGTAGTAGTAGTAGAAGTGTTTCCCATTATACTCGCAGGATTACCCTCATCAACACTATCATCAGCCCAAGCAAACCTACTCTTATCATTATCCAAACAGTACCATACTTTCCAAGCAGATAAGTTAGAATATTGAAAATATCTGTATTGTAAATCCTCTATCGTTAACATAGTGCTTGCTCTACCTACAACAGTCATAGTTTTATTCACACGATTTCTGTTCTGAATATGTGATGGAGATAGAGTGGTTCCTAATAATGTTTCACAATTTACAACATTTATAGATGGGGAACCCTCTATTATAATATCATATACATAGCATTTTATTGTAACGTTATCAGATTCAAATGTGACATTATATATATCAGCAGGATGTTCCATAGCCCAACCTTCCTCAGCTAACTTATTTTCACTCAAAGCAAGTAGAACAATGTCAAACTGATGACCTGCTGATTGAGTGTTCTCTTGGGTTGTTGTGCATTGATAATCTGTTATACGATAAAGACTACCTGGAACAAGTTGTCCATTATCACGTTTATCTTTGAGTTCTTGCCAAGTAGTAATAGTTAAATCTTTTGTTGACTAATTTCCCTCCAGATTAATTTCAGATTTTCCTTCTGGATATTTTAATAAAAAACCTTGAGTTTTCATGTTTTTATATATTTAATAGTTAATTAATTTTGTGCTTATGTTGTCATTACTTATTATAAACTACTATATTGCCTCGGGCAGGTTATACTGAATATTCACAACATTATGATTAAATAAATATTGTTTGATAACAGTTTTAGTTATTGTTCGTAACCTTCAGTCGCCTCAAAGCCTATATGGGTAAAAGCATATTGTGACATCATCTCACCTTCCAGCCAATCTCCAGGAAAGATTACTCCAATCTTATTTGTAGTTGCTTCAATGATAACTTGTGATGTAATCCTGAAATTATAACCATCAGGAATTCTATTACAAACATAAACAACACCTTTGTTTTCCTCTCGTATTGCCCTTACAACATCTGCTGAATTTTTATCAGTAACCCAGTGAACCCCACTACCACTTTCGTTGGGAACAGCATTTATTCGCACACAGATAATATCACCACTACCACCACCTCCACCACCAGGAGTATTACTAGTAGATACATATCTATCACTACCATCGCTAGATTTATATTTTAATACAGTATTATTTTCTGTAGTCTATTCTTCTAATTCAACACTTTTTAAATTAATATTATGCTATCCGTCTGGATAATATAGTATATGTCCTTTCTCCATGATTATAAGATTTTATTAACAAAAAGTCGCATCATATAGCCTATTAAATAAGCAGCTTCTTCACTATTCTCATCAATATTAAAATAGTCACAAATATGTGACTATATATGTTTAAACTCGTGAGTAACAGTATCATAAAATTCAGACTTTGATGATGCTTTACTAATGCCTACTACAGAAGTTTGTAATCTTAAGTTAGAATAAGTAAAACCTTTATTTATAGAATGATATAAGTCGAAGGCTTTATTAATTTCTTTCTATGAAACTCCTATTTCAGATAAAGCATCATATAGACTTTCATTATGTTGCCCATATAAATATATGAGTATTTCCCACTTGTCTTGTATATTAATATATATCATAACATTGCTTCCCAATCAATTACAACTCCTTTTCTAGCACAATCTGCTAGGAATCTATTGAAAGCAATTCCATCATAACCATCCTCATCATCTATGTAATCTTTTACGAATTTAGCTAAGCTTGGTTCATTAACTATACTACTTCCCCAGTAGTCAGCTTTAGCCATATTAACTACATATAATGCGTCACTTAAATAATTATTATCTAATGTAATATTTTGAGAATTCATCATACTATCTAATTTGGCTTTGTCAATCTTCTGCAAAGGTTTTCCATCTTTTTTCATTTTACTAATTGCAAAATTAGCTAATTTTTCTGTAAAATGAGGACCATTATACCTTAAATAATTTACCATTGCAGCAGGTTTAATGTCGTATTGTGTTAAGTCTGTCATAATAAAAATTAAGGGAGGGAGTCACGTCCCTCCCTATAATTATAGTAAGTTATTAATAGTCGTATCTCCCACCCTTATAGTTAGGATAATTAGATTTCTGATTCATTCTATAACCACGACGTTCATTGTATTCCATGTCGTCCATTTCTTCTAAAGCTTCCATAGCTTCGCAAACAGCCATTTTAGCTTCATATAATTTCTTCTTAAGATGCTCGTTATCACGATAAGCTTCAACAATATAACCCATAGTTTTTATAATTTTTAAAAAAGTTAATCCGCGTTCTGACTAGATAGTAATTTCTCAATCTTTGCCAATGCTTTTGACATATCATTAATCTGATTCTTTAAGTCATTAATTTCTTCATCATGCTTCGCCGTAGAATTATAGTAGGTATCATTATTTCTTAATATTGTATCACAGTCCTTTATAAGCTGTTTATAATAATCAATATTGCTTAAAATCTACTCACTATTTTCTTTTAAAGCTGAAACTTCTTTAAGAATAACGTCTTTATTTTCTCCGATTATGATTTTCCCATTTTTGGCAACTGATTGATTCCACGGCACCTTCTTAAATTCATACTCCTAACCATTTATCTTAACTTTCATATTTATATTACCACTATAATTATAATTTTGTGGATATACTGGTAATAATTCTGTTATCTCTCCTGTATTTAAAGTCAATTTATCTGACTATTCCAGGACAAGTACCGTATCTCCCTATCTTAAAGTCCCGAACATATCTTTACTAATTTAGTTAAGCATTAACTGCTGGAGTAGTAGGTGTAGTATCTGTAGTTGCCTGAGTTAATCTATTAGCCCAATAACTGGCAATAAAGTCAGAACCAGCATTAGCTAGTAAAGTAGGAACAGCGGTATACTGATTCAAAGGAAGAGTTACTGTTGGAGGCTGAGCTGCCTTAATAGATGCTATTTCTGCCGAAATAGGAGCAAGCATCTGAGCAAATCTAGCCGTCTGAGCATCGTTATTCATTGTAGTTCTTAAAATTGCATTTTCTGCAGTCAAAGAATCAATCTTGCCCTGAAGTTCACGTTCTTTGAGGTTGCAGAATTCTTGAGTAATCATTGCTGATTGAGCTGTAATCGCATCAGTTATAGAGCGTGCATTATTATCTGCCTGAGATTTTAACTGATTTGTTTGATCAGCCATTGCAATTCTACTCTCGTAACCTTGCTAAGTAGTTAATAATCGGTTTTCGCAGCAGCACTCACAAAGCTGGCGACTTATTGCTGCATTTCCAGACTGGAAAGCGTTAATAACCTACAAAAATCCCATTCCTGTACTTGCAGATACTTGATTAACTGCATTTTGGATCTGATGAATTGCTTCGGTAGTCTGAGCTAAATCTGTATTCAGTGTAGAAGATAAGGCTCTAATGTCAGCGTCTGTACCACTAACTGCTTGCATAATTAGATCAGTGTTATTATTGGAATTAGAGCCTCCGAATAAACCGTTTCCACCGTTGCCGAATAACAAACCAAGAATAAATCCAAGGACTCCACCTCCAAAATTACCTCCCCAGCCATTGTTGTTGTTACCATTCAATGCTAACAGGGTAGCAAGATCATTATTTCCATTTTCAGGGAAAGAGAAAACTTTTGTATCCATAAATAAAATTAAAGTTTTTGAAAGATTTATAAAAAACATCTTAAACTTAATCGAATCTAGCTATTAATGGTATCTTATCATTAGGATATCTAATAACTATAGTTATTTATATTTTTACGATTATTAATATTTAGCAATATTTTTTATATGTTGTAAAGTTACAAAAACTTTTTAATATTTTCCAATTAAAATAATTAAATATTGGGAGTAAAAATTTACTCCCAATATTAATAATATAATTACGCCTCTCTTAAGATAAAACTTCTGTAAGGATTAAATACAGCTACGCCAGAATAACCCCAGTTAATGAGCTTACTACCAGCAACTGTACTTGCAACTAAGCCAGAGCTTAGACCATCAAGACCACCAACACCAGGAAGCTTGTTGCTAATGAAGTCACCACCCTTGAGTGAGAACATTTCAATAGCAGGTTCACCGCTAGTCTTATCAGCAGTAAGGTCAAGGAATAAACCAAAGCCCTTATTGTCACCATACTCACGAGAGAAAGTTCTATCTACTTTAAATGAGATAGTATTACCTGCATATTCATAGCTATTAAATGTTGCGCCAACATTTACATAACCATTAGCAGCTTTAGACCACAGATAAGTGCCACAGGTCTTGAAGTTAGCAAGCCAAGAACCAAGAGTTCTCTGAATATCATGCCACATCTTTTCGTTACAGATGAAGACGAACTTGTTGCCTTCAGCCTTTTCAGCTTTCTGACACATCATGCTGATTGCAGTTTGGAATGCATCAACAGAAAGAGTGTTATAAACATACTTCGAAGCGAAGCGTTCTACTTGAGGAATGATACCATCGCCAATGTAGATAGGACGACCAGTATCAGGATCGCTAATGGTGGCCTTACCATTCTTATCAACATTACACTTGTTGAAAAGTAAACCATTGTTACGAACATATAAGAAGTTCTGGAGAAGATTCTTCTCTACAGTATCCATCTTATACATGGTTTCTTTCATATTGCCGTTACCGTCCCCTTTACCAATCGAGATAAATACATTTTCATGAGCTTTATAAAGAGCTGAATAAGTATCATCAACACGGTGAGTTGAGATGTAACCACGATGACGTTCTACGTTAGATTGATACTTAACATAGCCCTCTTCGTGTAATTCAGGCATTGCGTTACTCTGGAAGCGAGTAGTATCACCAGCGTGATAGTCATTAGGATCAATCTTATCGTTAAGATCAGTAGTGATTAAACGACATTCGAGTACCCAATAATCGTCAGCCTTACGAACAGGACGAGAAATTACCTGGAACTGTTCAAATGTATTATCAGCCTTCCAAATGTCATACTTCTGATAATAATTTTCTTTAAAAGCAAAGAAAATAGAAGTACCATTACAGCCATCACCTTCTGGAGTAGCTGCAAGTTCAACACGTTTAATATAATTGGTCTCTACCTCCCACTCAAAGTACATTGAGTCGATGTTTCTATACTTATTATTCGACTTAGAATCCATGTAGAAAATATTTCTCAAAGATTCAGTTAAATAAGAAGCAGTTAATTCAGGATAAAGTCTCGAAACAACACCGAGACGAGTAGGTTTTGCCCCAAGGAATTTATAAAAATCCTCGTATGTGCGAGTTTCGCTCATAGTAGGGCGGTTTGTTACGAAATTTGCTACTATCATATTATTTAAATTTTAAATTAATCTATATCGTCTATAGTTAATTCCCTATTTAAGGGAGCATTTTTCTTAGATCTTTTTACTATAGCCTTGGCAGAATTAGCTTTGCGACCACCAGAGGCATCTTCATAACCTTTTGTATAATTACGTCTAGCAGTTTCAGTAATTTTCTACTTATAGTAATTCTATAAAGTATTAAATGCTTCTTTCCCTTTAGTTAAATACCAAGCCATCTCAACCAAAGATTTGGGATCATTTAAGGCTCTCGCAACGTGTCTTACTCCTGCTTGATCTTTACCTAATAGAAAGTTTGCTACAACGTTTTTATCTTCATTTGACATTTCTAACGAAGAATCTCCTAAATCGATAACGGAATTTTGTTCTATAGTATTTAAAATAGTATTACTAAACTGTTCCATCTAAGCATCTGCAGCTGCTTTAGCATCTGCTTCTGCTTTTTCTCTTATAGAATCTTCTTTATCTTTATAATCTTTTCTTAAACTCTATATTCGTTTATTAAAAATCTCAGGATTAAGTTTCGCATTATCTAATTCGTTATAGGCTTCTTCATCTGTAATGTCGGGAATCTGTTGCTTTAAATCAATTAAATATAATTCTTCATCTGAAAAATTATCTATATTGTACATTGGTTCGTCTAAATTCTGCTGCTGATTTACATAATTTTTAATAGCTAGGTTTGCTATATAATTATTGTAATCAGAAGGGCTCCAATTATTACGACGCATCGAATTAATTATATTAATTTCATCGTCAGTTAAACCATAATCATCATCTAAGTCACTAGATTGAAGTATTTGAAGTTGCTCTTCTTCTGTTAGGTCATTGAAGTCTTGTTCGACATAACCATCCGAACTTTCAAATTTTACAGCTCTAGGATTAATGCCTTTACTTCTTAAAAATTTGTCTGTTATAGACTCATTAGAGTTAGCATCATCTTCTTCATCTTCATAAATATCTCCATCTGCATCATTAAAATCTTCATTATCAAACGAATCTATGTCCTGATTTTCTTCTTGATAATTACCATCATCTTCCACAGGATCTTCTTCGAAGATGTCCTCATTGTAATCATCAATGTCATTTACTGTCATTGCCATATTAATTCATATTTATTTATTATATTATTTTCCGATTAAGATTCTGCTGGTTCTACAGGAGTTTTAGGATCAGTATCTACTGAACCTTCAAGGTTTTTCATCTAACGCTCCACTTGTTCTACACGAAGTATAACGTCTCTTAAAGTTGGTGTTGCGAGTGAATTAAGTTCTACCATTTTTCTATCTTCTGGGGTCTTACACCAACGATATAACTTATTGTTGAAAGAATTACAATATATAACATTAGGACTTGGATTTAATTTTAATAAAGTATAGTCTTCTTTATCATATTTAGGATCAATATAGTCCTTAAAATTATAACCTATTATAATTTTCTTTTCTTTTGGATCAAATACTGAGAATAAAGCAGTGCTTCCAGTAAATTCATCAGAATTGTACTCTACTCCCTATTGTGCAGCTATACTTGTAATTAAATTATAGAAACCAGTAGCATCCTATCCTGTAATACTCCCATTGCCATTTATATCTGGTTCCTTTCCCACTACATCTTCCCAATTTGTTTTATCTTCAGACTTTTGTAAAATTAGTGGAGAAGATGTGTCTCCTTCAATTTGGTTAACTACTTGATAATAGAAACCGTCATATTTTTTCCCTAACATTATACTGTATAAAATTGAAATTTCAGCATAATTAATAGCACCATCATTATTCAAATCATATTTTTGTAAGCTAGAATCTAAAGGTATAATATCTAAATCACCCATAGATTTTAGTACTACCATTTGTTCTTCTCCCTATTTTAGGGCTTTATACGTAGGGGAATCACTTTTTTTAGCTTCAGTTAAATCTGCTAATGGTAAGTTACCACTTCCTAAAAGAGAAATATTATTGATTGTTTTTATATTAGTACCGCTTGCTAAGGTACTCTACTTATTCTCTAAAAGTGTGTTTATCTCATTTTTAGTGTAAACATCACTTTTATTTGCTTTTCCATCTTCAATATTTGAACCATCCGAGGTTTGTACTAAAGAAGCTAATGTTCTAGGGTAAATGTCATGACCATCTATTTTATCTTGTAATTGTACAGCGTTATTTGTATTCATTGCTAATTAGTTAAATGTTAGAATAAGTAATTTCCCCTGTAATGTCAGGAGAAGTAATTACTGAATATTTTATATAATGTACATCTAACGGTGTGCAATAGCACACTCTATCAGTAATACAACTAAATAACTAATTTATTGCTTCTGTTACAACTTTATTCTATACTGGCTTTATAGATTCTAAATTTAAAGAATCATCTACAGTTAAACTTGCAAATTGATCTTGCAATGCTTTGCCCTCATTCCCTGGAAAAGCCTAATTTGAATTATAGCCAAGTGTAAGATAAAAAGTATTTAATGTTTCAAAAGCATTCCTTAAAGTATCCAGAGCTTCCTAGACTGTAGTACATTCTCCGTTTTTATCTGTGTAACCAACAGCTATTGCATGACTAGTTGGATAGTAAGGCTCTTTAGTTGTATGGTCTATTATCTGTTTTATTCTTATTAAATTATCCATTTTACAAAAAATAATATAAATTATTACATAGGAGATTGACTCCTATGTAATAATATCATAATATCATTATTATTAGAAGTATTAATATTGCTACTGCTACTCCTATAATATCTGCAATAATATCTTTCCAGTCCCAAGTATTATCTTTAGCAGTTAAATCACCATATTCTTTCCCAAAACCTGCACCTAAACCTGCACCTGCAGCACTCATTAAGATAGGTACTATAGATGAAGTAGATAAACAAGTTAGTGCTCCCCAAAATAATGTAATAAATAAACAGGCAGCAAAATGATATAATTTATCAAGCTAAACCATTATACACCTGGGAATAAGAAGATACCGCCTACGACAGCTACGCCCAAAATAATACCAACTGCTTGAATAGCCATAGCAATCCAAGACTGTTTATCGAAGCTATAGCCGCCCTCTACACTAGCACCAAACCAATAACTACCAGCCGCAAATACGCCACCGATTGCGGCAGCTACCATACCAGCAGCTACAGGAGCACCCATTAACATTGGAATCAATCCAATTACAAATGTGATAAGTGCCATCAATAATGCATAAAATACTTTCATAAACATTTTTTAATTAAATTTAAAATAAAATTGTATCTAAATAGTACTGCAAATATACTATAATTTTCTTATAGCTAAAAATTTTTAATAAAAATATTAATGATTAGCTGGACTTATGGGTTCTGCAGGATCAACATTATAAATATCTGAAGAATCTATTGCTGTAACATCAGAAAAATCTATATGTATATTAGGTTTAGCTTTTACTATTATTGCACTATTAGGATTTAATATTGTATTTCCAATAGTAACATTAGAAGCTCCAAAGTTAGCTACCTAATATTGTTCATTAGTTTCTGTTCCAGTTACATCTTTATAAACAATACAATCTTTCATATTTACAGTAGCTCCTTCAGGCATATCAGTTGCTACTATACTACCATCTTTTATAACAAACCCACTAGAACCTACTACACTAGTAGTTGTTGGGGTAGAATAATTTGTAGTAGCCACATAATTAAAGGTCTCTGTCAATGTTATAGAAGGTGTACATCTTATCGATGTTCCACCATCCATACCTTCTATTAGAGGTATTGATATTTCTATACAATCCTAAGTATGATCGTTAGAATTACTATATACCATAACAGTCCCTTCAGTAACAATTCCTTCAGTACTCTTAATATATAATTTTTTAGGATTATCATTTTCATGCCCATTATAAGTATCAATAATGCTTCCCATTGTAATCTTTCCATTAGAAAGTTCACTTGGCTACATAGGGTATAAACACAGTGTTGTTAGGGTTGTTAGGTTACCACTTTCCTTTATTTCAAACTTTATTTCTCCTTGTATAGAAAATACAGGATTTGTGGGATTAGTATATGATGAAGTATTAATAGTAGTAAAGCTGCAAATATCACCTAAATTTCTATTTAAATATAATCTTATCTTATTATTATGCTCCTCACTAGGTATAGTCCAATATCCATTTTCTATTAATGAGCCTGTTACTATATTCCTAGAAACAGTTCCCATTGATGCTCGTAATTCTAAAGCATTAAGATTCTAAAGAAGCCACCCCGAATCCTGGCCATTATTTATACTAATAGCTAAATATATTTTATATGTAGATAAAGTAGTGCTATTAGTAGTTTGTATATTACCATTAGAAAAAGCAAATAATACATCTCCTTGTTGAACATTTACAATTGTTTTATTTTCAGCTGTAATAATAAATATTACTCTATGTTTTTCACCATCTACTTTAGGTAAGGTTAAATTAGATAGATTATAATAATATGAGCCTTGATTTCCAGTAAGTAGTAAAGAATCAACTGACAAATTACCTTTAATTTCTGCATTAGTAGCCCTTAATTTACCGTCTTGAAATACTTTAAATGGTATATTATCATCCTATAGGTTAATTAGGTTACTATTATCCGTTGTATGAGATCCAGCCCAAATTCTTACAGGAGTATTAGCACTATTATTACTACTATTAACAACAGAGTTAGCCACATTACTTCCAGTCATACCAGCTACAATATTATTATGATTGTCCTATACCACAAATTCATAACCTGATAAGTTATCTATATGAGCATGTTGTGCATATAAAGCTTCTGCAGCAATAAATGAATAACCAGTAGCTTGTTCCCAATCGTCTGAAGTTTCAGGATTAGCGCTTGTATATTTTGTCCCTTCAGCTTCTGATTTTACCATATAATAATTAGTCTAATTATTAGACTCATCTACAACATATACTACATCTATATAACGAATATCAGTTGATGAACGCTAAGTATCTAAAGAAGAATTTTCATAAGTAGTGGTTGGGTCATATTCTCCTCTAAAGCGAACAACTGGACCACTTAAACCTTGTGTTCCTGGAATACTTGTACCATCTCTGCCATTTTCACCTTTATCTCCTTTTAGTCCTTGAAGAGATACAACTACAGCATTGCCTTTAGTTATTATAGGGCTACCATTTTCTGCTCTTTTAATGGTTATTGTCCTAGTTCCTAACCATAAATGTTGAGGATTATCTATTGGTTGGTTTTTCCAATAAGTAGTATCATCAAGGTTGTTAGGAGGCATAGCTAATGAATCAGAAAATTTAATTTCTTGATATGAATATTCAGAAGCTTCAGATAAGTTACTGAGAATATCCTATAACTCCTATATAGTATTATTTATAGACGTAATGTCGTCTGTAGGATCTATATTGTTAACCTATTGCTGTAAAGCAGATAATAGAGAAGCATAATTATTTACAGTATTCTATAAAGCATTAATATTATTAGCATTTTGTACGCCCATAGTAGCAGGATAAGCTTTTCCTTTTGTATAAGTTCCATCCTGTTCTGTATATAATCTTAATTTATCTGCTACCTATTGATATAGATAATCTACAACAGAATCTAAATAAGTGGTTTCCCCACTTGGAGAATGTGCTACTACAGCACTATCTACCGTAAGGGGAAACACTCCTTTATTATTTTTTAAATCTAATATCTATTTAATATTAGGATCGACTTCGTAATTATCCATATTTATTTTTCTTTAATTCCAGTTTTTTGAGCATTAACAAGAGCATTAACATCTGTATTATTATTATTTGTTTCTCTATCTGAAACCTTTAAACTATCTATTTGTGCTGATTTTAATACATTGGTCATTAAAAGATTTAACATCTTACCTAAGTCATAAAGATTTTCATTATTATTATCATCTTTAATGCGCAAATAAATCTTATTATTCTTAGTTATTTCTAGAACATTTTTTCTATGTATTATTACGTTAGTACCATCCTCGTTGTTAACATATTCTTGATTTCCAATACCTATTGAAAATAGAGTTTCATCATCGGTAGTTTCGTTATGGATCTTAGTAGAGTAATTATAAATACCACAAGCATGTTCGCCATCATTCTAAGTATAAGTATTTATACCTTCACTATGACTACCGTTACCGTTTGCTATAGTACCATAGCCTTCTGCGTGTGCTCCTATACCTACAGCTTTACATCCATCAAATCCTGAAGCATACCTAATAGAACGTACTCCGTCCCCCCAAGCGTTTGTACCTTTCTTAATATTTGTAAATAACCAAACAATATTATCTGTAGCATCTGTTTTAAAATACAAATTATTATTTACAAATTTAACATCTGTTAGTGAAGGCCAAATAGCACCAAAGATAAAACGTCTAGTATAATTAGTATCTTTTCCTTCTGTGTCTGTTAACGGAACTGTTAATTCTCCACAATATTTATTTTCAGCAGTAAATCTAAAACGTTTTGCTGCAATAGAGTTTTCGTCTATACTGGTAGGATTACCGTTTATATCAGTCAATACAAGATACCCATAATATGGATCTGTTTTATTAGTAGTTACTAATTTTGCATAATAGTTTACATCAATAGGGGACCCAATAGCACACGAACCTGTTAGTTCAGTATATGAGCGTCTCCCTCCAGAGATACTTGCCATACCATTACTTCTACTTTGCTAATTTAATGCTACGCTATAATGATTATTTGAAGTATTATTTTCTCCTAATGCATATGATAAATCACCTTTAGTAATATTTCCAGAACCTAAAGCTGTAGATGATCTTCCTTCTACTGTATTCGAAGATCCAGCCGCTAAAGAGCAATCATTCTTTACTATATTGTATTGTCCTGTAGCAAATGAATATGATCCTTTTTTATTTTCTTGTGTGTTAGTTTCATTATCAAGACCAATCTAATTATAACCACCAAATGTAGCAGATAAGTTACTATATATTTTATTATTTTGACCTTCTGCAAAGTTGTAATTTCCATTTATGGTATTGCTTTGTCCTGCAGCTATAGAATGGCTACCATTAAGCTTATTAGCATTGCCTGTTGCAAAATTACTCATACCATTAACGGTATTTTTATATCCAGTAGCAGTAGAATAAGCACCAGTAACTTCATTTTCAACGCCAGTAACTGTAGTACCAGTACTATTTCCAGAGTTATCTAATCCTGTTACGAATGAAGTGTCACCTTTAGCATTACATCTTGCACCAATTCTTTGAGTAGATAAATTACCCTTACCTTTTTCCCAAAGTATTTTGCTAGCAAACATATTATCTATCTCATCGTTACTGTATAAAGTACCTATTCTATAAAAATTGGCTTCAATAGTATTTCTAGTATAATAATTATTTATTATAGTATTGAATTTATTATCTATTTCAGTTTTTTTATAGTACTAACTAAGGTCAAAATTATCTATAGCTTTAGATTCCCAAGAAGTTTCATATAGAGTAGTTCCGTCATTATTAACCTGTCGAATCGTGTATGTGCATAATTGTAGATTTCCACCCATAAGTTTAAAATACTTTATGAAGTATATTCCTGATTCTACATCCTGAGAAACTTCTAAAGGAGGTAAGATATAGTTTTTACTATTTTCGTTTACATCATTTCTTATAACTTTTATAAGTAGTATAGCTCCAGAAACTTGGCTCTCTATAATAGTATTATATACTTCTTTAGAGTTGGTTCCCCATGTTAGCCACTCTTCTCTTATCATTCTATACTTAAGATTGTGATCATTATTAAATGAAGCACATGCAAACTTATCTGTGTCTATTAGATCTATTACTGGGTCACAACTGCAACAATTATTAGTAGGTGTTACTACTGTGTTTTGACAGCAGCAGCTATCATCTATAAAAATTTTGTCGATTGTTTCCTATAACTAGGAACACGTACAATTTTTTTTCGTCATATCAATTTAAAAATAATTGTAAATATATTTTACCATTATCTAAGTTTTCGTAATTCTCAATTAGTGAAATCTTTTGGAGAGTAGATTCATAACAATTCTTAGAGTAACCATTACCTAATTGTTTACATAAATCAGACATCTCCTAAATAACCTATAATTTTAAATCTTTAAGAACATCCGCAGTCTGCATTGTTATCAACTGATTTAGAGCTATAAATATTACATGCTTCAACACATTTCAATATAGATAAAGCTTTGCAATACATCTCCATATCTATGCAATATTTAATAGCATTCATTGCCATCCAGAAATAATCTCTTATCTATATATCAAAATTATTATCCTTAGAAAAAGAATCACAACTCTAAGTGCATATACCATTTTCTCCAGTATATAACTTAATCAAATCGTTTACTTTATCCATATAAGCCTACTCTAATTTACAATAATTAAAATAGTCTTTACCACAATAAGCGATAGTAGAAGATAATGGACTATTAATTGCTTCAATAATTTCTTCCCAGCACGCTTGTTTCCAAGTAAATACTTTTTTAAATTCTAGTTTTCCGTCTGTGACTGTTTGTACAGTTATTATATTTGCCTTAACTAGATTATACTCTTCTGTATCAAAAGCGTATACAAGGTCTGGAATATCAAAACCAGTTACTGTTATGAAACTATCTATCACTGTTCCCTTCTACAACTGCATTTCTTCTATAGCTTTCTTAGTTGGAAGAACTGTATGTATTATTCTGTACCAACCATCATTCTTGAGTTTTATCTCGTCATGGTCCTTTTGTCTTACACCATCTAATGAATGAATGATTACACTGTAAGGAGTCATTCCATCATCATTTAAAACAGGTGTAGTTTCTTCGCCACATTCAACTGAATATAAAAAGTTTACACTGACAGTACTATCATAGGCAAAATTGAATAATGTTTGATTAATTAAATCTACGTAATCACAACGATCTGCACCATCTATGTTTAAAGTACATCCACATTTTTTACTCAAAGTCAGAATCGTTTTCATTTCCTTTAAAATAGTCTAAATTTTTAAATTTCTTAAGCAATGGTTTAAAAAGTACGTCCCAGCTGATTAAACTTAAGATGAAGCTATATAATATCTAAACACTAAAGCCCTGAAAAACAATTATAATAACTCCTAAAATAACGCCCGCTAAAACTGCTATAAGTCGTTTCTACCACACAGGAACGGTTTTCTTACCATTCATTGTATCTAAAACTTTTATTAGTAAATAGGCTAATACGTTTACAGAGAACATATATCCAAAATCAAAACTATTTACTATTAAATTAATTATTTGCTCCATTAGTACTTAACCTCATTATTATAAGGATTGCCATCATTAAGCTATTCTAATTCAATCTTAACTTTTTGACGATCAACCTCAATAGAATCATTTTTATAAGATCTTTCGGTCTGTGCTTGGAACCATCGTATTTGAGAATCTATTTGCATACGTTCTCTTTCAATTTTAAGTCTTTCTTCTTCAAATTGACTTACTTTAGCTTGTAACTATTGATTCTGCTGTGTTAATTGATTTATTTGTTTCTGCGCTTCCTCTAACTATTGCCCAAGCTGCATTAGTTGATTATTTTCTTCTTTCTTTTTAGCCCAAGCTTTATTCACTATATCTTTAAGTTCAGTGAGACTCCTACTCGTAATTGCTTCTGTTGCAATATCTGGTTCTAACATATTACTTTTTATTAATTCAATTACGATCGATTGCATAGATTGCATATCTTTTAAAATCTTAGTTGATGGTACTATATGAATATCATAATCGGTATGAGTAAAATGTTCTGGAAGAGCCGTAAAAATCTTCTATAATTTATCTCCTAATATCACAGTACCAGTAAGACCATTCTTCCATACAATTTTACCTATATCAAGACAGTCACCTAGAACATCTACTATTAATGCATCCATTTGCTGATAAAATGGTTTTGTAATAATAAATGAATTTCGAGCACCTGCCTCAATATTAGATACTGCATCTCTCTAAGTAATACCATTTAATCTTTCTCTAAAGACTCCTGTTATTGATGATACTTGCATTTCAATTCTTTCTAGTACAACTTCAAAAGCTTGCATAGTTTGAACTTTAGCAGCATCATCATACCCATTCATAAATGTGTTATTATTGAATCCTCTGCCTTCCTAAGATGAATCAACTAATGCTAATCCCGCTTTTTTATAAGCTTGCCATTTCATTAATCGTTCTGTCATATCTGTTCCAAGGAACGAAGGTAGCTAGGAAACATCTAACCAGTCTCCTATAGTGCCACTGTTGGCAAGAATATTATCTCTTAAGAAAGTTACAACATCATACTTATCTTGTAAGTGAGCACATTGTAATATAAGAGAGGATGGTTGATGATTTCTGTTCAATAAAAATAAACCGCCAACTGATAATTTACATTCAGTAAGAGCATCTTGTGTTCGAATAACATTTGGAGATTTTCCAGTTGGTATGTAAATAGATTGTCCAATTCTTACACCTTCATATCTATTCTATATATAGTATCCCTCTTGCTTGTCAATATCAATCCATTCAACTTCATATACTGGAAGTAACTTATAATTATAAGATTCATAATGATCTACAGGAAAACCAGGAACAGCTCCTACTCCATTATCTATGCCTTTTAAATCACCTTCTACATAAGCGTGCCCAGCTTGACCAGTAAAATTACGAACATATATATAATTATTATCAGAATAATGCTCATACATGTCGTTAAGCTCCTTAATGCTTTCTTTATCCAATTTATCACCATAAGTATTCAAAATTTGTTGTTTTGTCATCCATCTTCTAATGACAACTCTATAACAATCTTTAACATATTGAGAATGGGGATTTCTATCTACAAAAGTATTTAAAGGTTCAAGAACTTCTATAGATATATTCGTACCTCCTGGGGAAGGATGTACACGATAAAAAGCACAGCCAGCTACTAATAAATCTAGCATTAATTCTCTCTTTTTAGTTTCAATGTCAGCGCTTCTAGACTGTATTATATATTCTAATACATGCTGTGCTGCTTTTTCATAATCACTTACAAAGTTATTATTTATATCTTCAACTAATTTATCCAACTATTTCTATATAGCAACATCTTGAACCTGAGGCTGTTGATCGGTAGCTAAGAACTACAATAAGTCATTAGATAATCGTTTCTTATAAAATTCAAATATCGATTTATTAATTTGAATCTATTTTTGCCTATCGATCATAGAAACAGTTTCTTTATCTTTACAAGATATTTTAGGAACCATAGGAATATCAAGATACTCCCCTATTAAAGCATCTACGTGTTTTTTAATAAGAGGAGTAAATTCTACTGAAGTAGCATTTCCTATGCCAAAATTTTCTTCAAGATACCTGAACTATTCAGGGTCTCGTTTTCCGTTATAATAGTTATAGGCTTTTTGCATTGTATATTTATTATATACAAGTTCATTTATTGCTTTATCTACCTATTCTATTATATAATCATCATTTCTCTTCGCAACAGCCACGATTAAAATATAATTTATTTGCCGTAAAATAGTCAGTATAATGATATCTATTATTCTTTAATTCATTATATATAAACTTTAAGAATTGTTCAATTGTACCATCACACGCCAGAGATACAGGCCGTTCGTCTTTATTTAAACCTAATTCAAGTTTAAAACCAAGATGGTGGTCTTTACCCTCTGGATGTCCTGGTATTTGATAAAAAGTTTCACTGACTTTTAATCTTCCTATATATTTAACATTATACAGACGCTCTATAATATCACGCACTGCTAATTCTAAGTCTTTCGTACCCATAATAATCAGTTTCGTATGTTTTTGCTGTGTTGAAATTATTTGGTCCCATTCCTGAGTGCTTTTCTGGAATTACGCCTTTATGTTTTATACCATTCTCATCTACCCAATAACCGAAAGGTTTAAATTGATTTGCCTTTAAATCAATTCTAGGAGGAACAAATACTAGCTCTTCGTCAGCAAGCATTGCCATACCTAAGGCAGCAACAATATCAAATTCTCTTTTTCTCTCATAAGAATATTGACTTAACTATTCTATAACTTCCTTAAACCAAATTTCACCACAATATTCATCTATATAATTAGCTATTAATTCAAGTTGGTGTTCTATAATATTCTGTGTTGCTGGAGCTCCAAACTAGCGACTTCTACCATTCTATATATCAGTCTAGCAAGATCTTGGTCTGCGCATTAAATATCTATCGGCGCATCTTTTTTCTTTAAAAAACTGTAAAATAGATATTCTTGTAGATTCAAGAACTGCTTGTGCATTATAATACTATAACATCTTCAAGCATGTCATATGTGCTTCTTTCAATCTTTCAGGTCTGTCTTTATAGTAAGCCACTATCACAGGAGGGTGCACTCCATAAGCTCGTCTAAATATTACAACACAGAATTGAGATGGGTCTTTAGTAAAATCAGAAGTATCTTCCTAACCCATATCAATACCATCAATTCCAGCAACGTATAAATTCTATGGTACATTGCCTTCTTCATTTTCTTTTGGTCTTTCTAAAATATGTACTTTTCCATTTAAAGATGGTTTAAATATTACGCCTTCTACCATAGATTCTGCAACTTTACCATCTTTAAATTTATATTCTACTGTACCATGTTCTATATTTGGCCCTGCTCCTATACGTATTTGAGTGAGCTAATCCGCTAGTAATACTTTATTAAATTGATTATCTCCTTCAAGAGCAAATGCTTCCTCAGGACAAAAACAGAACTCAGCACATTGTATTAAATATGCTTTAGGGTCATACAATAAATTAGCACGCTAATCTTCTAAGAACTAACGAGCTTTCTTTGTATCTGTAACCCCCCTAGAATCTACCATTCCAGGTTTATTTACAAATGTAAATGCTGGAACAAAGAATCCAGTTAAAACATATTCTCCGTTTTTAGTATAATTATGTTTATAAGGTAATACATTGAAACCTTGTGGATTATAGAACATATCACTTAACTCAGTCATATATTTTCCGTCTCCGCCTGTTCCCCACACGAAGCGAGTTCCAATCTTATTACCCATGACTTCAACAAGGGCATTTCCTTGTATATATGTTTTCTTTAATACTGGATTAGAACCAGCCTCCTCGAAAAATAACCTATCGATACGATCACCACGAAGTTTACGTGGGTTATCAACTACTTTACCTTCGATATCAGATCCCCAGGACCCTGGAATTTCTTCACGTTGTTTATTAATCTTAGAGGCTTTTTTATACATATCAGAGTTATATTTTTGTCTAACATGCTTCATTCCACCTTCAGTATTAGAGTTTAAATTATCTAGCTAAAACCAAGCTTTTGATAATACATCATCCAAATGTCCTTGGGCAAATGCAGTATAAACACAGTGTGCGTTTCTTCTAGTTGTATAAGTTCCTACACCTAAAGAAGCAGCGATTTCTGAAAATCCTCAATTTTGTTATCCTACAGGCTTTTTATCCCATAGTTCTTATAGTTTCCTATAAGTTCAGCATACATTTTCATCCTTATATAAAGGATGTTCCGCACTCTTGGGAATATTATTGCTCTCATTAACGCTCAATTCCTATGCGTTACGGTGATCAGAGATAATCTGATTTACCTCGGTATTAACATAGTAATAATCACCTTAGCCTTTACCGATTTTGCGGAATTTATTACTATTTAATTACTTAAATAGACGGCAAAATTTTACCGCTCTAGACTTTACTGCAAGTACATCATGTTTAGTTAACTCACATAATTCTATATAATGAAAATATTCATATTGTTTACTCAAGAAAGATGGAAAAATCATACCGCGACCTTGACCAGTTTTTTCTACTTGAGATTCTGGTAATTGATAGTAATTTAAGAAGAAGTAATGGTCTCCAGTTATTCTGTATCCGTGTGATTCTAAACCTTCATTACATCTTCTATATTCTTCTACCCAAAAGTCATGATATTTTTTTGTTCCACTTGGATAAGAACAATATTTGCCAGTCTCCAATTTAACATCTCTAGCTTCAGTAAACCAAGATGGATCAAAGTCTAAACCATGTTCTTCATCTATAGGTCTGTAGTGGGTTAATTCGTAAGATAAAGTAGGATCGAAAAAAGGTATTACAGCATCTTTTTTTATATCCCACATATATTATTATTTTTTAATTTTTATTCCACCACAAGCTTTCTTCTTAGGTTTCATTTCTCCCCCACAAGCTTTCTTTTTGGCTTTACCACCACATTTGTATGATTCATACATTTCTTTTTCCCAGTCACGATACTCTTGATTTAATGTACTCATAATTTATTAATTTTAATCAAACGCTCCAGTTTCTATATTCCCCATAAGACCGTTCTCCTGTTCTTGTTCTTTCTTATAAAGAATTTCTAGAGTCTTTAATTGTTCTACTACATCAGATACGCTATTTAACTCTGCCATTACATCTTTTACTTTAAAGATAGGTTTACCAGTAGCCTCATCACGTTCCTGAATATCTAATGTATCAAAATAATCTGTAATCTTATCTACTACCTATTGAGCAGATTTAATTAATTTAAGTGCACGAGAAGATTCTTGAAGTTCTCTATACTTCCTAGCAGCTGCCCTAAAAGTAGGATCATTCCATTCTTCTTCGGTCATATTAGCATCTTTCAGACATTCTTGATGCCTCTCCTATTCTGCATAATCAGCATACGGAGAAGACCAATCACACATTAACCATATATATGTTAATTCTCGAAAAGCTCTAGTTCTTTTAGTTCCCCTTTTATCTTTACTAGTTTTATTTCTATCCTTATCCCATAAAGCGGCAAACTCTTTAACTAAAAGTATCTCGGGTTCATTAACTATTATTTCATTTGTTGCATTATTAAATAAAAAGAATTTCATTGCTACTACTAGTTTAAAAGGACTATAATCTAACTAATAAGATCGTCTGAATATCCTAAATTTTTAAGATAATCAGTAATTTGTTTGGTTCTATCTTCTGCACTAGAAGCAGGTGTAGTGGTGGAAGGAGAACCATTATCTGCTCCAGGCCCATCTCCATTATGAACTCCTCCTCGTTCTGTGTTTCTTTGATTTTCTACATCTTGTGGGGCAGGTGGAGTATTTGTAAATAAAGCATCGCCTATTGTACTAATTGAATTTAATGCTGGGTTATTGAATATATTAAATAAACCAGTTGCTAAGGTGTTAGATGCTCCTGAAAGATCTATTCCATAATCATTATATGCTTTTTTTGAAAAGTCTTGTGCTCCTTGCATTACTTTCCCTATTCCATTACCAACAGTATTTACTCCTTTTTTAAGTAACTATGGAACTTGTTTTATTCCACTCCACACGTCGTCAAAAAAGTCTCCAACTTTATTAAAGAAGCCTCCACCACTGTATTTCTAAGGCTTAGGAAGAAGCATTCCATGATATGCACGATTTACATGGGCAGTACCATCATAGCTTTTATCTTTAGCTTTGCCTCTTGGTACAGCTATTTTATCTCCATTTAAGTACATCCATTGCCCTTTATATACACCAATGGATTCTCTGCCTTCGACCTAATCTTTATTAAGAGGTTTTTTTAAATCCATATAATTCCCATCATATGTTTTAACCCTTCCGCCAAAATAATATCGATTAAGAGAAGCTCCATGTCTAGCCATCTGTGTATAATCTTGCTCAGGACCTTCTTCAAGAGCCATTTGAGCTAACTATTGGGCTTGCTATAGACTTTCAGGAGACTAATCTCCAGTCTATATTATGTTTGAACATTGCTGAATGAATTTAGTTCTTCCAACTTCAGACATCTTAGATAAAGCAGTCTTTAATTCAGCTTCATTCTTTGTACCCAATATTTGCATAGCTAAAGCTACGACCTTCATCTAAGTATTCTAAGTAGTTTGCTATTGTGTCATTATCAAATTTTAATCAAGTCCTTAGTATTAAAAACTGCTTCCTACACTGCCCCTTCAGTAGTAAACCATCTGCATCTTATACCTTTGAAGAATTCTTCTTTTTCGTCATCTTCTTTTATAGGTCTAAAAGTCATAGTTTCTTTTTTAACTACTAGCATTGTAGGTTTATTTGGAATATCCTTTTTTAAAGTTACTAAATCTCCTGGTAAAAAATATATTTTCTCACTTTCCATTTTTCTTTAGTTTTGCAAAGCGTGCTTTTATTCCTTCATTTATTACAACATGAATTTGCTGTTCAGCCACCACTTCAAACCCTTGTCTAAAGAAAGGGATCGGAACTCCACACGCGCGTCTATAATATACAACATCTCCTTCTTTTACATATTTACAGTCTGGACCTACTTCAATTACATCGGCCTGTACTGATAAATTATATTCAGTATCCTGTTCTCCGCTATCAGGATTCTTAAAACTACCATCGTATGTAGGTATTACAATACCACTATTTGTAACTTCAATCTTTTCAAAAGGATTCTTTTCATATGGACGTACCAGTACATAACTATTTACTGGGACTATTTCCATAGATTTCATCTTTTCAGTTACTCTTTGCGCTTCTTCAAGTTCTCTAGCAGTTTTTTCATCTAATGCTTTTTTATAAGAGTCAACATTTTTATTGTATGCTTCTATAGCAGCATCTTTAAGAGACTCTTCTATTGGCTTTGCATTTGCCATACTGATGGCAGTATCACCACCAAAATAATTCATTTTACCATTATCACTCATACCTTACCATTTATTTAAGGGACACTTTGTATAACTTAATCTTGTTTTAGCATTAAGTCTGCATCCACATCCTTTTTTATAACCATCTTTTTGTGTTTTACTAACATCTCCAGTTTTAACATTTAAATAGAGATTACTATTACAGACGGGTCCTACTACAGTTACTTTGAATAAAGGACATTTTCTGCATATAGCCATTCTCTGTTCATATAAATCATTATTTTGTTTTAATAATTCCTTAGTATGTCCATCAAGGATAGCAGCTAAACCCATAGAATTGATATTTTAATTAATAATTTTAATATCTCAAATAAAAATTTGAAAGATACTCCTTAGCACATCAAAAAACTATGGGCTTTCTACTATCAGCCTTCTCTTTTAATAAGAGCTTTTTCTTGTAATCTTTCAGCATAATTTCTACTGATTTTTTTAAATACGGTACCTCATGTTCTGTAACATTATCATTGTGATCATAATGTATTAAACATAATTTCTTAATCTTAAAGTTTGGATTTAGTTTTTGAAGCATCCAAGCATATGTGGATAATTGTAATGTATAATGTATTTTATTACAATCCATTAAAGTGTTTAAGGGATACTTCATCATTTGATTTTTCTTTGTTCTTATGTCAAAATATGAAGTATCGTCTAAGTGTTCGTTAGTTTTGTAATCGTAAATAATTATATCATTACCATCTTTTATTAATAAGTCTATTTGTCCAGCAAGTTTTAACTTTCCGTCGTTAGAATTACTATATACTAGGTATTCAGGGAACACTCCTTTATCTATATCTAGTATTTTTAAATTTTCTTCTTTAAGTGAAGCATTCGTACTTATTTTAAACTTTCCTCCCAATCCGAACTTTTTTAAATCAGTTTCTTTCTTTGAAGTATATAAGCTTTCTAATTCAGCATGGATTTTAGTACCACGGGCACAAGATTGTTTATTTTTCTCTTGCCACTGATCTAAAATATCTTGTTGTGCTTTATTAAAATCAACCTCTTTAATATTATATGTTTCTAATATATATGGAACATTCACTTTTTTTGTAGCCAACATTTGTCCTTTCTCCATTTTAAATTCTTCTGGGGTCATTATTTTTTCTAAAGCTTTATAGGCTGACCAAAATTTTCTATTAAAAGGTTGTCCATATTTTCCTATTAAAGTTGTTACAGATATATATTTACCATTATCATCCCAATATATATGACTAGCGTCATTATATTTTACATTGCCGTTTTCTTTATCAACTTTCATATTTTTCTTTCACGGTATTATAATCTAAAAGAATAGCCAATCTACTAATACTAGGAGCTATTATCTTGTAATAATAATCAGTGTTAATAGTTGGTATTTTATTCTTGTAAATTACAATCAGCATTCCTACATTTTCATCTACTCCCTTTATTGGGCATAATATTGCATATTTAGCATCTGATTTTTTAAGTCTATAAGTGAAATTAGGAAAGTTAATCCTATTTTCATCATTACTTTCCCAAATGGTATAAGTGGTTTGGTTTATTTTTTTAATCTCCTATATATAATTAATATATGGAAGTTCTGGCCAATCTTCTATACATGGGGTGTTATCTAGACCTTTAAATTTCTCAGTAATTGCGGTTAGATGTTTATATGCTAAACCATTTGAACTAATTAATGTATTATGATAATTTAGTAATAATACATTACTTATGAGTGTATCTTTTTCTATTATATCTTGTACAAAATCATTAATCTAGGGAGCAGCTTTCTCTAAATACATTTCCTATTTCTTCTCTTTGATCTGCTCTATGTTAAATCTCTCTTTGATATATGCCTTTGTATTCTACCCAACAAATAATACCACAAAAAGTAATATACCTAAAATAATTATTATGGTTTTTGTTTGAGAACTAAAGCCATCTATCCAATTAAATAGGAAATCAGTAATTTTTTTCTTCATTTTTAATATTAATACATAAGTGTAAGCCATCATATTCACTACATATTAACATTTACATCTTTTTATTTGTTTGTATGCAAAATTATTTATAATTTCGCAAAGAAAAAAATAATTTTACGTTATTATGAAAAATAAATATATTTTCGAAGAGAAGAATTATACTTTAGATCCTCACTCTTTTATAGTACCTAATGTAACTGATACTAACATATGGATGGGGATGGATTCAATAAAGAGAAAGAAAAAAGTGAATAAAGACGGGGAAGGTAGTAAAATTCATATTAAGAAAGAAAATGAAGGTAAGTTTACAGAATCCGCTAACAGAGCAGGAATGTCTGTACAACAATTTGCTTCCCATGTCTTAAGTAATAAAGATAAGTATTCTGGAAAATTAATAAAAAGAGCTAATTTTGCTCGCAATGCTGCAAAATGGAAATGAATTAGGATAAACTCTTTTAGGACGCAATAAGAAGATTTTCAAATCTTTATAGAGTCCCAATTAGTCCTATTACAAATGCTCAAGGTAAAGTTATTAAAAAATTTTTAGAATAGCCACAATAGGACAAAAAGATTAATTTAAGTAAATTTTTAATATAATAATATGGATTATTACAACAGTCCTACAAAAGGAATATAGTTTGTACTATACAAAAATAACAATACAGATTAGATTGATACAGATTATGATTTCTAGGACGATTACATTGATTTTAATGATGTGCAAGATTACTTTGGTCTTCCTAAACCAACTACAGGTAATTTTGTATTTTCATATTTTGAGCCAAACCGTGATATTATAAATAATTTTGATTTACAAGATTATATGCCTACAGGCAATTAGAAATAGACTACTTAGAAATATACTACTTAGTTATCTAGTGGTAATTTATTAGGTGGTAGTTCTTTACCATTACCTGGACTAATGGAAGCTATTTAGAAAAACCTAGGAAAACCTTATGGTTGGGGAGCACGAGGGCATAAAAAGACTGTAGATTGTAGTGGATTTGTAAGTGATGTATTAGACGATATGGGAATTCCTGTAAGTGGGGTTGGTTCTACCTTTTATAACTATATGGTAGATAGATTCACTGACCCAAAACAGGCTAAAGCGGGAGATTTAATATTCTATACATTTAAAGCTAACTCAAACCAAAGATATAAAAATGGGTCATTTAGAGCGCATGGTACTCCTAACCATATCGCTATAGTGTTAGAAGTTAATGGCCCTTATGTTAAAGTGGCAGAAAGCTCTGGTGGTAGTGGTTCTGCTATTCATTGGCATAAAATGTTTGATGGAGAAGGTATTGCACCAGGAAAAGTATATGCAAATTATTCTCCTAGTAATACTAAGCAGAAAACTGAATTTCTAGGATTTGGTAGATTGAATAAAGATAAAGTAGCTGCTTTTATAAATAGAAACAAAAAGAAGGGCTAATTATAGATAATAATAATACATAGATGTATATTATAGATACCGAGTAAGAAAGTCAAAAGTTTATTATTATAAACTGTAACTTTCTTGGGAGGATTAAAAATACAACGTTGAGATGATATTATATTTTCAAAGGTAATGGCAAGCCTGTAAATATATTTTATGTATTTATAAGAAGAAGTTTTCCCGAGAATTATACCAATTATCAGATTTAAATTAAGGTATTCTTGACTTTCTTTCAAATATTAACTTAAACAATTAATAAATGAAGAAAGTAATTATTTTAGCAATGACATTAAGTATTTGGATTAGCGGAATTTGCAATCCAATAAGTAGTAATACAACGTATGAAAGAAAAACACAAGAATTACTACAAGTAACAAACAAATCAAAATACGAACCATATCGTCATATATGGAACTATTTTATTCAGAGAGGTGTTTCCCCACAAGTAACAGCAGGAATAATGGGAAATATGTATGTTGAAAGCAAATTTAACAGTACAATAAGAAACAGTTCAGGCTACTATGGGTATGTGCAAATGAGTAGAAGTTTACAAAGACTAGTTATTAAAAAGTATGGTTCGTTATCATCTAACAATCAATTACTTCATATAAGTAATTGGGTAAAAGGGCTTGAAACTGGTGACTTAGCATATATGCAAAATTCTTTTAATAAAACGCGATTTACAAGCCCAGAACAAGCGGCGAAGGCGTTTGCTAGGTACTACGAAAGGCCCAAATCAAATAACTTTATGAATAGAATGCACAGTGCTAGACTTATATATGATTATTTTATGAGAGATAGAAAATAATAATAAATGGTAGTTCTTTAGAACTACCATTTTTAAAATTTTATAAAATGAAAAAATTATTATTATTATTAGTAGTATTAATAGGGATGATAAGTTGCAGTGACGATTATATAGTTGAAACACACCCTTATTATTAGTCAGTTCCTT
>Ga0247611_10002707_pt1 | contig 27829 bp, 31 predicted proteins | sample 177DNAGHGhighgp2_FD_192422 | JGI IMG/M metagenome (GOLD analysis project Ga0247611, IMG submission 192422) | Sheep rumen microbial communities from Palmerston North, Manawatu-Wanganui, New Zealand - 1770 DNA GHGhigh gp2 | ecosystem: Host-associated > Mammals > Digestive system > Stomach > Rumen... | reverse complement strand
TTGGCTCAGCCGGTTCCGCTGATCCGCTCGATCAGAGAGCGACGGTCGGTTGGAAAGCAATGAAGGTTGCGGAAGTGCTCGTCCCGCAGTACATGTGGGATGTGATCACGACTTCGACGGTCAACGATCACGACGAGAACTAATCAAAAAAACGAGGGCAGGACACAAAGCGGTCCTGCTCTCAATCCAGAAAGGGAGATCGATATGGCTACCAAAAAAACTGAAGAAAACATTGAAGAATTGAAAGAAGAGAATCCGATGAGACCGGTAAAGGTTCATCTGTTCAAAGACGGCGGAAAATACAAGGATGATGTCGTAGCGGGATTGAACGGAAGAGTATGGAAAATCAAGCGGGGCGTGGACGTGGAAATCCCGTATGCAGTGGCAATGGTATTGGAGAGACACAGAGCACTGCAGGAACAGGCCGCTGACTTTATCATGAAAGAAGAACAGAATTTCAGAGAGGCAGAAAAAAATTTGTCGTAATGCGCGGGGAGCTTCGGCTCCCCTTTTTGGAGAAGAAAGCAATGTCAAGAATCATTGAATTAAACATAGATAACGAATGGATCCGCGGAGCGGGCGTATTTGCCGGAGCGACGGGAAGTCATGACGACGTCATTCTCCGGATGAAGTTTTCGGAGATGTGGGACGGAATGGCAAAGACGGTCGAATTCCTGGACGCGAATCACGAAAATGCCATTGTGAAAGTAATCGGAAATGCAGAGCAGGTGGATATCAATGTCTATGACGTGACGATTCCTGCGAAAGCAAAGGAATATTCCGGAAAGATGGCAGTAACGATCAAAGGAGCAAAGACAGCAAACAATGTCGAGACGGAAGCGACAATGTCCGTATACGGCGAGTTTGAGATTAAGGAATCCCTTTGGTCGAGCGAAGCGGAGACGGCAGCGGATGTGACGCCTACGATGGCAGAGCAATTGGCAGCGGAGATCGCGGCGATCAATGCTCAGGTGGTAGGAATGACGGTTTCCGCAGAAACATTGGATGCGACAGAAGATGCGACGGTTACAAAATCGCTTGTAAACAATCATTATAACCTGCATTTCGGCATTCCTCGTGGAACACCTGGAATCAGCGTACAGGCGGGAGCGCATTTCGGATTCTATATTTCAAGCGACGGTCATCTTCATGTGGTATACGAGGATACTGTGGAACCGGCATTTGAAATTGACGAAAACGGTCATTTGATCATGACATTGGAGGACTGAAATGGTTGATATCGATTTGGGAGCGGTCAAAGGACCGAAGGGAGATCCGGCCACACTGGTGATTTCCGGAAACATTACGGAAGAATCGACGGACGAGGAAGCGGCAAGCGCGAAGGCGGTCTATGAATTGCTCGTTCAGGCAATGGGAGAGGAATACTGATGGGACTGAGAGAACTGTTTCAGAGAATAGCAAACGCGATCCGGTCGAAGACGGGAAGCAATGTCGCCATAAAAGCGACAGATTTCCCGCAAGCGATAGCGGACATCGAGACGACGCCGGAAGGATGGCACGATACAAGAGAGGTCAATGCGACGGCAGCGGATGTACTTTCTCCGAAAAAGATCGTAGACGCAAACGGAAACGTGCTGACGGGAAGCATAGTGCCGCAAGGTGCGGGAACCTATGCGGCGAAGTTGAATGAGACAAGGATCATCGAGACAGCCGGGAAGTATTATTCAGGAAATCAGACGATATCTGGGATCACTCTTGAAAACCTTACGGCAGCTAACATAAGAAACGGCGTGACGGTGAAGGTAAAAAGCGGCGGATCCGAGATCGCGAGCATAGCGGGGAGCTTTACCGGAAACGTAAAAGTGTTGACCAAGAGTCCGTCACAGGCAACAGATTCATGGTTGATCGCGACAGGCGGGAACGCGATTCTTCCGTACCTTACGTTCACGACGAACGAAGTAGGATTTGTACCGGATGCCATAATAGCGGTATCCAGCGGACAGGTATTCCACACGACCACATGGACAAGGGGAAGCTATCAAGGAGCACCAAACAGCAATTACTTTGTCTTTGCGTGGAGAAATGATGCCGTCTGGTGGAAAAATCAAACGGCTCCGTCTTCGATGTCCTCAACAGAGTACAGAATACCTGTAACCATTGACCACGGAAACAGGAGTTTTTACGTGTTTTTCATGAAAGCGTGATGATATGACAGTAAAGGAAGCAATCAAAAGAGCGGATGATTTAAGGCCGAACGCGATCGACGAAGAGATGAAGGCTGAATGGCTGATCAGGTTCGACGGTGAGATGGCGGAAATGATGGCCGTCGAAGTGCCGGAGATCCAGTGGCCGGAAGATCAGGAACTCCTTATGCCGTATCCGAAGGATGACATCTATCCGCTATACCTGATGGCGCGGATCGATCTTGCGCTCGAAGAGACGGCATTATACCAGAATGACATGGTGGTGGCGAATCAGGCGGTGACGGAAGCGAAAGCGTGGTGGTACCGCAATTTCGGCACTCATCCGGCAAAATATGTGAGGGTATGAGATGTTACCGCAGATCCCATATGAGATACAATCGAAAACAGCAAGGCAGACCGCGATCCGCGGACTGAACTTTTCAGATAATTACGATGATGGCGCTATGGCTGACAGCATGAATCTGTCGACCAGGCGCTATCCTTATATTGCGACGAAATTCCCGCGAGAGAAGGTCAAAGGACTGACGGGCGTTTCGGAGCTCTTTGCGTTTAATGGTCTGTGGTACGTAAAAGATGGCGGGTTTTATCACGTCAAAGATGACGGAGATATAGAGGAAGTAATCGCTCCTGGGAGCGAATATGCTCTTTCGGAAGGCGAGAAGCAGATCGCGGCAATGTATCACAAGATCGTCATTTTCCCGGACAAGATCTATGTAGACACGGATGACAACATGCCTTTCAGACTTGATGCGAAACTGGAGAACGTGACCGGAAGTGTGACGGTAACGGAAGAAGCGGGTGCTCATGTATGCACGGTCACACTTGCCTTACCTGCGGGAAAGAGGATGACGAATTACTTCGACGTGGATGACGTCGTATGGATGTCCGGATGGACCGAAGAACTAAACAATCAGACGAAGCGGATAACGGGATTCCCGGAAGGGACGACGAACCAGTTCACGGTTCAGGACGATACGATGGCAGCAGAATCGGGAGCGACGGTGACGGTGGAGCGGAAAGTGCCGAACCTGAACTTCATTTGTGAGAAGAATAACAGGATATACGGGGCAAGCAATGAAGATCGGACGGTGTTCGTCAGTGCGGTTGATAATCCGCGGATATTCTCTGCGGATTCGGACGCGGGCGGCTTCTCCGTGCCGGTGGCGACGGAAGGTGATTTTACCGGCTGTGCGTCCATGTCGAATTCGGTTGTGTTCTTCAAGGAACATTCCATTACGAAAATGCTCGGAGACTATGCCTCGGAATTCCAGACGAACAATTACGAGATGGAAGGCGTCAAGGCAGGATGTCATAAGAGCATTCGGAAGATCAATGAAACGGTCATGTACCTGGGGTGTAACGGCGTCTATTCCTATAACGGCGGAACGTCACAGCTTATTTCCCACATATTTGGCGAAAAACGGCTGAAAAACGGCGTTGCGGGTTCGGATGGGACGAATTATTACTTGAGCGCAAAGGACGGCGAAAACACACTGTTTTTGAGTTATAACTTGCAGACCGGCTTATGGCTTCGGGAAGACGATACGGAAGCGAAGGACTTCGCTTTGAGCGGAGAGACGCTTTACGTTCTGGATAAAGACGGGAATGTATGGAAGGAGAACGGCGAGGAAGGCGAGATCCGTTTCTCGATGACGTTCAAGCCTTTCTTTGAGACGGTGAGCGGGGCATATAATTCAAGCGCGGTGTTGTTTGCAAAGAAGAGATACGCGAAGCTTTATATCCGGACGGAGATGCCGAAGGGATCCTATTGCCGGATAGAGGTACGGCTTGACGGCGGGGTATGGAGAGAGATCGGGCGGATCGTAGGGAAGGGCGGACTTTCGGTGACGCCGGTGCCGATCGGGAGATGTGACCGGTACGAGCTTAGGTTGTTTGGCAAAGGACCGTTCACTCTCCTCAATCTGGAGCGGGAATTCAGGACGGGAAGCGCGAGATAGAACCAAAAGAAGCGATTTTTGGGAGAATGATATGGACAGGGTATTTCCGAAGAACATGGATCCGATCGACCGGAATGATGAGAAGAAGGCGATCGGTGTACTGGAAGATTACGTCCGGTACATGAAGGAGCAGATCGAATGGGCGGTGAACGTGATCCTGACATTGAACGGCGGGACAAGTCTTGCGAAGGTGGCAATGGACATCGAAACGCTGAAGACGGATGTCGGGGTGATCAAGCAAAGCGTGAATGACGTGGCGCGGCAGGTCAGCGACAACAGGGACAACATAACCGGGTTATCAATGGAGATGGTGAACACGATCAAGAGAAGTGATCTTGCGACAGAGATCGATCAGGATTCCACAGATGATACAGTGCCTACGGCAAAGGCGGTATATGATTTTGTAAGCGGAGGGAACTAAGATGAAAAAACTGAAATATACTGGAATGATTCTGGATTTGTTCATGCCAGGACCGCGAAAGACGAAAGACGATCCTGTGGTGGTGAATGACGGCGGAGTTAGGAGACCGTATGAAATCAACGCGGACGGAGCCGTGATGGGAGCATTATTAGGAAGAGTGAAAGGCGGGGAAGGCACGGAAGAAGACATTTCCGCTCCGGCCTATGATTATACTCCGGGATCCTTCGGATACGGTCCTTTCTCCTATGCAGACTTTGCATACAAGAACCAGGCGATGCTCGACGCGGCGAGGGACAGGGTAACGAATTTTGCATACGATCCGGAGAGCGACACATCTTATCAGGCATATGCGAGACAGTACACGCGGAATGGACAGGACGCATACAGAAACCAGATGGCGCGGCTTGCGTCAAGGACGGGCGGCGTGGCGTCTACATATGCGCTTCAGGCGGCACAAGGGAGCTACAATGATTACCTGCAGCAGTTGGCGGACAGGATACCGGAACTGGAGAAACTTGCGTACAGCAGGGCGGTGGATAATCGGGATTACTGGCAGAGCGATTATGACAGGGATCTGTCGAAGTACAATGTAGACCGGAATTTTGCCTATGATCAGTACGAGGACGCGAGGGACATTGCCTTCAAGAACTTCCAGTTACAGGAAGCGGCGAGACAGAAAGCATATGATCAGAGATACAATGCGGACCGTGCGGCATATGAAAGCAGACTGACGGAAAGACAGAATGCGGCATTGGCAGCGGAACAAGAGAGACAAGCAAGACAGGCAGCGGATGACGCGGCGAAATCAGAGGAAGATGCAAGATATAAAGAAGTCTATAATCAGGTGCTTAAAACTGCACAGGGAAAGAAAAGCGATCAGGAAGCGTGGGATTACCTGATGAAGCAAGACGGTATAACGGACAAAGACAAAGCATACATCTATGATACGGTTATTGGCGGAACATGGTCACCGGACAATGAATATCCCGTCGGAAATTGGTGGAATATAGGACCTTCGGAATATATTCGGAACATAGTTAGAAACAGTTTAAGATAAGAGGTATTGATTATGGGCGCAATGGGCGACTACTTCAAAAAGCGTAAGGAAGAAAACGGAGACGAGGATCTTCGTGGTGCGGCGGAATCTGTTGTAAATGACCGTAAGAGCTCCGGCGGAGCAATGAGCAATTACTTCAAAGCGCGAAAAGAGGAAGACCAGAATCTTTCGGCAAACTTCTCGAAATGGTCATCCGGGGTGACGGATTATTTTTCGGGTTGGGACAATGACTACAAAAGCCGGAACTCGTCCTATCATTTGGCAAGCGATTCGGATGCCTACAGACAGCAGAATGCATTGGAGCGGGCAAACTATGCCAAAGAAACCGAAAAATACATTGATTATGTAAATCGGAACAGAGACGCAGTGCAGGATCCAGACGAAACACTGAAATGGCTTGAAAGCGTCAAGAGTGGTCTTGATTCGCAGGGAGCTGCGCTTGACCAGGAATATAACTTTTGGAATCAATTTGAAAATGAAGATCAGTACAACGACTGGAAGCGTGTCGATGATTGGAACAATGTAGACCAAAAAGAAGACTTTGAAAGAAAAAGCAAGTACCGTCCATTAAATAAAGTGGAGTTAGGATATGGAGAAGGAAAAGGGGAGAGATACCTGAACAATCTTCGCGATCAGGTAAATTACAAAGAAGGTAGATTCGCAGATATCCCGGACGATATTAGGAAGAAGTATAATTACATATGGAACACAGAGGGGTGGGCAAATGCAAACGAATATCTTGATATTGCCTATCCGGAAAAAGTTGATGCAGGAACTGCAGGTGTCACCGGTGCGCTAAACAGCAGTGGCTTTATACCATTGCTCACACTTGGGGCAAAAATATCAGGTAATGATCAGTTGGCAAGAAAATTGTCAAGAGGTGTTTCAGAGGTTCAGCGGCAGAATCCGACTGCCTACAAGATAGGAAACATTGCGGGAACAGTTGTTCTGGCGGCACTTACATCCGGTGCGTTTTCCGGAATAGGTGCGGCAACAGGAAAAGCAGCAGGTTCGTTAGTGGGTAAAATCGCAAACGATGTTGCGGCAAAAGCAAGCGCAAGAATTATCGGTGGGATGGCAACAAATGCAATGTCATTTATGACGGTTGATGCCATACAGAATTCCGGGAAATTGGCTACGGGACAGATTTCGGCGGGTGATTATTTCAAGTCAATTGGGAAAGCAGGTCTATCTTCGGCGGCAATGGGACTGGTAACCGGATTTTCATCGATCGGAATTGAAAGTTTTTTGGTAAAACACCAGTTACAGACGCCTTTTGCGGAATTCATCAAAAACACCACATCCGCGACGTTGGGAGCAGGATCCAGAGTAGGAGTAAACTATGCACTAACGGATAAAAATCCTACAGAAGCGTTTATCAAAGGATATAGAACAAACAATCCGGAAGCAACAGATGACGAGATAAATGGTGCATATCAGAAGATGCTTCAGGACAATGCGGCGAGAGATTTGGCGGTATCATTTATATTTTCTGTTTTATCAGGGTATATCCATTCTGCCAAAGCCACAAAAGAAGCAAACAGCAGGATTATTGGAACATACGAAAAATTAGTCAAAAGATATTCCGAATTCAAAGATCAATTATTGCATACACAGACAAAAGAAGAGGCAATTGCGAGTCTAAACCTTATAGAAAATGATGCGTTGGCTGTCCAAAAACAATTGAACTCGACGTATTTTGCAGGGCAACAAAACATTGTAAACTATACTAATGACGGTCTGAATGAAATAATGAGACAATGTCAAGAGATGGCCTATGCATTGGATGGCGGGATAATCATAAGCGGTGAAAGCGCGTCTGCTTCTTTTGGTACAATGATAACTGATTCTTTCGCGGAAGGAGCGGCACAGGCGGCAGAAAATAGTAATGTACCAGAAGTGGATCCGGATTCAGTGCTTCGTTCTGCGGCAGAAGATAGAATAGCTTCATCTATTGAAACGGGAAAAGAAACGGCGGTTGCGAATGCTGCAGGAAAAACAGTAGGCGAAATAAATACGAAGCCGGAAATTGATAACGGAATTGACTTCACAAAAACAAATGATATTGGTAAATCAGGTAATAATGTAGGACAAAGTGAATTTAAGCCTATGATGCAGGAAGATGCACAAACATCTGAAGCACAGACGTTAAAATACAAGGAAGAAATCAAACTGAGTCCGATTTGGACGAGAATCAAAGGATTGGGAGAGGAAGGTTTAGAAAACGCCTTAAGCATTTCTGGAGTATCAGAAAGAAAAGTACAGGCCGGTAGAGCATTTGTCGAATCAAAATTCGGAGACGCGGCAAAACTTGTATATGATACTATGCTTGATCCGAAATATACATCAGATCCGAAGAGTTTCAAGGAAGATTATGTGGATCCGTATCCGGTAGAATTCTACGGAGAGTATCTAAACGGATACAGAGGAAACGAAGAAAACAAAACGACGATATTCAAACCGTTACAGAAAGAAGTAATTCGCCTTGCGGGGAAAATAGACGCAAAACTTAATAATGGCGAGGCTGTGGAGCAGGATCTTGAGCTCTTGGAGTCTATGCTTAACGGCGAAGTGATTGAAAGACAGGAAGAAAAACCGTCTGTTCAGGAAGAGAGTATTGCAAAAGCAGACAAGCGGGATTATAATACCATCGTAAAATCGCTTCCGGAAGATCGGCAGAACGAGTTGAAAGAAGTAGTCGATTTTGTATCGATGGGGGAAGAAGGAAACAGGGTAGAAACATTTAAGAATGTTTTATCGAACAGGATGGCAAAAGGAGAAATTCCTTCGTCGGAGATTGCTCTGGAATATATGGAGTATTACGATGCGGCAAGACGGAATCCTGATGTGGACATTGATTCGATTAAACCATCAGTAAATGTTTTAACGGCACAGGAAAAGGCGGCAGCGGTCGCTGCCGGAAGAAGAGACGCAGAAGGGGATAAATATGGAACAGGAAAAAATGATCTACGCGAAAGCGGCGAACGGGATTATGTGCAGAATTCCGGAAAGCAAGTTTCCAGAATGGCAGAAAAAGCAGGATCAGCTCAGAAAGCAGGGAGTGACAGAAGACGCATTGCAGATCTTGAGATCAAAAATCTTCCAGGGACAGGAAGACAATTCTCAGCAGTAGATATTGGACTGCGCGGTGGAACAAGCAAAAATGTTGTTCGGGAGTGGGATCAGCCGTTAACGACAGCAATGCGGAATGCAGTCAATAAGAATGAAAAGCACGGTTACAAGACCGTGCTTTTTTATGGGAACAATTTAAGCTTGGAAAACGATGGCAGTGCGCGTGGGGTATATGATCCGGCAAATAAAACGATCTATTTGAGAGTCGATGAAGAAAACTTTACAGCGGACAAGATTGGAGATCATGAGTTTGTCCATAATGTTGTAGGCGGCAAAGACTTAACGGAAAATGTAAACGAATTGTGGAAACTTCTTGAAAATACAATCGGACAAAACAATGCAAGAGCTTTAATAAATGCATATGAAGAAGCATATGATGAAGATGACGAACAGCTGTTGAAAGAAGAAATTCTATGCGATTTGTATGCGAAGATGAATGTATTCTTGGGAGCCAAATCAAATTCAATGAGAGGAATTAAATTAAGGGAATACATTCCGTCGGTCAATGAAGTTATCAAGGACGTTCAAAGCATAAGAAACAAAATTGACCAGATGGCTGAAAGCGGGATAGAAAATGGCAATCAGCAAAAGAGATCCCGCATCCCTAAATACATGATTAAAGCAGAAGAGAAGCGGGAAGCAGGAGAAAAACTGACCGAAAAAGAATTCTATTCGCTGTATTCCGCACACAAGCTCGACCTGCGGGGAGAAGGAAATGTTGAAGAACAGATTCAAAACATCAAAGAAGAAGGTTTCAAAGGATATGGTGGATTTGGAAACAATGTTATGCCTACAAGTCAAACCATCAATTATCCGACGGTTAATAAGTATAATGCATTGAAGTATGCAGAAGAATTGGGTGGATTACCAAAGGGTACAGCAGAGAATTATAAAAAAGAATTGGGTGAAGAATTTGGAAAGCCGGAACCTGGTAATTGGTCCGTTCGCACTTATGGACCGAGAAAAGGCGAGTGGATTATGCTTGTTCCGGAGAGCGGATTAGAGGTTAACAAGTGGAGCCAAAGAGTAAGACCAGGATATAAGCCGCTATTTGATTATGAATTCGTACAGGCAGACTATGATTTTCAGCCATATTACGAAATGTACAGCAAGGCCTATGACGCAGCGAATGAAAACAAGCAGAGATTCTCCCTTGAAATGGTCGAACCGGTAAAACCAAAATCGAAATCGTGGGAGCGTGGGGCAACAACAGAAGAAGTAATGCGGTTATATCCAGATCTTTGGAATGTGGCGGCAGATGAAAGCGAAACGAGAAATCCGACACAGATTACATCAACGGTAAGCACATATCGAAAGATATATGACAAATTGAAAGACGAAGGATTCGACGGAACAATTCTTGATGCATCAAGCGGTTTAGGATACGGAACAAAAGCGGGAATTGAAGAGTATGAATTTGATGTGGATGACATTGAACCATATCCAGATGAAAACTACAAGCCAAAGTATACGGATTATTCAAAACTGAATAAAAAGTATGATGTAATCATAAGTAATGCGGTATTAAACGTTACACCACAGGAACAGCGGGATGCGCTTGTGGTGAAAATGGGACAGATGCTAAAGCCAGGGGGCAAGATCTATGTAAATGTACGGTCGCTGAATGAGATTAAAGCATTGCAGAACAAACTGGATCAGAAGACCGGAAGATTGAAAAACATCAAGATTTCTGATTCGGAAGTTGCGGAAACATCAAAGGGGAGCTATCAAAAAGGATTCACGAAAAACGAGCTCGTTTCATACCTTCAGGATGCGCTCGGAAAGGGATATGATGTAAAGCCGGCGTCCTGGTTTGGAAACATTTCGGCAGTGGTTTCAAAATCCTTATCAGAGAAAGAAGAAGACAAAGAATACTTTGAAGCCGTCAACAGCGGTGATATGAAAACCGCACAAAAGATGGTGGATGAAAAGGCAAACGAAGTATTCAAAAACAGCAAAGTGAAAGACAAAGACGGCCTTCTAAAAATGTATCATGGCACAAAAGAGCAGTTTAACGAGTTTCTCCGTGAGAAGATTGGAAGCACAGGAAGATTTGAGGGAAGCGGATTTAACTTTACGCCATATGAAGGAAGAGCGGTATCATATGGGAAGAATGTATTGGCAGGATATCTGGACATTGAAAAGCCGCTTTCGGCAAATAGCAAAACTATTAGTGTGATGCAGTTGGCAAAGATCATAAGAGAAGCAGATCCGACAGGCGACAACATTATAGCAAATTATGCCCAAAATACTATTGATTATGGGAAGGAATCATTCGTTAAGAGAGAATCGATGACAGCGGCAAAACAGATTTGGGATTATGCAGACAGTGATGTTGACATCTATTCAGATATATCGAGTGCGGATCCGGATGCAGAGACGCTGATTGACGTGTTTGAAAAACTTGGATATGACGGACTAATTCACTACGATGATAACGGCAAAATTAAAACTGCTGTCGCTTTTGATTCAAACCAGTTTAAGAAAGCGGATCCTGTGACATACGATGACAATGGTAATGTTATTCCACTGTCGGAGCGGTTCAATGCTAAGAGCAATGACATAAGATTTTCAAAGGAATTACAAGTGAAAACTGGGGATGAGATAGAGACAGAGTATAAAAAACTATCTGAAAATGAAAAAACGGCAAGATATCCTGTAAAGTTTTCTCTTGAAATGGCAGAACGCATCGAAGAACGAGCAATGATGAAGGCGGCGTCACAGGCGAAGAACGGAATGCTGCCGTACTCAATGTCATATCTTGAACAAAGAAACCGTGAGATCCAAGAAGCAATCGATTATGTACGGGATAACCTTTTCAATCCTGAAACCGGAAACGTCTATACGGACAAGAACGGTCATCCTCTGATTCCGGAAGCGGTAAGACTTGATGAGAATAGAAACTTTATCGGGTTAAACGACAAAACGGCGAAAGGAGGACTTTCAAACAACATCTTTGACAATGGCAGTTATTTAAAGGATGCAGAATCAACGACGGAATGCTTCAGGCAGTTGGTGTACTTTGCATTTGCTGAAAAGGTTTCCGAAAGACTTGGACGTCCTCTTACGGAGCGGGAAGCAATCATTGCGAATCAGGCGGCCATCGAGATCGGCGTGGACGCACCGTGCATTTACTGTTATTCACTTCTGGACCGGAAGGCGAGAGAGGCATACAAACTTCAGTACATTGCGGAGCGCGATGCCTTTATGACGCAATTTGAACAGGATTACAAGGGTGATCGTGAAGCGTTTAAACGCGACGCAAAAAAGAACCTGGAGAAGTATTATCAGTTATACGTTAACCGCGTATTGGATCCTTCAGCATATGACGAAGCAGGCAAAAAGACAAAATCGAGAGCTTCTCAAAAAACAGAAGAAAGAAGAGAAGCAAATCACGAAAAAGGAAACCTCAGCGAGAAGGAAAAGAGAGTACGTCTCTGGATGGATCTTTATGCAAACGGCTTGAAGCCGATCTCACAGAACGAAGTGCGTAAGTGGGAGTCGGACGCAGAATTACGAGGAAACTATGCATCTATCAAGGACGGCACGGTCAAAAAGCTGAGAATTGCCGAAATCGATGACATGATGAGTTGGGTGCAGGGATCCTCCCAGGCAAAGATTCGGACGCCGTATACGGCTTATTCGAACGTAAGCAGGAACAATAAGGCAATCAGCGGTATACTTACATGGCCGCAAACGACGATTGACAGACTGAATAGTCAATTCGGTCTTCGGTTCTACAGCCATGCAGACTTCCATCCGGCATTTACGATTGATCTCATGCAGCAGATTAGGGACGCATCTATCAGAGGATTAAAGGGACTGATGTACTGCAAGCCGATTGAGGCGGCGAAAATCTGCGCTCTTACGGGGATGAACACAAATATAAGCTGTTTTGCGAAGTATGACAAAAAAACCGGAAAGTATGTCTGCGATCCAGACATGGGTGCAGACTGGGATGAAGTAAAGAAACTTCGTAAGAATTACAAGAATGTCGGTCCAGTAATGGTGGTAACCAGTGATGATCAGCTCCTTTGGGCATTGACCGAGGATTGGATAGACGTGGTGATCCCGCTTCACAAAGTCCGTGCCGGTGATGTATTTATGAAGGAGTTTGGTCTTAATGATTATTCAAGATACCAGGAAGACAAACTGACGGACCAGGAAGTATACGACCGGTTCGTGCAGGATAAGATAGCGGCATCCGAGAAGGCATTGAGCGAAAACCAGAAGAAGGCGATCCGGAAGGATTCGAAGAGCATCTTCCCGACAGAGCATCAGAACGATTATGAGAGTTATAAAAAAGCGCTTGCTGCACGAGGACTTACTGCGCGGTTCAACGATATCCTTATGAAAGCGGAGAGCGGTGAACTTTCCTACAATGGCATTCAGATCACTCCGCAGATGTACATGAAGCTGGTCAATGAGACAAGACAGGCAGAGAAGGATACAGAAGTATTAAAGCCGGAGTTTGACATCAAAGAAGTTAAGGCGGCAATCGATTCATTAAAAAAGAAAGGTTATTACGATTATTTCAAACCGAACGCGATGATCAATGGGAAGCTGATGAACGCAGACGATCTGGCCGATCAGGTGGTGAATGACATCAAGGCGGGTAAAAATGCAAATGAGCTTGGATACGGCGTAAAACTAAACGACACATTTCTTGCAGGAGATCCGACCGCAAAGAGAGCGAAACAGTTGGGACTTGGCGGAAAGCATGATCAGAAACTAAGCCGTGAGATAATTAGCAATTCTGAAGACAAAAGCTATTCGAAAGTGCCTCTTTTTGACAAAAAAGCAAAGACGTTAGAAGAAGCAGAAAAGATCATTGAAGAATACAAAAGACAAATGACGGTCACGACAGATCCGATTGACGCAAAAAGTGCGGATCGAGCGGCGAAGAAACTTGTGCAGAAGTACGGAAATTATCTGGACGAGCAAAAAATATCTGATTCGTTCAAAGAGGCGGGAAGAATCTTTTATAAAGACGAATCGATTGAACGAGATGCAAAAATGCGGGATGCTTTAAGACCGGCAGCGGAAGATATAGTATCTCATGCGACACAGAAAACTGACGAAAATGAAGCAAATTACCAAAGCTTGAGACAGACTCTTAGAGGTGGAATTTTTATTTCGGACCAGGACAAGGGAAACATTGCTGATTTCAACGAGTGGGCGAGACGAAACATTCATTATGTCATTATAAAGAAGGATGGGAAACCGATTGATTCTCTTTATTCAGAACTACAGGATGAATTTGGGAAAGGAATGTTCCCAGACGAAATCACGGATCCTTCGGAAAAACTTGTTCGGGCGGTAGATGCATGCAGAGATTTAAAGAGCGTATATGAAAATCCATTCCAGACCTTGTCGATGTCGGAAGCATTAAGTGAAGTAACAGACGAATTGACAAAGATGCTTTATGCGGGAATGATTCGAAAGGTAGATCCAACATTTGCGGATAAATACGAAGCACGAATAGAAGCAGAACATCAAAAAACACAAAAACTTGTAGAGGAAGCAGTAGCAGAGAATCAAAAAATCAACGACAGAGTAATCGCAGAACTCAATAAAGAACAAAAAGAATACACAAAGCAAATGCTTCGAGCTCAAAGAAATAAAGACATGAGCGAAAAAAAGGCAATGAGTATGAATGAGCAGTTGCGGAGACTTGTCAAGAGATTGCGAAACAAGAAATTGTCGCCGGTGAATCGTGCGAGAGTAGATGAAATCATAGGAGATCTTGATACAAAGTACATCAATTTGACCGGAACAAAACTGGAAGAGCTTGAACAATTAAATGACTACATCAAGGCACATACTGAAATTATATGGCCAGATAGAATCAAGAATAATGCGGAGAGCATCAGCAAGAAGCATATTGGCGAATTAGATCAGGAAGAAGTGGCTCGACTAATTGAGGTTCTTCTGTCGATTGAAACTGAGGTCAACAATGCAAACAAGCAGATTGATACGGAAGACAAGAGATTGACTCGTGAACAGGCAATTGTATCAATGAACAATATCGAAAAATCGGCAGGAATGCCGACAGGAGATATGGGAAGAGCATATTCGTTCTTTGTGCTTGACACATTGTCTCCGAGAAGCTTTGCGGACAGGATAACTGGATATCAGGAAGACGATCCATTGAAGAATGCATTTGATGACTTGACATCTGGCGAAACAAAAATGATCGACCATATGATGAGAGCATACAAGATTTTTGACAAATGGACCGAAAATAAAGACCTGATGAAGAAATGGCAGGGTAAAAAAGCTGATACAATCACCATTAACGGTCAAGGAAAGAATGGTAGTTACATTGATGTTGAAATTACACCGGCAATGAGAGCATCCTTGTATATGCATTCTCTGAACGATGACAACATGCGGCACATCCAGTATGGCGGTGTAAGGATTCCGAGAATGGACCTTTACAAAAAGGGAGATTTTGAAAGTGCTTATTCGAAAGGAACAATAATCAAACTAACAAAAGAAGACATTCGGAAGATTGCAAGCCATATGACGGAAGCTGAAAGAGAATTCTGTAAAGCGGCACAGGAATACTTCCAAGGAATGAGCCAGGATGAAATAAACGATGTTTCCGTAAAACTGCTTGGATATGAAATTGCCGGAGTGGAGCATTACTTCCCGATTTATACGGATTCAAATTTTGTAAAGACCAATTTTGACGGCTTAAAGTTTGATGGAACAATAGAAGGAATGGGTTCCCTGCAAGAACGTATTACATCATATCTTCCGATATACCTGCAAGACATTACAAAAGTAATGAAAAGGTCAATTGATTCGTCTGCAAGGTATGTTGGTCTTGCAATTCCTGTCCGTAATGTAAACAAGTTGATGGGCGTCGCAGACGGTCACTTCATCGAAGAAGGACCGATAAAAACAGTTGAAACAAGCGATGGTCGGGAAGTTGAAAAGGGATTGTTTACAGTAAATGCACCAGACCGAACAATCCTGTCGGCATTAGACGAAAAATACGGGAAACCGGCAATTGAGTACATACGGGATCTTATGAGAAACCTGCAAACGCCTGGAAAGGAAATTAAACCGATCATAGAATTTTGGCAAAACATTAGAAGCAATTATGCGGGAGCGGTATTGACGTTGAACATGGGTGTTGCAATAAAACAGGCGGCGTCACTTGCAGCGGCGATTGCGACATTAGGTTCCCATCCAATATTGCGGTCGTTATGGATAGACCAATTGGGGAAGGTAGACCTTGAAGAAATCGCAAAATGGACGCCGGTGCAATGGTACCGTTCAAGAGGATTCTCGACGCAGGAAATCGGAGACCTGAAAGCCAAAGGATGGAACGTGCCGAAACAATTAAACTGGATACAGGCGGTAGACCTATGGACAACAAGAAAACTGTGGAAGGCAAGTAAAATTTATGTTGAGGAACAGATGCCACAGTTTAAACCTGGAACAGACGAGTATTGGGAACAAGTGGCACGGATCTACAATAAAACAATTTGGGAAACGCAGCCAAACTACACGACGATGCAACGGCCCGCCAATTTAAGATCGGATAACTTCTTCATTCAGACATTGATGATGTTTAAAACACAGCCATTCCAGAATTTCAACATCATTTATGACGCGGCAGGAAACTACAAGGCAAGGAGAAACGATTATTTTGCGGCAAAGAAAAATGGTGACGCGGAAGAAATCAGGAATGCTGAAAAGAAGTACAAAGAGGCCGGAATAGGATTAAGAAGAGCTATTGTTTCTCAATTTCTTTCATTGATTGTCTTTGCAAGTATGACGGCATTATGGGCGGCATTTAGAGGGAAGACGGATAACTATAAGAATGGGGAAAACGAAAACATTCTTACATGGGTAGGTGGAATCGGAAAAGATGTTTTAGGCGGCGCAGCGGGAATGGTTCCGTTTGGATCGGATGTATGGCAGCTAATTAGCTCGTTATTGTTCAAGGATAAGTATTATGGATACAAATCAATAACGGACTCGGCAATATACGATGCGCTGTCATCATTGTATAACTTTGCAAATTCTGCCGGAGCAGGAAAACTAACAATCAATAAGATAAAGGGATACGCGAAGGATTTATCGCAAGCATTGGGAATCCCATTGAAGAATGTATCGAATCTGATAAATGGAATTCTTCATTGGTTCGGAGTAGAAGAAATCTTCTAAACAAAAGAGAGGGCGCGAGAGCGTCCTCTCTTGATAAGACAGCAATTCAAATAAAAATAGAGGAGGAAAAGAAGATGAGTGCTGAAATGTGGGTGGCAATCGGAGCTTTTTTGTCGGGTGTAGGAGCGATCATCGGAGCGATCCTATCATCCATGAAAACGATCGCGATCCTGAATGAAAAGATGAAGACCGTGGAAGAGAAACTTGACGAGCATAACGGATATGCAAAGAAGTTTGCGGATCTAACGGAAGACATTTCATCTTTGCGGACAGATGTTGCAGTTATCCGGAATGACATATCTTATTTAAAGATTGGAAAGTGAGGGAAAGAAAATGAATGAGAAACTGTGGGAAGTGCCGGAAGAGAACGTAAAAGAGATCAGGGAAGCGATTTCCGAAAAAGACGTGGAGCAGGAGATCAAGACGGACGATGAACCGTATCCGAAAAAGGTGCTTCCGAAATGGCTGTATGATCTGCTGTGCTTCATTGCACGGTTCTTTTTACCCGCATGCGGAGCGGCATACGGCGCACTGGCGGCGATCTGGGGATTGCCATACGGGGAAGCGATTGTATCGACCGTCTCAGTAATCATCGTCTTCCTGTCAACGGTCCTTGCGCTTGACGCGAAGGCATTTTTCTCGAAGGGAGAACACAATGAGTAAGAGCTTTGACTTAGGGAAGGTTGTCGGAGAACTGCTCATCGAGCCGGGATACGCGGAACAGACGTTTGCAAACGAACTGTCAACGGCGGGCTGCAGGGGATGGTATTACAAGGATCTTTCGAAGATCTCTGCGACGGTGTATCAGCTGACGATCTGCGACAAAATGGGACAGGCGGTGACGGACTGTCATCTTGGAGACGGCGCAGAGATATCATGGAAGGCTGATTATTCCGCGAACTTCTGCGGCACGATCTCATTCACGAACAGGTCGGTCGGACTGGCGCAGGTAACCTTATATAAGGAGCTGCCGGAGAACTGGGTGCCTGAAGCGCATCAGTATGATTATGACGAGACCGCGCTGAAACCGGGGCGCGGATACCTGTGGCCGCCTCTGAATCCCGGTCTTGGAAAGATCGAGATCGGATACGGTGCGGCGGCATTCGGATCTGGTAACCAGGCGAACGAACTCGGAGCGTTTGCGGTAGGTGAGAACAATCTGGCGGACGGCAGGTACTCGTTTGCTTCCGGATCCGGAAACAAGGTCGGATATTCGAGCCATGCGGAAGGGCAGGATAACGAAGCCACAGGCCTGTTCTCGCATGCGGAAGGCAAGGATACGAAGGCGACGGCAGCGGGAGCTCATTCGGAAGGACGGGAGACGACGGCATCCGGATTATACTCGCATGCAGAGGGATATCAGACGACAGCATCCGGAAAGCATTCACATGCGGAAGGTAAGAACACAGAAGTGACAGGGGAGTATTCCCATGCGGAAGGACTGAACACGAAAGTCACGGGAAAGTACGGAGCGCATGCGGAAGGTGAAGGAAGCCAGGCAGCGGGGAATTCCGCACATGCGGAAGGACTGAATACGAAAGCGGGACAGAAGTCAGCGCATGCGGAAGGCGAATCGACGGAGACCGGAGCGGCGTCTCAGCACGTCCAGGGAAAGTACAACAAGGTATTGGGAGCGTCTTATGTTGACGTGACCGGATGGGGGACGGCATCAGCGAAAAGAAACATCGAAGTATTGGACACAGACGGAAACAAGTACCTTCATGGCGATCTTTATGTGGGAGCGACAGGAGACGACGGCGTCGAGGGAGCAAGAAAGATCGAGGACAGGGTGTTCGTCATCAGAAGGACGAGCGGGACGTCGATCGACAGAACCTATGAGGAGATAGAGGCTGCAGAAGACGCGGGGAAGGCGATCATTCTGCTTTCGAATAACGTCGTCTACCCGATGGACGCAAAGGACAGCGGATCCTATTATTTTTCCTCGGTGCAGTTTCAGAGGGGAGACGGCAATTTCTCAGGGGTGGCAGTGCGGAGATACATCATCAATTCAAACGGCGTCCTGACAGGACAAAATCCGACAATCAAAAGGATCGTGCCAAATCCGCCTGAGAGCGGGACGTTTACGCTGAAGTCTGTTGACGGTGTACCTAAGTGGGTATGATGAAAGGAGAAAAAAATGATCAAGATTGGAGAAGCGGCATACGACGAGCGGGGAGCACTTGCATATGGTCAACCTGGGGACCAGACGGGATTGGAAGTAAGGCAGTTAGAGCTTTATAACGACGCCAACAGGCCTTGGACGAAAGTGTTTCGGGCGAAAAAGGAAGAGATCCGGAAGAAGATCGCGCTTGCGATGAGACAGGCCTGTGACAATCCGAACATCGGGTACGCTCAGTACGGAGACGGAACGACACCGTATAAGGACCGGTATGGTCTTCGGTATGCCATTGATAATGATACGCCATCGCATACGATTCCGGACGTGAAGGTTCCGTGCAATTGTGATTGCTCTTCATTGGTGGCGCAGTGCTGCAGAGCGGCGGGGATCGACATCCCGTCAACGATGAGGACGGCACAGGAGCAGCAGATCCTGATGTCAACAGGTCTTTTCGAGGAATTGACATATTATGACGGAATGAAGCTTCTGAAAGGCGACATCTTGTGGCGTCAGGGACATACGGCAGTGGTAACGGATGTCGAGACGTACAATACGATTCCGAAATGGATCGGAAAAGTGACGAAGTATTGCAATGTATATACATTGGCAAATACGACGAGCAATCTTCTTCCGAACTGGCCGCATCTGGGGAAGGACAATCTGGTGGACGTGTGCGACGAAGACGGTCGTTTCTATTATGTGCGGATCGCAGGAAAGTATTTCGGATTCGTAGAAAAGCAGTACCTTGTGAATGCGTCGAATCCACCTGCACCCACGCCGGTTCCGGCACCTACCGGATTCCCGTTCATGGGAGAAGTGATGACGGCGGTAAATCTTCGGACGTCTCCGAAGAATATGGGAATCTTCAATTACTGCAATATCGAAGCTCCGACAGGAACTCCCATTCGGCATGTGCTTAAGAAGGGCGAACGGGTGACGGTCATTGGTGAGAGCGGAAAATGGTGGCAGTTGCAGATCGTGGGCAAGTATACCTGGACGCCGTGGTGTGCGAAGAAAGACGGGAATTATGACATCATCAGGAGGGTTTGATGGAAGAAAAGAACGTGCCGTATATCGTATACGAAGGATCACAGGCGAGGCAGGAGCGGACGGTAAAGAGACTGGTCGCGATCATCATCATCTGCATCATTCTGCTGTTCACAAGCAATGCTATGTGGCTGTACGCATGGATGCAGTATGATTATTCCTGCGAGACTTATACGCAGGATGGCCTCGGCGTCAACATCATAGGCAACAGAAACGAGGTGGATCATGGGCCAGAGATTGGTTATTAAACGAAGGACGAGGAAAAGCGGATCTTCAAGAGGCGTCCGGACGAGGAGAGGCGGAAGGCGAAGATGATCCCGGAATTATCAAGGAGCCAGTGGGAAGAGCTGATAACGGAATGGATCCATCACGAAAGAAATCGGGAGATCCTGAAGCGGCGGCTTCTCGACGGGATCACTTATGAAAAACTGGCGGAAGAATTTGACATGTCCGTCAGACAGATCAAACAAATCGTATATAAGAGCGAGGACATCTTGTTCCGGCACATTTAAGCGCTTAAGAGGCGGTCGAAAGACCGCCTCTTTTTTTTATGCCGAAAATCGCACGAAAGCCGCACTTTGGCGGCATTTTCATTCAAGCGGCGATGAAATACACTAACGGACAGAGGAAGGCGAAAAGATGGCTTTTTTAGTGCGAAATCCGAATCCGAAAGCGGCGAGAGTGGGAGACTGTGTGATCCGCGCAATCAGCATAGCGACAGGGAAAGAATGGGAAGAGGTATATGCGGGACTTGCGGTCACTGGATTTTCAATGTGCGACATGCCTTCAGCGAATGCGGTATGGGCGGAATACCTTGAAGGATACGGATTCAAGAGGCGGGTGATCGAATGCTGCCATACGGTAAGGGAGTTTGCGAAGGATCATCCGGAAGGGAAGTACATACTCGGAACAGGGACGCATGCGGTCGCTGTGATCGACGGAGACTACATCGACACATGGGATTCCGGGGACGAGGTACCAATATATTATTTCCAGGAGGAGAGAAAATGAGCTATCCGTATTATCAAAACTATCAGTACGGTCAGAACCAGGGAAACGGAATCGTGTGGGTGCAGGGAGAAGCAGGTGCAAAATCATATCTTGTGGCAGCGGGACAGAGCGTTCTTCTTATGGATTCCGAAAACAGCACGTTCTACATCAAATCGACGGACATGAGCGGTATGCCGTTGCCGCTCCGGATCTTTGATTACAAGGAGCGCACGACGGCAAAGACGGTTCAGCCACAGGCGGCAATGCCGGAATACGTCACAAGGGAAGAATTCAACAAAAAGATCGCAGAACTGAAGGGAGAGAAGGATGAATCCGCTGTTTAACTTACTTGGTGGCAATAACATGCTTCAGAGATTTCAACAATTCAAGAACAGTTTTCGCGGAGATCCGCGTGAACAGGTGCAGAGGATGCTGAATTCCGGACAGATCACACAGGCGCAGTATGACAATGCTGTAAGGATGGCAAATGAATTCATGAAGACTTTCTCGCCGGGTGGCCAACGGTGACGAAGAATAAATAAACAAGGAGAAAAACGATGAGTTTATCAGAAAACGGCGGGATTCCCGCCACAATGTTGGTAGGACCGTCCGGAAACGGCGGTTTCGGTAATTTCGGCGGTGACGGATGGTGGATCATCCTGCTCTTCATCCTGCTTTGCGGAAATGGTGGATGGGGCAATGGCTTCGGCGGTGGAAGCAATGGCAATCTTTATCCGTGGATGAATCAGGCAGAGATCACGACAAACGGATTCCAGAATGCACAATTGGGGAATCAGGTGACGGCGGTTCAGAGTGATTTGGGTGACATCCAGACGCAGCTTTGCAATGGCTTTGCCGGTGTAAACGCGACGATCAACAGCACGGCGGCAAGTGCCGAAGTGGCCGCGAATGCGCGGCAGATGGCAAACATGCAGCAGATGTTCGGTCTTCAGTCGCAGTTTGCGGATTGCTGCTGCGAGAACAGACTCGGCATTGCGAACCTCGGTGCGGACATTGCCCGTGAAGCCTGTGCGGACCGTGCGGCAGTGTCTGACGGAATCCGCGACATTCTTGCGGCGAACAGCGCGAACACTCAGCGTATCCTCGACAAACTTTGCCAGGACAAGATTGACGCGAAGAATGACGAGATCGCACAGCTTCGGCAGGAAGTCCTGTACGCACGGGGACAGGCGTCTCAGGTGGCACAGAACTCCGCGATCATCAACGGCATTTATGACCGCTTGAATCAGTGTCCGGTCGGCACGGTTCCGGTATACGGTGAGCAGCCCATCTTTACCTGCAACAATAGCGGTTGCGGATGCGGCAATTTCTGAGGAGGGCGTCATGGCTTGCGAATTTTTGTACAATGAGGTTCAGGAAGTGGCATTGAATGCTCCGGTCCTGTTCCGTGCATCTATTCCCTGCACAAAAGGAAACGTGTATCACGAGGATGAAACAGGGAATTTTATTCTGAAAGGCTGTGTCAGCAATCAGTGTTCGAGGTTTGCACATTACCAGGTGACGTTTAACGGAAACATTGCGATTCCTGAAGGCGGCACGGTGACTCCGATCGCGGTCGCGCTTACGGTCAACGGAGAGCCGCGGCTGACGAGCAGAGCGATATATACGCCGGCAGCAGCGGAAGATTACGGAAACGTAACGAGCACGGCGATCATCAAGGTGCCGAAGGGATGTTGCTTCTCGCTGGCGGTGGACGCGGTTCCGGCGACGACGGATCCGACCGTCACTCCGGCACCGGTCATTGATGTGCAGAACGCAAACTTGACGATTGCACGTATTGCATAAGGAAGGAGAGAGAAATGCATAAACTGTATGAACTGAAGGAACTGTTGATGGAAGAACTGTCCGCATATGGAGAAATGGGAAAGATCGACGTCGCGGGACTGGATATCGTGGACAAACTTGCTCATGCGATCAAGAATCTCTGCAAGATCATCGACGAGGACGGCGGTTATTCGTCCGAAGCGATGCAGAGCTCTGAAGAAATGTCCAGGAGACGGTCCTATGACGGAAGAATGAGCATGGATTCCTATGCAAGAGGACGCGGCAGAAACGCGAGACGCGATTCGATGGGCCGATATTCGTCAGAAGAAGGCTATTCGGGCGCGGAAGAAGATTTTGTCGATGCGCTGAGAGCGATGATGAAGGATCTTCCTGAAGCAAAAAAGCGCGAGACGCAGCGCTTCATTGAAAAAATCGAGAACATGGGTTGACAGAAGGCTCATCATTGAGTATACTGTGAACACTTTCCGCGACGGCGGAGAGATCCCACTGTGCCTTAAGGGGCATGGTGGGATTTTTGTTTTTGGGGGACATCAATGGAGAAGACAAGGAGAAGGATCACAGACACAGAACGGATACAATTCGAGGCATTGTACAATGGCGGAATGAAGATCAGGGAGATCGCGAAGGTCATGGACCGGAGCGATAAGACGCTTTATCAGGAACTGAAAAGAGGATTGTACGAGCACACAAACACAAATCTCACGACGACGATGAAGTACAGTTCCGACAAATCGAAACTAAGGTATCAGCAAAAGTGTGAGAACTGCGGAAGGCCGCTAAAGATTGGAAACGATCATGCGCTCGTCAAGTACCTGACGAAGAAGATCAAGGTCGAAAGATTCTCACCGGCAGCGGCTTTGGCGTCGATCGACAGGGAAGGGAAAGAGTTTAAGACGCGGATATGTGTGAGGACCGTATACAATTACATCTATTCGGGAATGGTGTTCCTGGATCTCACGAGAGAGGATCTACCGGAGAAGCCGCAGGAAGTGAAGCGAAGAAAAGAAAAGGTAATGAAGCGGATCTCTTCGGGGACGTCCATCGAGAAAAGGCCGGAAGAGATCAAGACGAGAGACTCCTTCGGGCATTGGGAGATGGATACGGTTGTTTCGGGAGAGAATGGCACAGCGGCGATCCTTGCCTTTACGGAAAGGAAGACGAGAAACGAGCTTGTCTATAAGATCAATTCTCAGGAAGCGGCGGAACCGGTCAAGGTGCTGAACAAGATCGAGCGGGCATTGGGATCGAAAACCTTTCGGATGATCTTCAAGAGCATTACGGTTGACAATGGGACTGAGAACCAGGACTATGTCGGACTGGAGAGGAGCTACAGAAACAAGAAGGCAAGGACGAAGATTTATTACTGTCATCCGTATTCGCCGGAAGAGCGAGGCTCGAACGAGAACAATAACAAACTGATCCGGCGGTTCGTGCCTAAGGGTGCTGACATCAGCGGATACAGTCCGGGCGAGATACAGGAGATCGGCAGATGGATGAACCGGTATCCGAGAAAACTGCTTGACTGGGACACTGCCGGAGAACTGTTCTGCCAGGAACTGATCAGAGCGGTCGGTTTCGTCCCGGAATTCTTCCAGATTTAACCTAATAAGACCAAGAAGTGACAGGCCGCCGGAAGACGGTCTTAAAGTGCTGCGCAAACGAAAGAAAGGGCGAGAAGCAAGTTACAGGCAAGTTAAAAAATGGACGATTTTAGCGGCAAAAATCGGGATTTTACAATGGCGAAACAGGCAAAGAAAAAAAGATAAAATTTTTTCAAAAAACTACTTGCAATTTTCGTTGGTAAGTGTTAAGATGTTTGCAGACGGGATCTGACAAACATCTTACACTATATAGCATTTTATATAGCGATTAAGACTTTATCAAGTCCTAATCGCTATTTTTTTGTACAGATTTTGAAGGAGAAGAGAAGAATGCTGACACAGCAGGAGAAGAAAAGAAACTTTGATCGAATGCTCAAGAAGCACATGACGTCGATCACAAGTCACGCGATCAAGCTGACGAACCTGAAGAACAGGCAGTATTACGATTATTCGGCAGCGGAAGTAAAGGAAGCATTGTCGAAGATCAGGAAAACTATCGACCAGGTCGAATTTATGATGGAGCACTGACATGAAAAAGGAACTTGTACAGGAGAGAGCATTGGCAATTGCAGCGGATTATCTTGTGACGGAAGGTTTCTGCACACTGGAGAGCGTGGCAAACTGCCGGAAGAAGAGATTTAACGACAATGTCTGTCAGAAATGCGTTCTGGAGATGCTTATGTATTTAGGACGCAGGGAAGCGCAGAAAGCAGAGGAGTTGAACAATGAGCAGAAACAGGTACTTATGCCGGAAATGCGGAGCAAGTCTTGATCCTGGAGAGCATTGTGATTGCGAGGAGCAGCGAAATGAAAAAGTTGTGGTGGGTAATAATAATTGTCCTGATGGTCGGAATCATAGGAATGATGGCTCATGCATTCGCAAAAGACTGCCGCTCGTACCAAGAACCGTTAAGATCAACAGAGCATATCGACCGAGTTATATGTAAGAGCAATGCAGCTGATCTCGTAAGGATCCGCGCGGAGATCACCAAGCGGAAGCCGGAAGCGGCAACAGAGCCGGAGACGGAACCGGAGACTGAGACGGAAAGCGATCGGTGGTGTGCGAAAGCGGCAGAATATCAGGCGTCGGAAGAAGTCGTGACATTCTTATTTGAAACGATGAAGGCCGCGGGAATCGAGCAAATGATGCCTTATGCAATGGCACAAATCTTCCAGGAGTCGAGATTCATCGAGACGGCGGAGACAAAGCTTGACAAAGGAATTTTGCAATATCGTATCACTTACTGGTCAGCGGTTTGCCGTGAGCACGGGTTCCCGGAAGACACAAGCATTTTTGATTGGAAGACGCAGATCCGCATTTATGCGGCGGATATGGCGCGGAGACTGGCGTCGGGCATAAGCATAGAAGAAACGATCAGCCGCCACAAGCAAAGCGATTACGGTCCCTATGACGCGGCATATGTGGCGCAGGTCATGCGGTGGGTAAGATGAGCATTGTGGATTTGATCGGGTGTTTGATAGGCGGTTTCGCGGCATTACTGGCAGCGGCTTACATCATAATGGTTGAGATTTGGAGAAGAAGAAAATGAGCAAGTCTATTTTACAGAGCACGAAAGAATGTTTCCTCTGCGGAAGCACGTGCGATTTGCACGAACATCATGTGATTTACGGACCGTTCCGGAAGAAGGCAGAGCATTACGGCCTTAAAGTTTACCTTTGCGCCTACGATCACAATATGTCGGACAATGGCGTTCATTTCAACAGATCCCTGGATATACAGTTAAAACAATACGCACAAGAAAGCTTTGAAAAGAAGTATTCCCACGAAGAATGGATGAAGCAATTTGAAAAGAATTACCTGTAAGGCTGTTCATTGAGGCCGCATCCGTAGCTCGGCAAAAAGCGGTTAAGGGTTCCGCTTTTTACTCCAACATAGTCTGCGTCCGGACCTGAAGCGCGGAAGGACATTTGAAAGGAGAGAAGATGAACAGGACGATAATTAACTTGAAACCGTGTCCATTCTGCGGAAGAACGCCAACGGTTGAAGATTGCGGAAGTAATGAGTATTTCATCAAATGTAAATGTGGAATTGTACAGGATAAATTATACACGCAGAGGTGCGATGCAGCTAATCATTGGAACAATCGAAAGGTTGTAGAAGACATTTACGATTTAGTTCGTGAGCAAAGAGACATAGCGGCGAGATCATTTGGCTTGATTTATGCGGCCAACGGAGAAAACTTTGATGATGTTAAAAAGGTTGTGTGGTGTAAAGATTGCATACATAACCCAGATCGTTCCGACGATGATATATGTCCATTTGTGGATAGTGACGGTCATGTGAAAGCATTTCCGAATGACGATTTCTTTTGCAAGTGGGGAGAAAGGAGAGACGATGCCGAGATACATTGACGCAGAACAGGCGCGGATGGCAAAAGTGCCGTATGATGATGAATTGACAGAGTACGAGCGTGGTTGGAATGACGCTTGCAAGGCAATTGCCGACAATGCAGAAACTGCCGATGTGGTGGAAGTTGTTCGGTGCAAGGACTGTAAGCATAGTGAGTATTGGTATAGAGATAAATGTAGGTGTTCATTATGGAGCGAAATAGGAATCGACGTTTTTGAAGACGGATTCTGCTCTTATGGAGAAAGGAGAGAAGATGGAGAGTCCATTTCGTAAAGCAAACAGGAATGAATTCGAGGATTTCATCAAGAAATATCCTCGTGTCTTGGAAAGACATATTGTAGCATTTTGCACACCGCCAATGATTACATATAACGATTTTGAAAGGGGTGGATACCCGGAGAAGAGCATAGTCGCATATACATATATGTATGACGATGATCCAAGTGAGTGGTGCTATGTACCGGAAGAAGAAAAGGAGTATTACGTTTTAAAATGATTTCTGCTCACACGGCGAAAGGAGAGAGAGTAAATGACGCAGGGAGAAAGAATCGTGGATTATTGCCGCCAGTATGGAAGCATTACGCCATTGGAAGCATTCAAGGATCTTGGGATCACGAAGCTTGCAACAAGGGTTTCAGAGCTCATCAGCGAAGGCACGGTGATCTATAAGAAATCGGAAAACTGTCTCAATCGGTTCGGAGAGAGAACGAGCTACATGAGATATTCGCTTAAACCGTTTGAGGAGATCCAATGAAGCATTACGGTGACATAACAAAAATAAATGGAGCAGAAGTGGAACCGGTGGACATCATTACGGGCGGTAGTCCTTGTCAGGACCTTTCGGTCGCAGGGAAACGTGCCGGTCTTGCCGGAGAGCGAAGCGGACTGTTCATGGAGCAGATCCGCGTCATAAAGGAGATGAGAGAACATGACAGAAGCATTGGCAGGACAGCTTTCGATATTCGACCTCGGTTTATG
>Ga0247611_10002706_pt1 | contig 27829 bp, 23 predicted proteins | sample 177DNAGHGhighgp2_FD_192422 | JGI IMG/M metagenome (GOLD analysis project Ga0247611, IMG submission 192422) | Sheep rumen microbial communities from Palmerston North, Manawatu-Wanganui, New Zealand - 1770 DNA GHGhigh gp2 | ecosystem: Host-associated > Mammals > Digestive system > Stomach > Rumen... | reverse complement strand
GAAAAAAAAGGAATAAGAATGCCAATATTACTACCCCGCCCTTCGGGCACCCCTTCTAAAACAGAAGGGGAGTTTTCGCGCCCGCACTTGTCGTGCGGAAAACGAGATTGATTTCAAATCGAAAATTCAAAAAGCGCCCATAAAGACAAGCATATCAATATGTTATAATTGATTTAACAAATTATCGCATCAATAATAATTCACAATGTACATCCGGTCACCCGAGATCCCACGTGTCACCCGACGCCACCTCCGTTTCGCCTTTCATTCTTAATTCTTAATTCATAATTCTGAATTGAAAAAGATCCTTGTTTTAGTGGAATACACCGCTTGAGCAATGTACAATGTACAATGAACAATGTACATCCGGTCGCCTGAAATCCCACGTGTCAACCGACGCCACTTCCGTCTCGCCCTTCATTCATAATTCATAATTCTGAATTGAAAAAGATCCTTGTTTTAGTGGAACACACCGCTTGAGCAATGTACAATGTACAATGTACAATGTACAATGAACATCCGGTCGCCCGGAATTCCACGAGTCAACCGACGCCACTCCGTTTCGCTTTTCATTCTTAATTCTTAATTCATAATTCTGAATTGAAAAAAATCCTTGTTTTAGTGGAATATACTGTGACTTTAAAGTTAGAATATTAACAAAAAAATAAACATTGTCTTAATCCTTGTTTTAGTGGAATATACTGTGACAGGCTGTGACTCCGCAACAGGTACATGATACGTGTCTTAATCCTTGTTTTAGTGGAATATACTGTGACCTATTGTTTCATCTCAAAATCTTTATATTATGTTGTCTTAATCCTTGTTTTAGTGGAATATACTGTGACAGCAAGTGTTATTCTTGCTACTGTATGGCTTGTGTCTTAATCCTTGTTTTAGTGGAATATACTGTGACATATTCCTATTCGCAACTCCAATGGTCAAGTAGTCTGTCTTAATCCTTGTTTTAGTGGAATATACTGTGACAACGATTGTGTAAGAGTTCTTACAAACAAGTGTGTCTTAATCCTTGTTTTAGTGGAATATACTGTGACAAAAATAATTTTAGTGTATTAGCTGAATATTAAGGTCTTAATCCTTGTTTTAGTGGAATATACTGTGACAGATAATGCAGCCAAATTAGTTGTGTCAGATTTTATATGTCTTAATCCTTGTTTTAGTGGAATATACTGTGACACTGTTTCTCTGTATGTTGTTCTCATCCTGCAAAGTCTTAATCCTTGTTTTAGTGGAATATACTGTGACAATATTATAAACAATCAAAATTTTATCATTATGAAAGTCTTAATCCTTGTTTTAGTGGAATATACTGTGACTCCTTCGTGGTCATGCAGACCATCGGAATTTGTTTGTCTTAATCCTTGTTTTAGTGGAATATACTGTGACAGAATGTAACAGTTAAGAATGTAACTGTTAAAGTGTCTTAATCCTTGTTTTAGTGGAATATACTGTGACTTTGTTGGATATCACTCCATTGAGAAGCTGTCTCAAGTCTTAATCCTTGTTTTAGTGGAATATACTGTGACTAGAAATACATCTCCGCGGCATAAAAAAATGAAGTCTTAATCCTTGTTTTAGTGGAATATACTGTGACAACCTGATTCTCAAATATTTACTTTTACACAACACACTATCAAAGAACACAATTCCTTGATTGCCATCCCTTTTCACTATCATTTCAAAATTTTCGCAAAAGTACATTTTTTTCCGACTCAAAGATACCATTTTTTCACCCTCCTCCTCAACAAAACCCCTATTTCACTGGTTATTAGGCAATTTTAGAACTTCGCGATTCTATTGTCCGATCATGCACTTTGGGCGATTTTCGAAAATGCCTTACAACCGAACACTGATTATCAGTAACTTATAAATTCCGAATGCGCATTTTTTCGCAAATCAATCCGCACTCCTGTCCTGTTTTCAGATTTGCGAAAATCCCGTTCTGGCGACAAAACCCCGACAAAAATCTACCAACCTGACATTCAACACTTTAATATTTTTCAACTTTTTCGCAAATGTTTTTACCACACCTCACACCACTGTCACCGTAGAGGCAGGTTCTCCTCTTTCTGGCGGGTCGTTAACGATTTTCGAAAAACAATCCATACACAAAGTATAGTATATCACATGATCCTTCTTCGGGTTGAGATGTTTGTGAACCTCCACTTTCAACTTCCTCAATTGCGAGGCCGTGAGCATGCACTCAAACACGCTGAGATTCATCCGCTTCCCATATTGAGCCAGCAACTCCGCCACCTTGGAACGACTTTTGGTCTTGGCAATGTCATAGGCCACCACAACAAACAACTTGCGAGCTTTCATGCAATTTGTAACTTTGACATAAACTTTGACATTGACATAGATTTCAAATTCCGTGCTTTCACCATTTGGCTTTATATGGTTTGTACTTTGCCTCTTTTTCGAAAAAATCGGCGATTTCCGAGCACTGCCTCCAAATAATCATATCCAACGAGAGGCGTTCCCCACGGTAATTCTCGCGCTTCTGAATCCTCTCCATCATATTCTGAGCCAGCAGTTTCTTTGTTCTCTCCGATAGCAAGCCGTTCCCCGCCTCCAAGGGTTCGTTTTTTTGCACCAACGAGAACACCACCCTATCCACCGCCTGGGCACGAAACAACTCCACCACATCGTACACAAAAGTAGGTTTGCCCGCCTGACGTACGTGAATAACACTATCGTACGGATTCAGTCCGCAACCCAACAACGCCCGCCACACACGGGAATACAACAACGCATAGCCATAGTTCAGCATCATATTCACAATATCCACAGCTCCTTGTTGCACACGTCCCTCAAAGCCCACCTCGTCATCTTCTAACATCCCCTTCACGTAAGCCCAGTATTGCAATGCACATTGTGCCTCTTGCGCCATCAGCTGTTCAATGTAGTTGGTTGCGCTCTTGTCGTAGTTCTTGATAAAATCTCGCGCCGCATCAACCTTGTTCTCGAATATCTCAAGCAAATTCTCAGCCGATTTGTGGGATTCTTTGTGGTATTTGTGGAAATACTTGGCCAAATAAAGTTGGTTGACAACCTTACCTTCGACAATGGAGGCGGCCAATGCATTTCGGGCATCCTGAGGAGTCCTTGATTGGGCATCCCAAATAGCACATTGCTTTGACGAGGCTTGCATGAACCCACCGAGATGTTGCCCTTTTTGAGAGAACAAATCGAGTGTTATCTTATTGTTGTTCAATTGGTTCAACAAATTACTTGAAAACGAAACCCCACTGCCTATAACGGTGATATGCTTCAGATTCGCAAAGGGCGTCTTAGCAACGACCAACCCTTTGTTCTTCACCACAACATGACCTTTAGAATAGCCGATAAAAGTGCCTGGGCTGGAAACCAGCATTTCGGCACCTGCTTCCTCTTTTTTCTGATACTCCCGCTTGCGTTGGGCAATGATTTTTCGGTTTTGCGTTTCCGCTTCCGCATTCAAAGGCTCGCGTTTCGCATCTAGATAGGTTGCCACTAGTTCCCGTTTGAGCTCCTTATCCCGCATTCGGTAATCCGAACTCAAAAACACAAACTTTTGCAGCAGATTCGAAAGGATATTGCGGTTTGCGAATGCATGGTATTGGGTTGCTACTTCATCTTTCAGATGTTCAAACAGCGCTTTATCCAATTCCTGCAACGCCTCCTCTTGAAGCAGTTTCGCATAATAGCGGGTTATTCCCTCCCATGTTTTCGCATCTTTAACGGACAAGCCATCCGAGCACAACCGCAGCGAGCTAATCCGTTCAATCAGTTCCGTCTTTTTCGTCTCATTAATCAAACAGGAAAGCCTTGTCACGGTAACGCCAAGAAACTCGAAACCATCGTCAATACGCTTCAATTCCGATGCATTCAAGGAAAGATGTAATTTTTCCGTCAGATATTGGGTTAGCGTAGTCTGAAGTGCCTGCGCCTCTTCCTCCGTTTTACAAAGCAACACGAAATCATCGGCGTAGCGGATGTACTTGTCCGTTCGGCTGAGCACGGACTGGTCAAAGGAGCTGAGATAAAGATTGGCCAACAACGGGGAGAGGACGGCACCTTGGGGAACGCCTTTCGTAACTTCCGTCCAAGAATTGTGTTTGGTCACCACCCCCATTTTGGTACAGAGCATAATCAGTCGGACAATTTCGGAATCCTTGACCACTGCCTCCACGCGTTTTTGCAGAACAGCATGGTCAATATTGTCGAAATAGTCGTCAATATCCAACCTTAACGCGTATTGCAGGCTCTTCTGTTTGCATTTGTCGCGCAAGCAACGGATAGCACGCAACGCACCCCGTTCTTTCCTATACCCGTAACTGTTCGGCACGAAGATTGCTTCAAACTTCGGCTCCACCAAGATCTTAATGGCCTGCTGGACCACCTTGTCTTTGACGGTCAGCAGACCAAGTTTGCGTTTCTCGTTGGTCTTCTTCGGAATCTCCACCCTGAGATACGGCTGCGGTTTCCATGTCCCGGATTTCAGTTCGGCAACAATCCTCTCAATCTGTTTGGGCAAATCCCTGGCGAAATCATCCACGGATTGTCTGTCCACCCCGCCAGCCGCACGCTTGACCTTCACCTCCTCCCATGCTTGCAGGAGGAGGTGCGGAGAGCAGAGGCGGGTGAAAAGCGTAGTCTCGGACATAAAAGCAACCTGTCTTGTCACTTCAGTTGTCCGTATCCGACATTGGTCTTGGCGCCGATGCCGACGGTGGTGAGGATTTCCTTGAAAAGGGCGAGTTTGTCCTTAGCTGAAATCTCTCCTCTACCAGAAGACAACTTTGAATTATGTAGTTTGAAATAGAAAATGAATTTTACTTCCGGAAGTATTTTCAGAAATTTTATTGGTTTTGGATTCTTTAGCGGGTCAACGTGTGGCGTTATATAATCAAAGCCAAGGAAGCCCTTCTCCATATAATCACCTTCAATTTGCGCATCAAAGAACACATCCCGTTCATACATTGGCAAATACGATTTGTCTGCCAATTGTCCTTCAAAAACAAGATTCGCAATTTCATCTAAGTCTTTTGGCTCTAAGGTGTGTAATCCTTCTCTTTTTTTTAGTATTTCAAAAACATATTGACGTTTTTCATCAATAAGCATTTTGGTTTTCTTATCCAGATTTTTTCTCTGAGAAGATACAATAGGGAACATACTCCTAAGCAACCCTTTCACGGACGATCCGGGAATATAGGGCAAGCCTGTAGTATGGTCAAAAGCCATACCCAATTTACCTTCACCCTGCATACCAGATTCATGAACCATTCCAATTCCTGTAACAAGACCTGGATAAATAGTCTTCAACGACAACGTAAAAACATTATCTCCTTGAACAGGATTTTCGATTTCTATTTTTCGTTTTGAAGCTCTGACGATCCTATCATTTTTAGTTTTGAAAAATTCGTTCTGCAAATCCTTATTTTTGGAGCTGTCATTCAAAATCGCTGTTGTCAGACCTTTGTAATACTCTCGTTGAAACAGAAATCCAATATTAGCATTATTCATAACGGCCTCCTTATTGTTTATCTTTTTTAGGTTCTTTTTCCTTGTACATTCGCAATGCTAACTTCAAGGCCACCATACAAGCAGTCACATTCGTTAAAAGCTCATGATCATTTGACCGTTGATTGTCAAGAATATATTCCGCTAACGATCCTTTCTGATAATTGGGCAACCAATCGTTTTGATTCAGCAAATTCATCAACGCTGTTATGACTTTTTTTCGTTCAGACGCCTGCTCACTTTCCGCTTCGAAGAATATCACCGTAGGTAATAACCCGGCCTGGGCTACTGAAGCCCCGAATGAGGAAATGTATCCTTTGAAAACTTTGTCATATTGCTCATTTTGTACAATGTTTGCACTTTTTAAAGCCTTATTCGCTTGCTCTATTATCTGACTTCCAATCTTCATATTCAATTAGTTTTCAGTTTTAATCTCCGTTATTTTACAATAGCCATAGCCAATGGTGGCATTAGCGCCTATTTGAACTCGAGCACCATCTAAATCCTTGCAGAATGCTTTGAACGAATCATTTTCGTCACCCATGACAAAGAAACACAAACGGGACAATTTAGGAAGAACTTGTTCGTACCATAAGTTTGAACTCTGTCCATTCTCAAGATAGTTCCGAGATATCACGGGCAATTCGTCATCAGAGCAAATCCTTTTAAATTTCTCATAATCTTTTTCTTCTTTCACGGAAGACCCGAAAAGTTCGTTTTTAGTTTCTTTAGAGATTGATTCCTCTTCTTTTTTTAGCAACCCATAGTTTTTCAACTTTTCAGTTAAATCCGTTATGGTCTGTGACGAGGTTGTCATTTCATAAGGTTTGTCAGCACAACGCACAGGTATGGCAAGCAGTTCGGCCTCAAAGAAACGCACACTTCCTTGTTTGCGTACCTTGTTCTCGGCTTTTGGATCGCTTCCGAAAATGCCAGACACTGTCCATTTCGGTTTATCCTCATTTTTCCTCGTCTTCTCAATATGAGAAAAATACTCCCTCAAAGCTCCTTTCAAACTTGAAGAATTAATATTAGGCAATCCACTAATAGGATCTCTCTGTATTAAATTATCAATTAACCCATAATTGATTTCACCACTGCCCACATGTAGGTTGCTAAGGGCTTCAATTAAAAAAAGTCTTGTACTCATTATTGATCGTTTTTAATGTTATTATTCATTGAATTAAAATAATTGTAACCGATGTCTTGCAAATGCTTGTCATTAAGAAGATCCTCTACGCGCCCGCGTTCCGATTCTTCAAAAAACAGTACAGACCCAGCCGATAGAAAATGGAAACTTGTCTCTTTTCTATTGTAACTGATGGCACCGGAATTCAGTTTGCCACGTCCGTCTTTTACCATGGCAAGATTACGAAATTGGCTTTGATAGCTCCAATGGAAATCACAAATATCGTTCAATGCATCCAGATTCTCGATATAAGTCGGGCTCAACAATTCGATTCTTCCTCTTTCTGACTTCGATGGATGATTATCTAAATAGATTTGACAAACACCAGTGGCATCAACCTGCGGCTCAACATTCATCTTGAAACAGGAACGTTCCGCCCCCAAAAACACATAATCATTTTTCAACTCTTCATCAAGCTCAACATAAAAAGCAAAACAAAATTCATCAGTCTTGAATTTAAGCATCTCACGTTTGAAGAATCTGTTTTTGTCGTCATCCTCTTCCTGCCCATAATCTGTGTTTTTTGTAATGCCAATTTGTATTCTTGGCACAAAAATGTCGTCTATGACAAGTTCTCGTCCATCTTTCCCTTGATATCGAATATAATTACTGTATTTTTTAGGGTCAAATGTGTTATTGTCATTAATCAGATATTTTTTCATTTGTCCATTTAAATACACGCTCACGTTGCTATCAAAAGTCAATCGGTAGTCTTTTGTCAAAGGAACCGGATAAAATGGATTGGATACTCTTTCATTTTTGTCTTCTTCAATAAACACAGGTGAAAGGCATTTTATTCTTCCAAATTTTTGGTTAACATCTTCCATTGAAAAACTGTTTTCCCCGATTAAAGAATCTACATCACTTCGAGACGGCTTTTCATCGTGTTCTTTTCCCCAAAGCCATCCTTTTTGCTTCAACAACTGATATCGCAACACACCCAACAAAGTGGTTTGTTGTGGAAAAACCTCGGAATGAGCAATGTACGATTGTTTTACACCATTGTCAAGAGTGCTTTCTCCTCCGAAGAAGAACCAGTCAAGGGGTTTTAAAGTTACTTTATATATTTTCATCTTGCTTGTCATTTCTTTGATTAACTAAATGAATAAATTGAAGTATGCCATAGACCGTTTCGATAGCTGTCAATTCGGCATCAATGCACCCGTCTTTTTTAACAAAGTCAGGCAAACTATACTTTAAACGTTCCATACTATCGTCTTTAAGATAGGCTTGATACACAATCAGCAGTAAATTCTTCAAGTCTTCGAAAAAAAGCTTATAGTGCTTGTGCTCCACTTCATTAAAGTTGTTTGTAAAGAAGTTGCCAAGCATCACATTATCTCTAATAGCTACCCTTAGTAGGAACTCTTTTTCCCGCAAACCATGCATGATTGACGACAAAATTTTCTTCCTTTCCTTTTTTTCATCAGTTGATTTGTCTTGATTTTCAACTAGTAAATACTTGTCCACAAATTTGTTTATAGACTTTATGACATCGCCATGCCCTTTATGAAGCAATGTTTCACGAGTTTGGCCGCTATGTTTTTGTACCGAAAAGACAATGTTATTTTTTAAAGCATTATTTTTTTCCTCGTCTGGAGCATTGTACGCTTTTGCCTTTGACAATAAGCCATCCGCCAAACTCAAAGCTTCAAACATGGGATATTTATAATACGAAATAAACACTCCAAAAGACAACGTTGGATGATCCTTGGAGTCAATCAATTTTCCTTTTTCCTTCATAGAATTATGAAAAACATCATCCAAAGCTTGAAGCAATGAGAAAACGGAAGCATTTTTGTCTTTCGAAAACACAGGTGCTAAGAATAACAAATCATCACCTCCTGTAAAAATGGAGAATCCATTATACTGACTTATCGTATCCGGTGCTTTCTTATTAAACTCCAGCAACGCTGCGCTCAACAGTTTAGCGTCTTTCATTTTTTTCAAAGCCCTTCCCATCGAGTCACCATCTGCTTTCACATAAGCGATATAACGTTGATAGGGGTGTTCCGGCTTCTCAGTTTCCTCATCTGAAGAGATTTCCACGATAGATGGGAATCCACCACTCAATCCAGCATCAGCTGTTAGAAAAGAGTTTGGTATTTTTTTAAAAAAACGACTCAGATATGCATCCTTATCATTTATGTATGGTTCAAAAGATTCCTGCATTTCCAACAAGGCAAGTGTTTGCTCACATATTTCTTTTACATTCTCTTCGTCAGAAAAATCTTTCTCAAAAAAATACACTTTTAAATACTTTTGAAGAAAAGTCTTGACACTTTCTTTATCAGCTATCCTATAATGACAATCTTCTTTTTTCTCCGGTTTATTAATGACTTCTACCATCTTTTGGGACAAGTCATTTAAGACCGTATCGATATGTTTTTTGAGGTTGTCGAAATCGCTTTCATTCGACTGGAAAATATAGCGATCTGGGAAAATACCAGCACCGCGAAATTTTCCACTTTCAAACATGTCATCCGTAATTTTGGGCAATAAAAAATCTCGATTTTGGAAAGGTTCAATTATTTTTTTTCCCAGATAGGAGAACAAATAGCTCGCCGCCCACAAGCCTCTGGTGTTCTCAGCCGTTTCAATCGTCCTTGTAATCGGACCTAATGTTAATGCAATGTATTTCATATCTTCACTCTATTAAAATATTTTTCTGTAGCATAGTCTCATACCGTTATGTGCTTTGTTAACTGCATAATCAACAAAGTCTGCAATTGAAAAAATTTCAGGAGTTTTTAATGAATCGTCCCCAATAGGCAATTCTTTTTCAATAACATTTCTTTTCGATTTGTCTTTTTTTACAATCTTATAGCTGAAATTAAATGATTTCCCTAATATTGCTTTGGAATTATTTCCAAGCATATAAATTGTTTTGTCTATTACCTTAAAAAACAACGGGGATGAAAAACGTTCAATTTCCTTATTAGAGACTTTAACTACAGCTTTTTCGTATTCTCCTGTTAATTGAAATTCAAATTGTTCAGCCAAGCCCAATAAAGCTCGAATGTAAGCATAATTGTACTTATCAGGATAATCTCTCCAATTCTGTTTCCCATTACTGTCACATATAGGAGCATTATAGATTCCATTTTTTTTATTTGCTTTTAACAAACATCGTTCATCCTTAAGTTTATCTTTCATCATCTGCTTAAAATGTCTTTTTTCCCACCGCGGATTTCCTTTCAACACATTCACTGCATAACAAAACAACAAAGATTTATTATAGTCATTAAAATTAACACCCGATTTTAATCGTTGATAATCGTTTTTTATAGAATTAAACACTTCATGTAAATTATTTGTTAAGCCGTTTCTTCTATAGCAAAATTCAAAATTAGTTTTGAATCCTTCCATAATAATATTATCATTATATTGGATGGGGATTTCATTGATCTTATCTACTGTAAAACCGCCAAATCCTTTATTGCTGCGGGTGCCGAAATTCGTACATAAAAAGAATTCTGTAATTTTACTTTTTATCACGTTAATTAAATCGTCATTAGCAAATATTGACATTTTTACAATACTCCACATCAATCCTTTTTTGGGCACAACCCGCCAGTTCGCTTCTCTAAAATCCGATTTTTTTTCGTTATCAATTTTATATGTTTTCACAATGTCCCTATTCTCTTGCTCTTGTGCAAAATATGGAGTCGATTTCAATATAATGAGATCCTTTGGCTTATTATTCGGGGTATCAGAACTTATCAAAGCCCCTATCATGTATTCTTGTTTTTCACCCTCCGCCTCTATCCTCATCTTATAATCCAGAGCCAGATGATCTCCTTTGCCAACGAGCCAGCCTCTTTCTTTGGCTATTTTGATTCCAGCCTGATATACATCATTACCAAGACGGGTAAGAATATACTTATCCAGCTTCGGTTTCACCTCGCTGGCGCGCAGCGTGGCGCCGTCCTGGTCGTGCTGGAAATGAATCAGCGGAGTGTGCTGCTTCAATGTTATTGTTAATTTATGCATAACTTATTTTTATTTAGTCAAGATTTTTGATTATTTCTTCGTATGCTTTCAGTTTTGCTTCCAAAATCGTCTTCTCGAACTCATTTCGTTCTTTTTCGAGAGCTGATTTTTTTTCTTGAAGATCTTTCTCTTCCTGTTTAAGATCATTTTCTTCCTGTTTAAGATCAATTTCTTTCTTTTTCAAGCCAGCCAATTCATTTTTGGTTTTTTCCAATTCCTCTTTCAAAGGCTTTTCCATTCGATTGAAAAATTCCCAGAATTTATCCTGCTCGAAAGCATTTTTTTTTGCCTTTTGTTGAAAACATTCGCTCATCAACGGCTTCGCGATGTATTTCAACACCAAACACAACGCAACAAGCGCTATCACCCCCCAACCGAGGTAGTAAGCATAGTCAACGAAATCACTTAAGATCAAATAACCCCAATCCGAATCAATTAATGTGTTCATTTTTTAAAAATTTAAAGTTAGATAATTATTTTCTTTTTCCTTTGAAAAGCATAACGACAATGACGATGGCCAGCACAGCTGCTATAGAGCTAAATAACACATACCATCCGTTAGTCGGGAAATTTTCATTCAAATTCATGCCCCAGATACCCGTAACCAACGTTGGCACCAAAAATAATGTTGCAATTATGCTGAGTCTTTCCGCTTCGTTGTTCCGTTGTTCGTCGTTGGCCATCGTCACATAGTGATAGAGCTGCTCGACCTCAGTGCTCAGCCCTTTTTCATCACGCTCAATATTCATCTGATCCTGCATGAGATCGTACAGTTCTATTCCCTGGTCTTGCGGGGTTATCTCCCGGAAATACACGTTGTTCACAAACCGCAGGTAGTCGCGGTTAAGCGTGTTCACTCGGGCTCGGAGTTCCTTTTTAGTCAACTTGTTCTCGTCCAAGTCTCTCGAAATTTCCGAAATCTCCCGAGAATAGTATAATGACAATGCCCGCTGCGCCAGCACCAACAATGCCATACGATAATACATGGTTTTTGTTTGCCGCAATAGATTTATAAAATCATCGCCTATTAAACACGTAAAAGAGTACCTCGAAACACCATAATAAGTTCCATAATTGCCCCAGCGTGTATACGTTGCCTGTGTCAACAAATCGTTGAACATCTTCTCGTCCTGACAAGTGGGGTCGTCATTGTCAACAAAAACATACTGGTACCACCACCATTCCACATTCTCTTTTTTCAGCCATTGCGCATTTTTGCCATACTCTTTACTCATTCGATTGGCGAAATCAGCGTTTGAGAAATATGATACCACATACATTCTATCGTCAAGCAGCCACCGGCATCCGTGCATCGCATCGGGGAGTATGGCCTTAATGTACTTGGGCATTGTATAAGGCGGTATCGTTTTTTGCGCGTATGAGGCAAAATCATCCTCGTAAGGTGGTCTATTACCCAAATCCAAGCAAATGGAATCAGCAAGAAAATTGTTTTTTGTAATTTGTAAATCAATATTTCCATCATTTCCATTGGCAAGATACTGCGGGTATATGCGCCGTCCATAATCATTGATATATAGTATGTCTTGTATCTCAGTGTATTTCTCATTGTTGAGATGGAAACTTAATATGGCTGCTTTCTCATCATAAACATTCAGTTCAATTTTATCAACAATCAAAGTATAAGACTTTTCATCGCCTTTCTTTTTAATGTTTATGGTATAGGTAGCACCGACTTTAATGGGCAGCTGATAGGTGGTCATCACTCGGTTGAGGGAATCCGGATCGTCAAAAACAGCACCCGAACTGAAATCGTAGAAATAGCCCTGCTCTGAGAAGTTGCTGGCAAAATCGCCTTTGTCGTAGGCAAATTGTGCCCGCTCCCACCCCGAACTTTTCAACATCTTGTCTATGTCCTGCTGTTTCCATTCTTGTTTCATGCTGAACGGAAACATAAAAATATGGTAACTATGCGTCATATCGCTCTTTTATTTGGTTAACAAACTGTTCTATCTCTTCTTGAGGGTAAGCGCCTTTCACGCTCCCGATGTATCCCCTGTCGCCACCGCCGTGGAAGACTTTCTTCTGCCGGATGTCCTCCGCCAACCGCTCCACCAACTCCGACTTGCCCTCGCCGAAATACATCCATTCCAGATCGGTGTAGATCAACAGACGCTGGTATGGGTATACTCTGTCGCAAATGGTGGAGAACTTCGAGGTCTGCGACTTGACGACAACAAAATTGTCGCTCCGAACGACATTCTCTTCCAACGACTTTTCCGCCAAACGCTCGTCCTCCTCCGTCACACCCTGCGCGGCTCTGTCGCGCAAACGGATTTCCGAGACCTCCCCGTCCGTCGCTCCCAACGCCTTCATGGCAGGAATGTAACCGCTGTCGTTGGCCGCTACCAACATCTGATAACGGTTCAACTCGACACCCAGTAAGGCGGCGACCTGCTCCAAAGAACTCGGCAACCCGTTCATGTCATTGTGATGGTCTATGCGGTGATATCGGGCAGGCGTTTCCATATCTTCCTGCAATTCCACCGGATAAATATCCGATTTGGAATACCAGCTCATCACTTCCCGGTAAGCACTTAGTTTGGCATTGTCCCAGGCAAGACCTGCATCAAACACCTTGCAGTCAAGCTGTTTGCTTGCCATCTCCTTAATCGTCTCCATTTCCAAGTCATGGCCTCCGAGCAGGAAAACCTTTCTCGGTGCAGGCGCATCATACCTCCTCACCACCGTCCCCATCCCCAAACTCACACCCTTTCCGAGCCCCACAAAGTCCGGGATGCTCACGTTGGTCTTGAACTCCGCGTCGAAGGACATCAGCTTCACGCCTTTGTACATCACGACGCGCGGGTCTTCGATGGCGGTGATTTTGCACACCACCTGATTCTCGAACCGGATGCCCAAACCCTTGGCCATCGAGAGAATGTTGCCGACAAGCAGGTTCTCCAACAGGGCGTACTTCTCCGCCAAACTGTCCGTCTGCATGTATTTCTCGTAGTTCTCCCCGTTCAGCGGCAGCCACTTACGGATGCGGTAGGTGAACATGTCGTCCCACACCTGCACCAGCGTCTGCCGCGCCTGCACGCCCTCCACCTCCAACGTCACCGGCCGCTCGCCGATCCGCACGTCGAAACGGCACGACGCGAAGAACTCCCCTATCGCCTCCGTGCCCTCACCCACGCATACGAGCGCGGCCTTCCGGTGGATGCGCTTGTACTGGATCAGCGGGTACGCGTACCGAAGCTTGTCATCCTCCAGATGGTTGTGGAAAAGCACGTTGGCATCCTCCATCGCTTGTAAAACCGCACCCCTGAAACATTCTATCTCATTGGGATACAGCTCATTGGCAAATCTTATCACTAAGGTCTTAACGGTGTTCTGCATTGGCGTATCTTCTAATTTTGATACTGCAAAAATAATTTTTTTTCATACACCAACCCGTTCTCAAAACAAAAAAAATTCTTTCATACCGCAAAAAAAGGTCGTCGCCCTTCCCGCAGACCTGATCTATGTACAATGTATAATGTACAATGAACAATGTACATCCGGTCGCCCGAACTTTCACGAGTCATGCGATTTGTGTTGTTGCAGGACATAGTCTCTCGTTGCGACGGATCCCCTGGCAACGGCACCTCAGTGCCGAAGCGGGGAACTCCCCTTCTGTTTTAGAAGGGGAGTTTTCGCGACCGCACTTGTCGTGCGGAAAACGGGATTGATTTCAAATCGAAAATTCAACAAACGCCCATAAAGACAAGTATATCAATACGTTATAATTGATTTAACAAATTATCGCATCAACAATAATTCACAATGTACATCCGGTCGCCCGAAATCCCACGAATCTACCGCCGGCAACTTCGTTCCGCCCTTAATTCTTCATTCTTAATTCTTAATTCTTAATTGAAAAGCCGCCCAATCCGATTCCCGAAACAACTCCTAACTCCTAACCCCTAACTTCTAACTGCTTCAGCTTCCACCGTCTGTGGCTCCAGATCCAATACTCCGGCTTGCGGCGGATGGTGCGCTCCAACAGCTCGGTGTACTTCTGGGTGATGGCGTAGGGCTCCTCGTCGTTGGGGTGCTCCGTAATGAGCTGTATGTCAACGCGGTATTTCCCGATCCGCTCTTTGACGACTTCGTAATAGAGCACCGGGATGTCGTACTTCCTGGCGAAATACTCGGGACCGTAGATCACGCCGGTGGTCTGGTTCAAAAACTTCGTGACGTAGCATTTCTTCGGGTTGCCGGGCGACTGGTCGGCGAGCATCATGTAGGCCGCGGGGATGTGCTCCCCCTCGTAATGCGCGAATACCTCGCGGACAGTGTCGGCGAAGCAGACCTCCGTGCCACGACGCGTGCGCGCACGGTTCACCCACTTCTCGAACACCTTGTCGCTGTTGGCCTTCCCCACCCCGATGCCGTGCTGCGGGAACATCTCGTCCAACGCCACAATCATCCACTCCCAGTTGTTGTAGTGACTCGACATCAAGATCACACTCCTGCCCTCGTTGAAGAACTTCTCCGGCAACGACTTGTCGTCGCAATGGTAACGGTAACGCAACGCCCACCGCGGAATCAACAACATCTTGATCATCTCAATGGCAATCTGCGAGAGATGCCAATAGTAACGGTTCCTGATCCTTCTCCGCTCTTTCACCGTCAGTTCAGGAAACGACCGCAACAGGTTGTCATCCACCACCTTGCGTCTGTACCGAACCACGTGGTTCACCACCACATACACCACCGGCAACAGCAAATAGAGCACGGCCAACGGCAACGCGGCGAGAGGGTAACAGAGGAAGAAGATGAAGAAGAAGGTCATTTTTAATGTAGAATGATGAATGATGAATGATGAATAATAGATAAAGGATACGGTCAAAGCACCATTTCCCTCCTTTAGGAGGGGTGGCCCGCAGGGCCGGGGTGGTTCTTCGCGAAATCCAACAGATTTTTATAATGCAATGGCGTTAATTTCAGGATCTCCTCGTATTCGCCGGGGTGTTTCGCGCCGACGTGCACGGGGGTGATGCCCGCGTTGACGGCGAATTGCATGTCAGAGAGGCTGTCACCGACCATCAAGGAGTCGGCGAAGTCGATGTCGGGGAAGTCGGCCTTGGCCTGCAGCGCCATCCCGATGTCGGGCTTCCTGCAGCCACAGCCCGCCCCCGCCAAATGCGGACAGCAATAGATGGCGTCCAACGGTGTGAGGTTCTCCTCGAAGGCGACCAGCATCCGCCGGTGGATTTCCTCGATATTCTCCAGCTTGCAGATACGCTTGGCCACACACTGCTGGTTGGTGACCACGATGATATGCTCGAACTTCGGCCGCAACCACTGCATCGCCGTCAGCACCCCCGGGATGAGCTCGAACTCCTCCGGCTTGCGCACGTACCCGCCCACAATCTGCACGTTGATGACGCCGTCACGGTCTAAAAATAACGTATTCATTCTTGTAAAGGTTAAAGGTTAATGGGTTAGAGGGTTAAAGGTTAAAAGGTTAAAAGGTTAGAGGGTTAGAGGTTATGGTTTAATGTTTAGAGTTTAAGGTTTAGGGGTTATTGGTTAGTAGGATAGTTGGTTAATTGGTTATGGGGTAGTTAATTCTTAATTCTTAATTCTTAATTCTTAATTCTTAATTCCTAATTCTTAATTCTTAATTCTTAATTCTTAATTCTTAATTCACAATTGTTCTTCCCCGTTCAGGTTGGTCTTGAACTGGCGTTCCAGGGTGGAGAAACGGTTCAGGTTGTGGCGTGAGAGGACGAAGACGAAGATCACCGCCAAGGCGATCAGCACGATCACCCATTTGGTGAACTTGAAGAAGCTGACCAGGATGGAGAAGACGAAGTAGAACACAATGACGAAGCGGATAATCGTCCAGACGATGACCGCGAGCATGTTGGCACGGTTCTGCTTCACCAAGCTGCGGTAGAGATCGTGCACCTTCGGGCTGTTGCGCACGATGCCGAACAGGAACGGCGAAATGAGCAACAATGAGCCTATGGCGCCCATGGTGTTGAAAAGCCACACCGGGATTTTCTCCACGTACGGCAGCTTATGGATAAACGGAATCAGAAACTCGAAAACGAGCCAAAGTGTGGCAAACGAGAGAACAGAAAACACGAGCACATTCGAGATGGTGCTCTTGATGATGCTGCTCCAGTTTTTCTTGCCCTCGTTGCTGGAACCGAACAGCGCGTAAGCGTCCAACGCGGCTTTCGTCTTGGGCGATATCCGCTTCTCCAGTCCGTTATAGACCGGCGTGGCCAGTTTGATCCAGTACGGTGTGGTGAAGGTGGTGATGACGGAGGACGCGATGATGACCGGGTAGATGTGCGACGGCATCACGTGCTGCGCCACCGCCACGGAGGCGATGATGAACGCGAACTCGCCGATCTGCGACAATGTGAACCCCGACTTGACGGAGTCCTCCAAGTTGGCACCGGCCACCAATGCCGAGGCAGAGCAGACGAACGCCTTGACAACCAAGGTGATAATCACCAACGCAAGGATCAGTTTCCAATACTCCAACAAAATCTGCGGGTCGATCATCATGCCCACGGAGACGAAGAAGATAGCGGAGAAAAGGTTCTTGATACTTTCTGTGAGATGCTCAATTCGCTGGCTTTCAGCTGTTTCCGACAGAATAGAACCGATGACGAACGCACCGAGTGCGGAGGAGAAACCCACCTGGTTGGCGACAATCACCATGGCGAAACACAGACCGATGGAGATAATAAGCAGATTCTCGTCGTTGATATACTTTTTGAATTTGCGCAACAGTGTGGGTATCAGATAGATGCCGATCACAAACCAAAGAATCAGGAAGAACACCAACTTCACGATGCTCATCAGCATCTCCTTGCCGGGCGCGGAGTTTTTGCTGGCGGCGACCGTGGAGATCAACACCATCATCACCACCGCCACAATGTCTTGGATAATGAGCACCACCATGGTGAGGCTCGCGAACGACTGACCCTTCACCCCCATGTCGTCGAAAGCCTTGACAATGATGGCCGTGGACGACATCGACAGCATGCCGCCGAGGAAGATACTCTCCATGACCCCCCAGCCCATGACCAGGCCGAGCAGCGCGCCCACCCCGATCATAGCGATGATGCCGATAAACGCGGTGATGAACGCCTTGCTGCCCACCGACATCAGCTTCTTGAAACTGAACTCCAACCCGACCGCGAACATCATGAAGATGATACCGATTTCGGACCAGACCTCCACTTCTGCCACGTCAGTGACGGTGGGGAAAATGTGCAGATGCGGTCCCACGAGGAAACCGGCCACCAAATAGCCCAACACAAGGGGCTGCTTCAACAATTTGAAAATAACGGTCACAACTCCCGCCGATGTCAATATCAACGCCAAATCCGCAACCAATCGTAAATTCTCAGGCATCTATTTCTCTATATTACAAATGTATATTATTTTTCCTCGTTCTCTTAAAAAAAAGTGATTGACATTCAATATTTTAAATCCCTATCTCTTCTTTCATGAAGAACAACCGCAAAAATAACCAATTATCCGACACGAAGAGCCTCTTCTCGAAAAAAAACATCAACCGCACGCATTGTAAAACGCTTATTGTCTTGTGTCGTTTTATGATTATTTTTTTTTAATTTTGCGCCCGTTTTTGATAAACCATTATAAAATTATGAAATTGAAGTTTTTAATCTTATTCATAATAGTCGGGATTATGTCAGGCGCCTTATCCGCCAGACCGGTGGATACCACAACGGCTTGCACGGTGGCGACCCACTTTTTCGCCCAAAAATACAACCATGCTCCCGAATCACTAAGTCCTGTGGTCGCTTACACAGCTTCGTTACGCGACGGTTCAGCTCCCAGCTACTACGTGGTGAATTTCGGGTCCGAAGGATTTGTCATCGTGGCCGGCGACGACCGTTCACAACCGGTTTTGGCATTCTCCAACGAAGGGGCGTTTGTTACCGAAGACATGCCCGCTCATATCCGTTTTTTCTTGGACGGTTATTCCGAAGAAATTCAATATTTGATTGATAACCAGCAAATCACGAACAAAAACACAAGGTTAAAGTGGGACGAATTGCTCTCTGACGCCACCTCCGCCTCCAAGGACGGTAATGGTGACATTGTCGTTGCCCCGTTGTTAGGCAACAGCAAATGGAACCAGACCCAGTACTACAACGCCCTCTGTCCCGTCGATGAGACCGGCGACCCGTCCTACGGTGGCCATGCGGCGGTGGGGTGCGGCGCGCTCGTCATGGGCGAAATAATGCGCTATTGGCGATTTCCCACCACTGGTCAAGGAAGCCATTCCTACAACAGCAGCTACGGCACCCTTTCCGCCAACTTCGGCGCGACGACATACCATTACGAGAGCATGCCGGACAAATTCACACTCACTAATCATCCAGACAGTTGCGTGGAAGCGGTGGCCACATTGCTGTACCACTGCGGTGTCTCCGTCAACATGAATTACGGACCCGCCGCGAGCGTGGCCAACTCAAACCGCATCGTTACCGCCCTCTCGCAATATTTCCGTTATCCCGCTACCATTCAATACATCGAGCGTGAAAACATTCCCACCGCCGTCTGGCTCAATTACTTGAAAAACGAACTCGACGAAGGCGCGCCCTTCATGTACGGGGGAAGCGGTAACTACGGCGGGCATGTATGGGTTTGCGATGGTTACCAGGACAATGACTTTTTCCATTTCAACTGGGGATGGGGCGGAAAGCAAAACGGATTCTTTGAGCTAACCAACTGCAGCTCATACGGATTCAACACCAATCACGCCATCATTATAGGCATCCGGGGTCCGGAACTGCCTGCCGCCATAGGAGAACACAACGAAAGAAACGTGAAAGTTTACCCGAACCCCACCCAACACGACGTATATGTCTGCGCCGAGTCTCAACAGGTGAAAGAAGTGCAGGTTTTCGACATCTACGGGAAAATGCTCACCCGCAAAACCGTGGACGAAAATGCGTTTATCGTGGATTTGTCGAATTACGACACCGGAACCTACCTCCTCCGCATCATCACCACCACCGGCATCGAAACCGTCAAAATCCTAAAAATTTAGGAATTCCCTATTCTCTATTCCCTATTCCCTACTCCCTATTCCCTATTCCCTATTCCCTATTCCCTTTTCCCTATTCCCTAAACTCAACTCCCACTTCCACGCGCTCGCCATCATATCCTCCACATTATAACGGCAATGCCAACCGAGGAGTTCGTTAGCGCGGGTACTGTCGGCGTAAATGGCGGGCACGTCGCCGGGACGGCGATCGCCGAGCACGTAGTTCAGTTTCTTGCCGATCACTTTCTCGGCGGCGTCCAGCATTTCCAGCACGGAAAGGCCGTTGCCGCTGCCGAGGTTGAAGATTTCACAACGTTCTGTGTTTCTGCCTTCTACGAGGTAATCCATGGCCTTGACATGCGCGTCGGCGATGTCGCACACGTGAAGGTAATCGCGGATGCAGGAGCCGTCGCGGGTGTCGTAGTCGGTGCCGAAGACGGCCATCTGCGGCAACTTGCCCGACGCCACCTGCATGATGATGGGGATCAGGTTGTTGGGCTTGTCGGGCGAGAGTTCGCCGTTCAGTCCGGAAGGATGCGCCCCCACCGGGTTGAAATAGCGCAGAATCAGGGCGCTCATCCCCGTGTTGGCCACCGTTTCGCTCTGGATCATACCCTCGCAGATCTGTTTCGTGTGCGCGTACGGGCACGCGGGTGCGCCCAGCGGGGTCTGTTCGCTCACCGGCAGATTCTCGATGTCGCCATACACGGATGCAGACGAGGAGAACAGCAGGTGCTTGACCCCGAACTTCCCGCAAGCCTCCAACACGTTCATCATGGTGCCGAGGTTGTTGCGGTAGTACATCAACGGCTTCTCCACCGACTCGCCCACGGCCTTGTAGGCGGCGAAATGGACGATGCCCGCCACGCCGGGATTCTCCTCGAAAACACGGAAGAACGCCTCCCTGTCGCAGACATCCACCCGATAGTTCTTGACTTTCACGCCGGTGATCGCCTCCACCCTGTCCATCGTCTCCGGTGTACTGCGCACACAGCTGTCGACGGATATAGGCTCGTATTTCCCGCTTTCTATCAGGGCAATGATGGTGTGCGAACCGAGATATCCGCAACCGCCCGTCACGATGATCTTCTGTTTCATAATAAAAGTTTAGAGTTTAGGGTTTATCGACTGTTATGACGCCGAAGCATTTGCCTTTGTCTTTCAGCTGCACGATGCAGGTGTTGCCGGCGTTCACGAGGGTGTCGAAGGGTTTGTGCGTGTGACCGCCGATAATAATGTCGATATCAGGCACTTGGCGGGCAAGTTCGATGTCGTTATCCACTTTGTTGGTATCCGCGCCGATATGCGAGAGGCAGACGATGAAATCGCAGTGCTGCCGTTGGAGTTCCTCCACCGTGTTGCGGGCGCAGATGAACGGGTCGAGGTAGGTGACCTCGCGGGCGATCTGCGGCGCGATGTAGCCGTCGAGGTTCACGCCGAGGCCGAACACGCCGATTCTCTTGCCGCCACGCTCGATGATGACATACGGTTTGACAATCTTGCCCAATTTCCGGTTCTCGAACTGGTAGTTGGCGCACACCACCGGGAATTTGGCGGTCTTGAGACGGGCGGCGAGGGCGGCGGAACCGTTGTCGAACTCGTGGTTGCCGAGCGTGGCCGCGTCGTAGCCCATGGCGTTCATCAGCCGCACCTCCACATATCCCTTGAAGATGTTGAAATACGGGGTGCCCTGCGAGAAGTCACCGGCGTCGAAGAGCAGCGTGTAGGGGTTTTCAGCCCGAATTTCGCGTATGGCCGCATCCCGTCGCAGAAAACCGCCCACATTGACATCCTCGTGCTTCGAATAGGGGTCTATCTGGCTGTGCGTGTCGTTCGTGTGCATGATCACCAACGGCTGGGAATACCCCGGCACAAGGAACAACATGCTACAAACTAAGCAATTGACGAACAAACGTATTCTATTTTTCATCTTTGGATATATAAGCCTGCAAAGGTACACAAATTTCGAATACAAAAAAAGGACGCGCCTTGCGACACGTCCTTTTATTTCAAATGTTCCGAAAAACTATCTCACCACTGTGAGTTTGTTGTGGGAAACGCCGTTTTCGGTGTAAACATTCATCATATAGACGCCTTTGGCGAGCGTGGAGGTGTTCACCGTGGCCTTGAAGCCTTCAGCCTGCTCGTCCAGAACTTTCTGACCGTTCATGCTGACGATTTCGATGTGCTGGAGAGCAGCGTTGGTGTTCACGTTCACCACGTCAGTGGCAGGGTTCGGATACACATTCGCCACGGTCTCGTACTCGTTGACACCAGTGCCCGAAGCAGTGACAGCCACATCGTCGAGGTTGATGCGGAACATATCGGTGATGTCATGGTGACGGAAGGCGATGTAAACGGTCTGACCAGCAAACTGGGAAAGGTTTGCGGTGTATTGGGTTATCTCAGCGGTGGCTGTCTGGTTTTGCAACAGCGGGTGAGTGAAGTCGGCAACATTGGTGCCGGTGGTGGAAAGAAGGACGGAGAAGTTCTCAGAAGCATAGCTCGGATCCTGACCTGCCACCCAGAAGCTCAACACTGCGGGACCCGTGAGGTTCAAGGCAGGGGTGATCAACCAATTGTCGGGAGTCAGAGGGGAACTGGCCCAAGAAGCGGAGGTGATGTGGCCTGCGCCGGAGTGATTGACGTAACCGCCGCCTTCGCTCTGGGAATCGTTCAGGACATACCAGTTGGCGCCGTCACCGTCGTTGTCGATGAGCGTCCAGCCAGCGGGGACATCCTCGCCCTCAAAACCTTCTTGCAACAAAGCTTGTGATTTGGCCGTGAACAAACCGACCAACATCAGACATGCAAAGATAGTAAACGTTTTTTTCATAATTTTGATGAATTTGGTGAAGATTCCGATTTTTTTTTCAACCTTGCCACACCCGGAATCCATTATGCGGCAAAGTTATTTTCGGTGCAAAACTGCAATTTTTTTTCAAACAACCAACATTTTTTGTTCCAAAAAAAAATGCACAATGCTTTGTTAATATATACCTATTTGTACAAGAACCTCCGTATCGAGCGTTTCGGGGTCTTGGCAAACTCCTGATCCACCGTCTCGATAGCGGAAATGTGCTCATATTTCGCCACCATCGTGTTAACGGTTTCCAAGTTCTGTTTCATCTGCTCCTCCACGGAAATCTTGCTCCAGTCGAAAGCGGGGTCGGGATATACGAGGGCGACGATCTTGCCCTTGCGGCCCACCACGACAGTCTCGCCCACACCGGGCAGCGTGCTGAGCTTCGATTCCAGTTCTTCGGGATAGATGTTTTGACCGCCCGAGGTGAGGATCATCGCCTTGGAGCGTCCTTTGATATAAATGTTCCCATTCTTGTCCATCAGTCCGAGGTCGCCGGTATGCAACCATCCGTCGCTGTCGATGGCTGCTTTCGTGGCTTCCTCGTTCTTATAGTAGCCCATCATCACGTGTTCGCCGCGGAAAAGGATTTCACCGACTTCCTGTCTGGGATTGGGCGAGTTGATTATCACTTCGTTGCGTGTTACCACTTTGCCGCAGGAGCCAATCGGCTGCTTGTACCAACTTTCATAGCTCACCAAAGGACCGGCCTCGGTCATGCCGTAGCCCACCACCAACGGGAATTTGATGCGTCTAAGCACCTTCTCGACACTCGTGTTCAAGGCGGCGCCGCCCGTGATCAGCCAGATGAGGTTTCCGCCGAATGCGTTCATCAGCTGGTTGTAAATCTTCTTCTCCACTATTTTGCAGAGCACCGGCGTGTTCCACAACGCCTTCACCCCGGGTTTGCGCAGCGCCGGGAAAATCTTCGAATGGAAAATCTTCTCGATCACCAGCGGCACAGTCAGGATCATGTAAGGCTTTGTTTCGGCGTAGCATTTCAGCAGCGTGGCCGGCGAAGGGGTCTTGCCCAGGAAATAAACGTGGCAGCCGCCCGCCACCTGGTAAAGGAATTCGATGGTCATGCCGAACATGTGGGCCAACGGCAGCATGCACACCTCCGTCCAGCCGGCGTGGTTGGGAATCTCCTCCTGACTGTACTGCACATTCGCGGAGATGTTGCGATATGACAGCATCGCGCCGCGCGGCGCCCCCGTGGTGCCCGACGTGTAGTTGATGATCATCAGGTCGTCGAGATTGTCGGTCGGAAGGTCTATGTCCTCGCGCTGCAACCCTCTCGGGAAACGCTCCCGGTAAAGATTCCCGTATTGTTCGTAAGCCTTCTCCTGCTTTTCGGAACGGGCATACAACAACTGGAAATTGTCAGTGTCGAGAATCAAATTGATATTTTCAAGATGTTGTACATCAATGTTTTTCCACACATTCTGACTGACAAACATGGCCTTGGCGTCGGAATGGTTGGTGAGGCTTTCGATATCAGTCGGCGCAAAAGCGTCCATAATGGATACGATGACGCCGCGGTTGGTGGCGATGGACAGCAGCGCGACCGCCCAGTTGGCGCAGTTCCGGCTGCAAATCACGACCTTGTCGCCGCGTTCCAACCCCGCCTGTTCCAACAGGATCTGCAATTTGAACATCTGCGCGGCCATCTCGCCGTACGTGTAACTTGTGGTGCCGTTGTAGTCCGTCAACGCCGGCGCATTCCAGTTCTCGGGAATCGTCCGGTTATAATAGGTGAAAAAATGCCTTGTCGGCTCTCCTTCTCTTTTCATAATCATCAATTTTTGATTTAACGATTTTAAGCTGCAAAGATACGATTTTTTTTCAGAACCCGTTCGTCACGACAGCCGCCGTTCCACGAACAGTTTCCGGGTGACAGTGAAATACATGACCACGCCAGCCACATGGACGCCCACCACACTCCAGAACGCAGCGGAATAGCCGAAATATTCCGCGATGACGCCCCCGAGCACGATGCCGAGGCCCATGCCCAAGTCCCAGCTGGTGAGCAGCGTGGAGTTGGCGGTGCCGCGCTCGTTGTGGTGCGCCACGGAGATGATCATGTTCTGGAACGCCGGCCACATGTGCCCGTTGCCAAGTCCCACCAGCAGGGCGGAAGCGTAAAAACAGACCAGATTCGGGGAGATGATGAACACCGTGTACCCGACGGTGGAAATGAGCACCCCGACACCCGCGTGGCGCGTCAGTTTGCCCTCCCGCAGCGACTTCCCGCCCTGAAGCCTCGACAATATCAGCCCCGACGAGAGCAACAGGAAGAAGGTGCCCGACCCGCCGGTGATGCCCATGACCTCCTTGGCGTAAATGGCCAGATAGTTGCTCAGAATGCCGTAACAAAGCGCGAAAAACACCATGTTGACCCCGATGAACCAGCCCCGCGTCAGGAAGAAACGGTCGAGGGAGAGCTTCTTCTTGTCGGCGACAGGCGCGCGCTGCGGAAGCTTCACCATAGCGGCGACGACCGCGCTCAACAATGAAAACAGCAACGCGACGACGAACAAGACGTTGAAGTTGCCACAATACTTGTACAGGGCGATGCCGACGGTGGGCGCGATGGCGGTGGCGATGTTGTTGCTGAGCCCGTAGTAGCCGATCCCCTCGTTGCGCCGAGAAGAAGGCAGCACGTCGATGGCGACGGTGGAGTTGGCCACCGTGCTCGCCCCGAAAGGCCCGCCGTGAAGCGTGCGCACCAACGCGAAAAGAAGCAAAGTGCCCGCCAGCAGGTAGAGCCCGTAAAACAGGAAACTCAACAGCATGAAGAACACCAGCACCTTCTTGCGGTCGAAAGAATCGACGATGTAGCCGCTGAACGGACGGAACAGCAGCGCCGCCACGGCATAGCCCGACAGCACCATCCCGATGACATCCTTCGTGGCACCGAAATGCTCGCTCAAATAGATCGGAAGCAAGGGCGTAAGAATATAAAAGGCGAAGAATAGCGAGAAATTCGCTACCATCACCTTTACATATTCCCTATTCCAAAGTTTCTCCTTAGGGGATTCCATCTAAAAGCAAATGCCGGCTACCGGATGCGGTCAGCGGAACGCACCAGTTCTTCGTCCTTCTTGATGAAACGGTTCGCGAGGAAAAGACAGATCGCCTCCACCACTATCAAGATGATCAACGGCACTGTGTTGAAAGTGAATGTGAAATCTTCCATTCGTGCCGCGAAGAATTTCTTGAAGACGATGTCAGGACACACCCACAAGATCAACAGCAGCGTGATCAAGAAAATAATCATCGTGAACGAGACCGTCTGCATCTGCTTCACACGGTTTTTGAAACGGAACAGCGCAAAACAAGCCATGACGGCCGTAAGCGCCAGACAGAATGCGAGATAGTACAGACGGATGACCGAATTACCGTCCGGGCAGTTCTCCTTCAACGAGATGGCATTATAAGAATATTGTGCCAAATCCGTGGTGACAAATCCAAAAGGCAGGAAAATCAACACAATGGGCACGATTGTCGCAATCAACAAGAAAATGGATTGAACTCTTTGAATCATAGCGAAAATGGTTTAGGTTTATTGAAAAGTTTTATTTAAGGTTATCGGCGGGAGTTTGGTGCCTTTGCCGGTACCGTTCGGCGTGTTGAGGTAAGGCGTGAACTTCACGCTCACGTTCGACTCGGTGCCGTTGCCGTAATCCATCAGGTTACGGGCGAAATTGATGACGTTCTTGGCGTCGCCGTTCTTGAAAATCTTGACCAAGTCCATGCTCAACGGAACATGGATGAGCGCAGTGCTCTTGGGGTTGATGATGGTCGTCTGCGTGGTGCTGCTGCCCTGCGCGATGGAAGACCCTTCCAGGAAGAGATCGTAGTCGTAGGCGCACAGCTTGGCCGGCTTCTCGGTCTCGTTCTTCGCGTTCACGTTCACGTTGCAGCCAATACGGAAATCCTTGTTCTTGATGGCCTGGTACGCCTTTTGCAGATCGGACCACTGCAAGTCGCTGATATTGTTGATGTTGCTGAGATTAACCCCGGCCCATGTGATGTCGCTGATGTTGGCCAGACTGAACTTGCAGTTGATCAGGTTGATCAGCTGAGCGAGACCGCACCCTGCCATGAAGAGCATCGTGGCGGTGACGGTGAGGATGATGGTGAGTTTCTTTAGGGTTTTCATAATACGATATAATATGCGTGTTCGTAATAATACTACCCCGCCCTTCGGGCACCCCTTCTAAAAAGGGGAATATTCCTTCGACCGGAGCTATCTCGTTTAACTGCTAATTACTAATTACTTGTCCGTCTTGCAGCACAATCTTCCGGTCTGAAAGCTGCGCCAACTCTTCGTTGTGCGTGACGATGAGGAAGGTCTGCTTGAAGGTGTCACGGAGGACGAAGAAGAGGTCGTGGAGTTTGCGGGCGTTCTCGGTGTCGAGGTTGCCGGAGGGCTCGTCGGCGAGGATGAGCTCGGGATTGTTCATCAAGGCGCGAGCCACAGAGACTCGTTGCTGCTCGCCTCCGGACAACTGGGCGGGCTTATGCCCTACCCTATCCGCAAGTTTCAGGAAATCAAGAAGTTCCTTGGCTCTGTCGAACGACTCCTTCCGGCTTTTCCCTGCGATGAGCGCGGGCATGGCCACGTTCTCCAACGCCGTGAACTCGGGCAACAGGTGATGGAACTGATAGACGAACCCGATGTGCCGGTTACGGAACTCCGCCAGCTTGTCGTCGGACAGACTGTTCAGATTCACCCCGTCGATGACCACCTCGCCGCCGTCGGGCTTGTCGAGCGTGCCGATGATGTGCAGCAACGTCGATTTGCCAGCCCCGGAAGGACCGACAATCGTCACGACTTTACTGTTCTCAATCGTCAGCGAAACCTTTTTCAGGACTTTGAGACTGCCGTAGGATTTCTCGATTTCTTTGACCTCGATCATATCATGTAAATTGTAGGGCTGTCGTACTGCGGCAGCCCTACAAGGGGATTTTCGTTATTATTTCTTCTCGATTTCAGCGGCCAGACGCGTGGTCAGCAACGGCACGACCTTGTTCAGGTCGCACACGATGCCCAGGTCAGCGACAGAGAAGATGGGCGCGAATTTGTCCTTGTTGACGGCAATGATGAAATCGGATTCCTCCATGCCGGCCAAGTGCTGGATGGCGCCGGAGATACCAAGGGCAAAATAGAGGTCGGGGCGCACGGTCTTGACGGTCTGTCACA
>Ga0247611_10002705_pt1 | contig 27831 bp, 52 predicted proteins | sample 177DNAGHGhighgp2_FD_192422 | JGI IMG/M metagenome (GOLD analysis project Ga0247611, IMG submission 192422) | Sheep rumen microbial communities from Palmerston North, Manawatu-Wanganui, New Zealand - 1770 DNA GHGhigh gp2 | ecosystem: Host-associated > Mammals > Digestive system > Stomach > Rumen... | reverse complement strand
GTTCAAGTCCTGTCGCGTTATCCACGCCGAGGTAGCCAAGAGGTACGGCTGGAGACTGAAAATCTCCCATACGGTGGTTCGATTCCACCCCTCGGCACCAACAATATGGGGCGGTAGTGTAAAGAACACGCTAGGAAAGCAAGGGCCTAGAAACCAAAGGGCAGTACCGCGACGCTCCACCATTAAATATTTGACTTTTTTCTAAATTTTATGTATAATATATATGAAAGGAGAGAGAAAAATGGTTAAGATTGGCGATAAAATCCATATTATTTATATGGAAGGTGAACCTAAATATACGGATAAAGAAGGTATTGTTGAATATATTGATGATGCCGGACAGATTCATGGAACTTGGGGTGGGTGCGCTCTTATCCCTGGAGAAGATGAGTTTGAAGTAATTAAATAATATATTGCGGTGGCGGAATAGGTAGACGCAAATAGCACAGAGACATGCTTCCTGACGCCGTGCACGGCTAAACGGAGAAAAATCCATGTAAGGTGCAAATCCTTACCCGCATTTTATCGAGGTATAGTACAGTTGGTTAGTGCGCCTGTCTGATAAGCAGGATATCGGTGGTTCGAGTCCACCTGCCTCGACTTTAGTCCTGTGGTGTAATTGGCAACGTATCGGACTCTGACTCCGAGGTTCAAGGTTCAAGTCCTTGCGGGACTGCGTATTAGGCTTCGGCCGCCGAGGGAGATGCCTGCATCATTCTCGGTTTCTTATAGGTCGATCGTCCAACGGCTAGGATAGCGGTCTCCAAAACCGCGGATTTAGGTTCGAATCCTAATCGACCTGCTTAAAGACCCAAGCAGCAATTTTCTTTTGTAATTGACTTTTAATCAATCCGACAGAAATGGGTCTTGTATTTGCCCGAATGCATGGAATCGGCAGACAGGCTCGACTCAAAATCGAGTGCCGTAAGGCGTGTGAGTTCAAGTCTCACTTCGGGTACCATGCCCAGGTAGCAGAATTGGAATATGCTGTTGGCTTAGAACCAGCGTAATTTTGTGGGTTCGACTCCCACCTTGGGCACCAACGCACTATTGCGTACACATACATAAGTGGCAGCCCGGAATAGACGGGCATTATGGGCTTGTAGTTTAACGGCTAGAATACTTGGTTTGCACCCAGGAGATGAGGTTTCGATTACCTCCAGGTCCACTTATTATAGGCTCGAGAATCAGGCGGCTAGATACTGGTCTGCAAAACCTGGCAGATGGGTTCGACTCCCATTCGAGCCTCTTATTAAAGGAGAGCAATATGATAGGTAATTATAGAGTTATTACCCTTTGCGGCTCAACCCGCTTTAAGGAAGATTTTGAACGTGTCAACAAGGAACTTACGCTTGCTGGCAATATTGTTATTTCTGTAGGTTGTTTTGGTCATGCAGGCGATGTATTCACTGATGAACAAAAAGTAATGCTTGATGATATCCATAAGAGAAAGATTGATATGGCGGATGCCATTTATGTAATCAATAAAGATGGATATATTGGATCAAGCACTCGTAGTGAAATTCAGTATGCTACTCGTCTTGGTAAACAAATTATATTTATGGAAGATGATTTGAAATGAAACATAATGGGCGCGGTATAGATCGCAGCTGGGATGTTCGTAAGTATAAAGGTGATGGTGCCTATTATGCTTATTGTCGTTGTGGATTCCACTATTCATGTGGTGATATTATGAATCAAAGAGATCCTAGTACGTGGCGTTTATATAATTATTGTCCTCGTTGTGGCGCTCATAAAAAATGGTATAATATCATTCCACGAAGAATAGATAAATTTCCTTGGGATTAAGGTAGCTAAACCGGACAAGCGCGCCGGCTTGGTTTCGAAAACCAAAGGCATCGAAAGGTGTGGAGGGCAGGACTTCTAGCTACCGCCATCGCTAAGAGAATTCAGAGACCATAGAATGTAGCGCGTGGGCGCTATGCTCGGGTGGGTTAAATTCCCACGGCGTATATGTAGGAGAATCTCGGTGCGGACTGAGGCTCGCCTGGAAAGCGATGCGTTCGTGATGAGCGGATGAGGTTCGACTCCTCTCTCTTACGCAAGGTGAATTGCTCCAGTTGGTAGGAGGCACGGGTGTCCACCCGTGGCGTGCCGTTCGATTCGGCGTTTGGCAATGGTTGTCCACACAGGTTCGAGTCCTGTATTCACCATACCCAGGTAGCTATAGGGTTCCCGGCGCTTTAAGTTTGCTACCGATTTGCGCCCGTATTACTATATATGGAGTTGATTCATATGAGAGAAACCGCTGAAAAACGTCATAATGATTGGAAGAAAGCTATTCGTAAAAAGAAAATAATTAATGCTTATGGCTGGGATTATTACGACAACTTACATCAATATAGTAAAAATAAAATTCATTGTTCATGTCCTATGTGTAGCCAAAAAACTAATAATAAGAATAGATCTGGCGCAAGAGGATATGAGCCATCAACTAATTGGTCTATTTCAGATACAAGACGTATTGATGAAATGAAAGACCAATTAATGGAGGAATGATTAATGGCATCAATAACAATGACTGGATGCTAGGTAAATTTAAATTCTAATGAAACAGGAAAGATTGTAACTACTTTTTTATCTGGACAAGCCGGTATTAAGGTTACATCAATTAAATTTGAAAATGATAGCGGCGCAAGTATATATTTAACACCAAACGGGGCATCCGGTAATCGACATTTTTATATTGATATTCGAGGAGTAAATCCTTCAAACGGTAATGTAAATAATAGTATTCGAATGGCAGATGTAGATATTAATGCTCATAAAGGCCAAGGATATCCAAATGCATTAGGCAATAATGGTGTTTTAAGTACGCCTAGCGCAAATGTTAATACTGTTTTAACAGGTAATATTTAGTTATGTGTATTTATCTCTGCCGCCGTTGGTGCTTCAACTGGATTCGTAGGCGGGGCTTCAAAAGTTACACTAAATTATGAAACCAGACCTACTGTATCCGCAGGAACTGTTATAACTAAAACATAGATGGATAATTTACGTGCATTTTTAGGAAATTCTCCAACTGCAGTAACTCAAAATACAGTAGCAACCGCAGCTGTTGGTAATACATATAAAAGTGGTTTAACCGCAGGGACTACTCCAATGACAGCTGCTTGGTATAATTCAGCTGGAACCTAAATATTTGACAAAAAGTAAAATTTCTGATATAATTATAATGTAAAAAGGAGATAAACAGTTTACATAAAAGGCAATTTGATAAAATTTGTTGCAAAAGATTTAGAAGATAATATCTCCTTCTTGGCGGATTAAGCAGACAAACTGAGAGCCAATAGATTTCCGCTGCTCTCATTTAACGGGGTGTAGCTCAGTTTGGCTAGAGCGCGCGCTTCGGGAGCGTGAGGCCGTGGGTTCGAGTCCCACCACCCCGACTTATAGACCGTTCAGCAATCTTCTAATTTTTAGAATAGTCCAAAGGTAAGACATTTAACCGCAAATTAAATAATTGGGTTCGAATCCCATTCCAAAAAAAACAGACGGTCTAGTTTTTATGAATGTTTCTATGCCGCGTAAATTCTGTAAGGCTAATAACCTTCCGCGGCGTTTTATATTAAGGTCGTATGGCAGAGAGGTAATGCGCCGACCTGCTAAGTCGTGGCCACCTGTAATAGGGTGCGGTGGTTCAATCCCACCTGCGACCGCCAATATAGTCCCTTAGCGTAATGGGAGCGCGGTGGACTTTGACTCCATATGTGTTGGTCCGATTCCAACAGGGACTGCTTATAAGGAGAAAAATATGAGACAGTTAATTATTGTACGTAAAGATCTTAATATGAGTTCTGGTAAACTCGCGGCTCAAGTAGCTCATGCAAGTTGGGCATTTCTTTCTAATCAGATACGAAATACTTCAAATTATACAGAGCCAGATTTTAATAATATATTAGTAAAATTACTAATTCCTAAGGATGTAATGGATGAATGGTTCTGTGGTATTTTTACTAAAACTATTTGTGAAGCAAAAAATAAAAATCAACTTCTAAAAGCAAAAGCGATTGCTGAAGAACTTGGTATGGTTGAAGGTAAAGATTTCTTTTTAATTATGGATGCGTGTAATACAGAACTGACTCCAGAAGAAATTGATGAAAATGGTGTTGGGCGCACTCTCACTTGTATTGGATTCAAGCCTCTTCAAGATGAGATCGCATGGCAAATTTCCAAAAAGTTTCAATTATATCATTAAAACTCAATATTTAACTTATTAAATTAAATATTTGACATTTTTCAAAATTCATGATATAATATTTATGTCGAAAGGAGATAGGATATGAAATCTTACACGGTTCAGCGTATTGACCTCACTCAAGATGAAATTGACATGCTTGTAAAAGTACGAAATTGGGCATCTGAATTTTCAGAGTCTACTGAATTTGATAATGCGGGGCCATCAGTACAAGAAGCTATTTATGATATTTTAGATAGCGTTCAAACTCTGTTTGACCGTGTTGAATGGGATTCTGACCTTTCCGAAATTTAAGAAATTTATTATTTGACAAAATTTAAATTTTGTGATATAATAAATATGTAAAGAGGGAAACCTCTTATGACAAAGAAAGACGCTTAATTCAGTAAATTGGAACCCAGTGAAGAAGTGTTGACCGCACTGCTGGGGACACCTAGAAATCATCCTGTGAACTCGATGGGATACTTTCGTGAAGCAGGGCGCGAAAATCGTAAGGTCTAGCGATAAAGGAGAACTCCAAATGATAAGGGTGGGCGCTATTATATTCGCTTACAAACGCACGATTCTCTTCGGCGGGACAATAGAAAGCTCGGTGAATAGCCGAGCCGAATCCGATAAGGCTATAAGGTGGCACTTATAGCAGACTCTGGAAAAGCCAACAACTCGCTACTGCTGATGAAAGCCAGAAATGGCATATAAGAAGAGTTTACGGTAGTTACAGCTCAAAGTGGCAGCAAAGTTCTTGTTATAATAATGAAGAATTATTTAATAAAAGAAAATTTGCCGAATGGTTGAGTGAAACTTGAAGGTAGACAATCCTTCCCTAGCATGGCGAAAGCAAGTATGAGAAGTGATCGGGTCGCTCCCGGCGCTCGGCCTCATATTTCTAGGTAGCATAATTAGTAAGAAGAATATAAGTAGTAAGGAGAAAGACCTCGAATTTATTGAATTAAGCGTCTTTTTTGATAGGAGATATTATGGATAAGCAACCTATTTATGAAATTCATGTTTACGAGTATCCGTGGACTAAGACTAAACAGGGTTTTTATGAGCATGGCATTGATGAATGTGTTGGTTATTATTATGAAGAGCAGGCGGCCATTGATGCGGTAGAAAATAATTGGTGTGATATTCAAGATCATTATGCTCGCGCAGCTCTGATTATTAGAAAGGAACCGGGTCTTTATCCACTTATTCCGAATTGTGATTGTCGATATTATCTCTGGAATAGAGAACAGGAAAAGTTTGAAAGGGCGGAATTTCCCGCACAATTTTGGAATTAATATGGAAAGAGAAACACTTATTAAAGCGCGTGAAGTTATAACACAAGCGGCAAATGAATCTTACACTAAACAGCACTATGGTAATGAATCAGTACAATATCTATGGTATAGTAAGGGTATTAGAGATGCTTGTTGGGCAATTGATAAACTATTGGAGGAATGTAAAGAATGAAACTTTATACTTCCTATTGGGCGCAAGTCCGCCATTTTCCTAAAAATCTTGTAGGTTTAAATACTACAGTTTATCCGCCAAAGTGGCGCCCATTAGGGCAAGATAAACGTGGAGTATGGGTAATTGATTGTCCAATTCTAAAACCCGGTAAAGAATGTGAAGGATTATGTAATGGTAAATGTGATCCTAAACATCCTAATGATTGTGCTTTCTTACATAATTATCATGAACAGTTAATGAAGATTAATATAGATGAATTTTCTAATCATCTAACTAATCTTTATTATAAAATTACTGAAGGCGAAAATTTAGACACTATTGATTTTGCACTTATTGTATTTGAAACACCTACAAACCCTTGTAGCGAACGTTGGGCATTACAATCCTGGCTACGGTATAATGGTATTGAGGTAGAAGAGTGGCGTCCTAATATTTGACTTTTTGTAAAAATTAATGTATAATTTTTATAGAAAAGAAAGGAGAGATATTATGCGTCAATATAGTATGATTTCCCACAAGCGTAAAAATCATCAACATTGGTTTAATCAGTATTGTCGTTATGTCAATCGGAAAATGGAAGAAGATGATCTTTGGCTTGGGCGTTTTTATATCTCTCAGGCGCAAACCTATATGAATTGGTTTGATGACAATAGTGGTGGGCTTATGTATGCTCTTATTGTTATGCATGACCGTAAGACTGGGATTACTTATAGCAAATGGTACTCTGGCCTTGATATGGGTTGGCAATTTTGGTGGGACTTCAATAACTTTATAATCGAAGATTGTAAAGTATGGGAAGAAAATCCTGATCCTCGCAATAATCGCATTGACTTTAGAAAGAAGGTAAAATAATGTTTGAATATCGTATAACTTGGTATAATGAAGTTGATGATAAAAATGAATATATTCGCGGCTTAGTTTGCGGAAAAACTTATGCTGAAGCAGCGGAAATGGTTCTCCATGATTACGGTGAGAAAGGTGTAATTGATTTATATCTTCAGGCTCTTGAAGATACAAATACTATTGAACTTGATACAATTAAGGAACAATTTAAACTATAAATATTTACCGCAGGAAGGGGATGCGGGATAAAAATATCAACCATCCTTGACATAACCAAGAATCTGAAATTGGTTACAGTTATGTATTGAGACCTAAAGCCCTATTGACTCAATTGGACTATGCGTGAAAGCGATACTGTCAAAATATCGAACTACAGTTCTTAACAGCCTTGTTCGAGGCACAACCGCGCTAAAAGAGTCTGAAACGCTAGGCGTTGAGTACGCGGCCAGCTCGTTAAATCGGCCTCAGAGGTACCAGTCACTCTGTATAATAACGACTGTGTATCATAGGTGTGATGGCGGCGGCACCTAAAATCGCCACCGCACGGCGCCAGCGGGATAATGCTTCGGCAAAAGTCGCCCCTTAAGGCTGGCAAATTTACTTCGGGATGGTAATTTTACCATCCCATTTTTTTATTTGACTTTTTTCTGAAATTAATGTATAATTTTAATGTAAGAAAGAGAGGAGAGAATTAATATGGATGCTTGGGTCGGATTATTTCTTTTATTTATTGCAATTGTAATCGTTGCCGTATGTGATACACCAGATAAATGGGGCGAACGATTTGAAGAAGATAAAGAAAAAAGGAGAAATGACTAATGCCGATCTTGTATATTCTTTGCGGTGTCCCTGGTTGTGGAAAGACTACGTGGGCACGTGAATTTATCTATCAGCGATTTGAGGAAGATATTCGCTACGTTTCTCGTGACGAAATTCGCTTTTCTATTGTTAAGGATGGAGAGGACTATTTCTCTCATGAAAAGGAAGTATATCGAAAGTTTGCAGAAACTATCACTGAAACTCTCATTGATGGTTTTGATGTAATCGCTGATGCAACTCATTTAAATGAGTTTTCGCGCAGAAAGCTCACTCAGTCTATTGATCGCCGCTATACTGATTATGAAATCGTATATGTAGTGTTTAATGTTGATTTACAGACTTGTTTGGAACGGAACGCTCAGCGCACTGGTCGTGCCTGTGTACCGGAACAGACCGTCCGAAATATGTATAGAGATTTTCGTCTGCCGACTAAGGATGAAGATGAAAGAGTAAAGGAGATTATTGAAGTATGAGAGAAAATATTTGTTTAATTTTAAAGATTATTGGTCTGATTTTTGGTGCAGTATATATAAATACCTGGGATAAAACCTTTGGATGGCTATGGATTGGATTTTGGGGTGCTGGTCTTACATTTGGAGATATTTGGAATTGGATAAAAGAACGAAAGGGAAAGAAGTATGAGTAATATTTGGCTTACAAGCGATCTTCATATGTGTCACGATAGAGACTTCGTATGGAAGGTTCGTGGATTTAATAATGTTGAAGAAATGAATGAAGCCTTGGTAGAAAACTGGAATAAGGTTGTCAAGCCAGGAGATATTGTATATAATCTTGGCGATATTGCTCTTATGGATACTCAAAAGGCTGTAGAATATCTTAATAGATTGAATGGTAAGCAGATTTGGATTCTTGGTAATCACGATCATCACGGTCGCGTCCGTGATATTTGCAACGCCTGCAGTAATATTACTGTATCGCGCGATGCGTATGATACTCCTCTACAGTGCGGTAATAATCTTGCCCACTTGAATCATTATCCTATGCTTACTGCAAATAATGATGAACATAAGCCCTTTAATCGCCATGTCATTTGTTTTCATGGTCATACACATCAAACTAATAATTGGAAGTTTCCAGACCTTCCTTTTATGTATCACGTAGGCGTAGATAGCCATAATAATACACCTGTTAATCTAGATGAAGCAATGACTGACATTCGTAATCAATGGAATACCTTAAATACTGGTATACCCAAAATAGATTTTAATAATCTTTATAAAATGTCTTAATAAATTTAATACTTGACTTTTATAAAAATTATGGTATAATATTATTATGAAAGATGAAAGGTTTTGGAATTATTCGGATTGCCTAATTGGGCATCCATGTAATAATTGCGCAGATACTTGTTCATTTAGAATAAGAAAGGATAAAAATATGGAACAAGATAAACATCCATGTGACAGTTGCCCGCCTCCACATATGTGCGGTTATTGTACTTTATGTGAAGAATGGGAAAAAACTCATCCTAAGCCTACAAATCAAGAATTAAAAAAATATGATTGGAATTAACCTACAATCGTGTTGAACGATCAAGATGAAAAGGAGAATGATAACTATGAATGAACTTCTAAAGGCATTTAAGGAACAGGCTAATGTAACTCGTACTCAAAATGGTGCAGTTACTTATAACTCTACTATAAATATGGTTTACGATCTTTTTGCACAGGGCGGCTCTATGCGTGGTGCTTCTGAGTCCGATTGTGTACGTATGTTTGTAAACGCATATAATGAAAACCCGAATTTAGCACTAAAATGCCTATTCTATCTTCGTGATATCCGTGGCGGCCAGGGTGAACGCCGTTTCTTCCGTCTATGCATTAAGTGGCTTGCTATGAATCATAAGGAAGAAATGGAGCATCTTATTGCTTTTGTTCCGGAATATGGCCGTTACGATGATCTATTTGAACTTTTTGGTACTGCTCTTGAGGCAGAAATGATGGGATATATTTATCATATTATAAACAAGAATGAAGACCATCTTGTTTATAAGTGGATGCCGTCTATTAATACTTCTTCTCGTAGCACTCAGGAACGTGGACGTAAGTTCGCGCGTGCATTTGGACTAAGTGAGAAGCAGTATCGTCAGCTTCTATCTGAAGGTCGTAAGGCTTGCCACCTTGTGGAAACTCTTATGAGCCAGCAGAAGTGGGATCAGATTGCTTTTGATAAGCTACCGTCTCGCGCGGGTATTCTATATTCTAAGGCATTCGCACGCCGTGAAGAGACTAAGGCACGCTATGCGGCTTTTATGTCTAAAAAGGAAACTAAGGTAAATACTGCTACTCTATATCCGTATGATGTAGTAAAGAAGGCTCGTGATCTGTTCTATTCTTATAGTGGCTGGTATTACAATCGTAATACTGTATCTTTAAACGATACTGAGCGTCTTGCAATTAATAAGTATTGGGATAATCTAACTGATTATTTCAAGGGCGCAACGCTTAACGCGCTATGTGTATGTGATACTTCTGGTTCTATGACCAATGGCTATAATACTAATATCGCGCCGATTGATGTTGCAATTTCGCTCGCACTATATACGGCAGAGCGTGCACAAGGTCCGTTCCATAACCATTATATTAGCTTCAGCTCTCGTCCGCAGTTGATTGAAACTTCTGGTGTAGACTTCTGTGATAAGGTTGATCGTATTTATCGTACTAATTTGTGTGAAAACACGAATATTGAAGCTACTTTTGACCTTATTCTTAATACTGCAATTCGTCGTGGTTTATCCCAGGATGAACTACCGGAATCTCTGATTGTTATCAGTGATATGCAGTTCGATGCTCAGCGTGGTTACTATGGTTCCAGCCGTAATTCTCTAATGGAGAATATTGAAATTAAGTGGAACCAAGCTGGATATAAGATGCCGAAGCTTATCTATTGGAATGTCAATGCGGCTACGGGCGCAGGCAATATTCCGATGAAGGATAAGGATGGTGTTACTTACGTAAGTGGTGCATCTCCGGTTATCTTTGAACAAATCCTAAAGGGTAAGACTGGACAGGATTTAATGCTTGATAAGTTGCTCTCTGACCGGTATGAGCCGATTAAGAGTATCAAATAATATCTCTCCTAAATTTTAAAAGTCAAGTTTTATACTTGACTTTTTTTATATTTTCTGATATAATATTTTTGAAAGAAAGGGGATATGATCTAATGTTTCCACGGTTGCATTTTAGTATTGAACGTTGGCGCAAGAACACAGAATTTGGAGTATGGGTAAGTAATCATGGGCGCGTAAGACTAATTAAAAACAAGAAGTATCTTGAACCTCGTATTAACCCTAAAGGATATTGTATTGTCTTTACTGAAAAAGGTGCCGTTCTTGTTCATCGTCTTGTTGCCTATACCTGGCTTGGCGACAGACGTAATGAGAAATACACTATTGATCACATTAATTCCAATAAGCGAGATAATCGTGTTTCTAATCTTCGTTGGGTATCCGCAAAAATCAATACAGATTATGCGAAATTTACAGAGTGCAGTGCTGAGGAAGTAAAAGAAACTGTTCCTGATACTTCTATTGAAGAAGATGAAATAAAGTTGGAAAAAATGTATGATACAGGAATTTCTAAGGCAAAGCGCGCAAGTATTTTCAGAAAAGCTTTTTTGGATAAGAAAATTAAGCTTTTTTATGGTGGGCAGCTTTATTTTAATAATAATGAAATTACTACCTTTGAAGATCTGTATAAAGTAAAAGCTCACTATAAAGTTTCTATTACTAATGATGAATTTATTAATAGAATTCTTATGAGTATTAGAAGCAATAAGGCGTATTGTAATGGAACATGGACTATCCAGGTGGTATAAATGAAAAGAACGAAAGAAGAATTAATGGAAGCTGTTCGACAACATCATCAGTTAGTCGAACAAGCTGGTTACCATGTAGTAATGACTTCATTAGTTGGAAGTCAGAACTATGAGTTAGATGATGAATATAGTGATGTAGATACATATTCACTTGTTTTTCCATCATTTGAAAATCTTGCATACGCGGAAAAGCCACTTGCAAATATACTTCCAACCGAAGATGGTAACTGTTATATAAAAGATATGAGATCTGCTCTTTATCTTTTGTATCATACCTCTCCTAATAGTGTAGAATATTTTGTAAGTGATTATAAAGTATATAATCCGTTATATCAAGATATATTTGATGAATATTTAGTTGATAATTGTTACAATAGCAAATTATGGTATATGCTTCATAGTAATTATGAGCATATGTTCGAAGCTATGGCGGGTATGGCAAAACAATTAACTCTTCGTAATATGCCCGCGGGTAAACGATATAGTCATGCTTTACGACTTCAAGATATGAGTGAGAGATTCCTTAATGATATAACATCACGTAATCTATTAAAATTTCTTACTTCTAAAAGAGCAGAGAAAGCACGCAAAGCTAAACGTGATTCTGAGAATGAACAGTTTTACAATTCTGAATGTTTGGCTATAGCAGAAGAATTGAATCAGCTTAAATCTAAATATTCTAATGATTTAACAGAAGATATACAAGTTAATGGATTAATGTTAATAAAAGAATTTCAAACAAAGCTTTTTGCAAGATATTTAACTACTTTAGTGGAGAAATAATATGGGCTATAGTTTAAATGAATTAAAAAAATATGAAGAGCTAAATAAAATAGTGCTTGATAAAATTGAATTTCCAATTCCAGATCAGGGTGAAAATTTTGATGAATATCTTGATCGAGTAAAAGATCAGTATATGACTTTAGAATTGCCACCAGAACTACAAGGTGAATTATTTTGCTTTATGAGTACTTATGAACTCGGTGAATATCTCAAAAAGAGATATGGTTGGACTGTTGAAGAAGAAATTCAATATTATATTTGGCGTTAAGGAGATATAAATGGAAATTAATATTCGTGCGGGTATGCGTGTACTTTATAAACAGGGTAGTAGTAACTGGATGATCGGCACCATTCATAAAGGTACCGCAGAAGTGAATGAACAAGGAATTTGGATTCCAATTGTGCCGTTAGATACTGAAGATGAACTCCATTATGCAGAAATTAATCAAATATTTTTTGAAGTACATCCGGTAGAAGATTGGATGAAACAATATCATAATCTCATAACAAAAGAAGAATATATTGCTTTTATTGAGAGTGATAATTTTGAACATTCTATTGAGCAGGCCTGGGTATCTGATGGAGAATATTATTATTATCCTGTCAGTAAATATAGTGCTACATGGCTTTTGAAGCAACCATTTGATTATATTGTAAGGGACGCGGTTTAATGAATACAGATATTACTTTTCATAAAATTTTTGGGCATTTAAAAACTATTCATACACATAGGCATTGGGTAAGATATTTCTGCAAACTTGCTGGTATTCCTAAGCGTGGATGGTTGCATGATTTATCTAAATATTCTCCTACTGAGTTTTGGGAATCTGTACGTTATTGGGATGGCAAAGTATCCCCTATTGTAAGATGTAAGGAAGAGAATGATGTTTCTCGCGCGTGGCTCCACCATAAAGGTCGTAACTCTCACCACTATGAGTATTGGATGGATAAATTTGATTATGGTGGAGTTCCACTTCTTATGCCTAAAGATGACTTTGTTGAGCAGGTTTGTGACTTTATCGCGGCCGGAATTACATATGCAGGACAATCATATTCTGCATTTGAGTATCAAGATGAATTAGAGTGGTGGAAAAGAAAAAAAGAACATTGCGGTATGCATCCTCTAAATCAAAAAATGCTTGATATTATTTTTGAAGAGTTCGCTAAAGTAGATACCTGGGCACATAATGTACCAGAGGGTATGATTAAAGCGGGATATATTCAACAGGTTTGGCGTCAAGTTATACGTACTGCAGTAGAAGAAAAAGACGAAGAATAATAAAAATGTCAACTATTTAAGCAAAATTAAATAGTTGACTTTTTTTTAATTTTATAGTATAATTTTTATGTAAAGAAAGAAGGGATATATATGCCAGTTGCAAAAACATATGAGAGTCTTGAAATGCAAGGTGAACCTTTTAAAGAAAATGGTCGAATGTATGTAAATGTAATGACTTCTAAGGGATTAAAAAAGGTTCGATGGTATTCAGATAATGAATATCAGCGTATGTATCCTAATGCTATTAAAGAAGAAACTTCTACTTTTAATGCTCGTTATGCTTTTGGGTTTAGAGAAGAAGGATTTATTACTTTATATAAAGGTGATGAATCTATTATTGAGAATTGGGCGCGTGATAAATGGCCTCCAAAAGCATGGTATAATCTATTCTTTCATTTCTTTACCCCTGGTTTTATGCCGATTGAAAATGTACCAGAGGAAATTACTCCAATACGCTTAGATTGGAATGAAGTCGCGGCAGAAGGTAATTCAATGAAACCACACCAAGAAGTTCAAAGAATTGTCGCAGAAAAACTTGGTGCTCTTAGTACTAGTGAATATCAAGGAAATGAGAATGATTGGCTTGAAAAAGAAATTACAGTTCGAGAAAATAAAACGCATGAAACACAATATGGTGACAAACATACGTTTTTTATGGTTGATGCCGAAAGCAATACATATGTATGGGAAACAGGCGCCAAAAATTATGAATCTGGTGCGACAGTTAAACTTAAAATGAAAGTAAAAGCACATAAAGAGATTGATGGAGAAAAATGTACCATAGTTTGGTATTGTAAGGAAGTTTAATATTATGAAACTACTGAATCCACGATATTATGGAATGATAGCAAGATGTAATGCTTGCGGCGCACTTATAGGATATGAGCCGAATGATGTAAATGAGAGTTAGAATATAAAATGTCCGCAATGTAACTTTATGTTATGGGTACCATTTAATCCAACCTATGAAGGCGTTATTGAAGAAGAAAAAAGGATTGAAGAAGATGGAAAATGTGAAGAAACACATGAGTAATGAAGAGCTTATTCAAGAATTACTTTATCGGTATCAGGAATATCAAGACTATGTTCATCGTGCCGATACAGTTCGCTGGACAGAAGAAGCTGAGAAAATGAAATGGGCACAGTATAAAGTAATTAAAAATGAAATGCTTAGACGCATGGGAGAGGAAGTAGACTAAAATGAAACTGTGGTTTGAATCGTCTAATGGCAATCGACGTGAAATTGCAGAAGTCCAGGATTTTAATGATGTGTTTAAAGAAATTTATAAGTTCATAGACAAATGTAATGAAGCACGGCCAAAAGATAAGCAGTTTAAGGTCTACTACACTCGTATTTATGAAGAAGATGAATTAACTAAAATTGATGTTGGCTCCTGGTCTGAATTCTTTTGGACTGATTTAAAGTATGAAGGTGGTAATGATGATAGTTAAAGCGGCAGTAAAAATATTTGATTTACGACAAAACAAAGAATTGATTATTCCTTGTATGCGGCATTGTGATGCCTTTTATATCCTTAAAGAATTCAGCTATAAAAAAGATATTGATTATAAAGAACTTGAACAGGGATTCCTTGATGAGCAGGATACTTTTTATAATCGTATTGAAGCAATGAATCATGCTAAACAACATAATCAAATCATCGCACCGGAATATAATAAACTATTTAGCGAAGATTTGTGGTAAGGAGTGAAATTATGACAATTGCTGAATGTCAAGTTGAAACGATGAAACATATCGAAAAAGTTCGTAAATATCTTCGATTTTTTACAGATAAGTTAACTAGTCGTGGAGTGACTCATGATATGGCGAAACTTGAATCGCCAGAAGTAGAATTATTTACAGAGTATACCCCGAAGTTAGCAACTACTCAGTATAATAGTGATGAATATAAAGAATGTTTAGCGGGGCTTAAACCAGCTCTTGATCATCATTACGCAACTTATCGTCATCATCCAGAACATTTTGTGAACGGCATTAATGATATGAATTTGATTGATGTTGTAGAAATGTTGGCAGATTGGAAGGCCGCAAGTGAACGTCAACGTGATGGGAATCTTCTGACCTCTATTGAGCAAAATGCGATTCGATTTAAAATATCAGATCAATTAAAACAAATTCTTTTAAACACGGCTAAACTTTTAGATGAAGGTAATTAATATGAGTAATATGTATAAAGATTGGATGTGGGATACAATCCAAGAAGTCTGTCTAGAACGCGGGCTTGTAGACAAAATTGTAAGTGTATATCCTGATCCAAGTGAGGGAATTCCTCATTATGTTGAGGGATATAAAAATGGGCAGCGAGTAAAATATTATGTTCGTTTAGACAAAGATGAAGGTTGGCTATGCGAACATAGAGAACTTGAGCCATTTGATGAAATATAAGGAGAATGATAATGACCGTTAAAGAATTACAAGAACAACTTTCTAAGTTTCCAGAAAATGAAGAAGTGGAATTAGTTGTTGAAGGAATTATTGATAATATTGGATGTATTATTGATGGTCATTCTTATATAGATTATATAGAACATGGTGTTAATGGATGTGTAACACTTAAAGGTTTTGATTTATATAGTTAAGAAAGGAATGATATAAATGTCTGAACATTGTGGTTATGTTGTACGTGTAGAGAATCTTCGTCCGCATACTAATGCAGATCGACTACAAATTCTAACCGTATTTGAAGAAGATGTAATTGTTGGTCTAGATACGCATGTAGGTGAAATTGGTGTATATTTCCCATGTGATCTTCAGTTATCTGAAAAGTTTTGTGAAGTTAATAATCTTGTTCGTAAAAAGGATCCAGCTACTGGCGAAAATATTGGTGGGTATATGGATCCAGATAAACGAAATGTCAAGGCTATTAAGCTTCGCGGCGAAAAGTCTAATGGTCTATATTTGAACATTACTTGTCTGTCTGAATTTTGTAATATTTCTGATCTAAAGCCAGGTGATCAGATTTCTGTAATCAATGGCGAAGAAATTTGTAAGAAGTATATTCCTATGCGCCGTAATACGAGCGAATATCATGGCCAGAAGGTAAAGAAGGCTAAGGCAAACATCGCTCCAACTTTCTACGAACATGTAGATACCGAACAGGTTGCATATAATCTTAACAAGTTCCATAATGGTGATGAAATTCAGCTTACTCTAAAGATGCATGGTACTTCTGGCCGTACTGGTCATCTACCGCTTCTTCATTACAAGCGTTCCCTACTTGATAAAATCTTTAAGCGTACCGGCAAAGAATATTATGAATATGGTTACATTACCGGTACTCGTCGTGTAGTACTCGACGGTAAGCGCGAGGGCGGCTTCTATGAGTCCGATGATTTCCGTCATGCTATGGAAGAAATCTATTTCAAGGATAAGCTACCGAAGGGATTTGTAGTTTATTATGAAATTGTTGGATTCCAGGGACCTGGCGGAGCACCAATTATGGCTCAGGTACAAAACTCCAAAGTCAAGGATAAGGAGTTCACCAAGCAGTATGGTGAGGTAACCACTTTTGATTATGGCTGTGACCAGCAGGGCAACTATGAAGAAACTCCAGCATATGGAGATCTTGTAATGGCAGCTTGTTGCTATCCATATGTATACCGTATTACTATGGTAAATGAAGATGGCGAAGTAGTTGAGCTATCTCCTGATCAGATTCGTTATTACTGCGAATGCTGGAATGTACCAATTGTTCCAGAGTTTGAACGCTTCGTAATTCCAGAAGATGTAAACCCAGGTGAATATGTAGTTCGTAAGATTGAACAATACTATGATGGCCCAGACCCAGTTGGTCGTACTCATATTCGTGAAGGCGTGGTAGCACGTATTATGAATAGAACTAAGTTTGAAGTATATAAGATGAAGAATATTAACTTCAAGATTCTAGAAGGTATTGCAAAAGATGAAGCCACCGCGCCAGATATAGAAGAGGCACAGGAGATTATTAATGACGAAGGCTGAAGTAATTCATATTCTTAAAATTGAACGCGAATGCATTAGCCGTGATTGCGATCGCAATTGCGGCCAGTGCGACTTAGTTCAAGAACAAGAAATACTATTGGATGCATATGATAGCGCAATTTCACTCTTAAGTATAAATCCAGAGGATAAAAATAATAATTATATATCCGATAGTAAAACGCATATTGATGGGATGTGAAATAAAAATTGGTTTTTCTTAAATGCTTATGTATCGTAGGAATTACTTTATTAATTCCTTATGACATTACTCAATGGCAATATTGGGTAATAATAGTTTTAGTAACAATATATGGAATACTATGGGGTATGGAGGACAATTAAATGGAAAAAGAATCTCGTTATCTAAGTTGGCTTTATCGTCGCAAAGTTCTTACAGAACGCGGCGAAGAAACAAATCGCGGTATTATTAACAAACTGAATCGAAAGATTCGTAATTATGAAAGGAAGAATTAAAATATGATTCTATTTATTCTTGGTATTATTATTCTTATTGGTGGTCTGATTCTCGCCGCAGTCATGGATGACTATAAAGGCTCGGTAATCGCAACTTCTGTTGTGTTGTCACTTATTCTAATAATCATATCGGTAGTCTCTATTGTGCCTACTGGTTATACAGGTATTGTAACTACGTTCGGCACTGTACACAATGAAACCCTTAGCGCTGGCTTGAATGTACATGCCCCTTGGGATAATGTTATTACAATGGACAATCGTGAACAGCGTATTAGTTTTAAACTTGAAGCATTTTCAAAAGATATCCAGCAGGTTGACGTACAGGGATCTATTAACCTAAATATTGATAAGTCTACTGCAATGAATCTATATAAAGACGTTGGTACTGATTATATTAATGTTCTTGTTCAGCCTCGTATCCAAGAAGACGTTAAGATTGTAATTGCTAAGTATACTGCAGAAAATCTAATTGATAGTCGTCAGCAGGCAGCTGATCAGATTTACAGTAAGATTAAGGAAGAACTAGCTTCTAAGGGTATCAATATTATTTCTCTTGCTATGGAAAATATTGATTTTACCGATGCCTTTGAAAAGGCAGTTGAAGAGAAACAGGTTGCTACTCAGCTAAAGCAAAAAGCTCAGACTGAGCAGGAACGTATGACTATGGAAGAAGAAGCTAAGGCAAAGCGCGCTGTTATTGTAGCTAACGCAGAAGCTGAACAGGCAAAGATTGCTGCACAGGCTGACCTTGAAGTTGTAAAGATTCAGTCTGAAGCTAGCCTATATGCTGGTCAGCGCGAAGCTGAAATGAACCAGCGTATTGCTGAAACGTTGACTGAAGGTCTAATTAAGTACTATGAAATTAAACAGTGGGATGGCAAGCTGCCTACCTTTATTGGTGGTGAAGGCACAATGCCTATTCTAGACTTTGGTGGAGCGGTGGAGTAAAATCCACCCTCTTTTTTATTTGACTTTTTTTATATTTTATAGTATAATTTATATATAAAAGATAAGGGGATGATGAGTATTATGCACGATATATTTTTCTTTACAGATATTCATGGTATGTACGATTTATATCGTGCTATTATGGATTATTGCATTGAACAAGATCCTGAATGTGTAATTATATTTGGCGGCGATGCCTGTGACCGTGGAAAAGACGGCTATAAAATTATGAAAGAATTACTTGTTAATCCACGAGTAATTTATCTTAAAGGAAATCATGAGGATATTTTTGTTAAAGCCGCAAAGGAAATTAAAAAGCATTTTAAATTTACGGATATGACACGGGAAGAAATTATAGATGAACTTGGTTTAACATTATATGACATGGATGAATTTCCATATACTAGTAATAGCATTTATAATGGCGGCTTAAATACATTAACCGATTGGGTATGTGATGGCATGTCTATGGACTTTGTTGAAGAGATTGATAATCTCCAATATACCGCAAGCTATAATGATATAGATATGTGCCATGCTGGTGGAATATACAGAGTATTTAAAGAAGTTCAAGCGGCAGAATATAATAACGAAAAAATAAGTGAAGCAAATAAAGATTTCATACTATGGGATCGGGGCGCGCTTGAATATGGATGGTCACCAGAAAGAACTTGTATTTTTGGTCATACTCCAGTTATCTATCTCTCGACTAAATATTATGGAAAAGATAAAAGTTTGGCTAATGCGCATCCGTGTGCTTATATTGGTAACTTTAATGACAAACATAATGGGCGTAAAATAGATATGGATACTTGCGCCTGTGGAAATGGATTAGCATATGTAATTAATATCAATACACTAAAAGCGCAAGGATTTCAAGATACCGAGTATCTTAATGATGAAATTCATAAACATGAGATAAAAAAAATTAATTGTATTCAAATGTAAGATTGAGACATATTTATATGAGAGAAAAGCCATTCTAGTTTAGAATGGCTTTATTTATTAAATAGAAGGAGGGATAAAATGTTTTCATCTGTTCAATATAAGAAACCAACCACGGAATATTCTAAATTAGCCTGGAATCGTCTTGGAAATTTAGCATTTTATCCCGGCTTTTCTCCTACATTTTTTTATTTTAATTGGTTATTAGATGGTTATGATGCTGGACGTGGGTCAAATTATGTACGATAGGCAAATGCTATTGGTAGTGGAGCGATTACAAATCTAAATAAAGGGAATTTTCTTTCAGAAGATTTTAATGATTTAGAAACTATCACATAGCGTTTTATTCCTTTATTAAAAGTTATATAGAAAGCTATTGCTTACGAGCGAGCTAATGAGTTAGCTTATTTTAAACAAAAATATAATGAACTAACCAAAGTTTTTACAAAAGAAGATTGGAATAAAAATCCAGAATTAAATGAATTAAAAACAATTTTAGCTGACGCTGCTAATGGAAAAGAATTTAATTATGGACGATTTATGTCTTTAATCAACATTCTATTATAGGGAAGAGATAATGCTAAAGCAGTCATTACATATGAAACTAGGCATTTAAAAGAAATTGAAGATGGAATTAAATCATTAAAAAATGCTCGAAAAGAATAGATAGAAGGACTAACTAAGTCTGGTTAGCTAAATACTGGTACAAAATTAAATGAAAAAAATGAGAAAGTTGCCCGTACTGTATTTGAAGTTATAGATGATAGCGAGAAAAAAATTGATAAATAGTTAAAAATCAGTTATCTAGAGCACGGTAATTATTCAGGAGTACGTGGGGTAAAAACTCATTTTGAAGATGTATATAGTGCTGATGTAAAAATTGCACATTGGATAACTGCGTGTATTCAAAAGCTCTGGAATAATTCTAATTTTCATGCAAAAATTAGAAAATATATCTTAGATAATAATATTATAGAAACTGGTCGATATGGAGATGTAGAATTATATGTTACAGAAGCAATTATTTCTGCAGTACAGGATGAAGCAATTAAAAATATTCCTAAAATTTTAAATGATCAGTATAAAAAATTTAAAACTTCTAATCTAATTAAACAATTCGATATTAGTAAAATGATTAATATTCGTTCAAATTATTAGATAGAAGGATGGAATAGTAATTATGGACAATATGGAAATCGTATAAAATTTTTTTCTGATTTATCTGAATTAACTGATATCACTGATGCTCATGCAGCAGATCTTTATAAAGCTTTAAATGATATTATTTTACGTTGTAATTAGAATAAACGTAATAAAAAAAAGAATGAAAAAGATGATTAGTTTGTTTTAGATAAGATTACAGAAATGAATTTAAAAAAAGAAATAGACGATATTCGCACTTTAATTAATAAATTCTCCACGGTAAAAAATCAATATAATGCCGCTTTAAAAAATCAAAATACTTTTTTTAAGAAACATACAGATGGTTGGCAAAAAGAATTTAAAGATAGTAAAGGAAAGAAAGTAACTGTTAGTATTACATTAGATGATAACGGATAGGTTAAAATAACAGGCCTAGATGAATTAAAAAACTTATATGGTTACGAAGTATTATTAGGCGATAAAAGTATTAATTCTGATTCTTTAACATAGTAGCTTGCAGTATTAAAAACCAAAGCGAATGAACGTGTTAAAGATATGTTATTAGAAATAATACAATCAGATGAATAGAAAGTACAAGGAGAATTAATTAGACGATTACGTTCTAGTTTTGAGCATATAACTGTGAGTGTTGGTGGCCCTAAATTTAGTGAACTATTAACAGGTATTCAATTTCGTAGCTCTGGTGGAGATTTATCTGTATAGTGGACAGGCGGGAAAAATTCAAAAAATGACGTTGTTACTTTAACATTAAAAGCACCAGATGGAACAATGTTAGAAAGCATTGAAAAAGATCTTAACCAAATAATTAATTCATCTGTTAAAAATAAATTTACTGGCTCAATTAATAATATTGGTGCTGTTTATGCTCATGAATTTTCTACTGTACTTTCTAATAAAGCAGAAGAGTTATAGCGAAAGGGAAAAACCTATTCAGAACAGCAAGCCAGTTTACATAAATATAAAGAACTAAAAAATTTATTTCTTCATAGAATGTCTAAGCAAGACGAAAAATAGGATGAAATAGATAAATTATATATAAAAGCAAATGATGCAATGGATACTTATATTAATAAATGGTCTAAAAAAAATAACTTAGACCAAGACTCTGAAGAAGTAAAAAAATTAAGATCGAATATGAGGCAAAGAATTCTAAAAACTTTGCGAGATAGTTTTTATGTATCTACTACTGTAAAAACATATAATCAATATGATAATAATATAGGTTTCTTAGGAGGTTCTTTAGGAACCACTCCATTTGAACAATTAACTCGTTTATCTGATATATTTGAATCCGCTGGCATTCCTTTATCTGGAAGCGATATGGCATGGTTGTTGGGAGCAATTACAAACTGCTCACCAATTAGTGTTATTGGAGATAAAGATAAAAATAGTATAGAGCATTATCTCGGAGCAATGGCAGCATTTGCCTTATTCGATGAGGGTGCTGCAGAGGCTACATTAGCTACAATGGAAGAAGAGGTTCGTAATAAACAAACTGTTCCTTCTATTTTACATTTGTATAAAGTAAATGGCATATTTGTTCCTGGCTCATATGTTTTACAAGAAGTTGCTAACGAATTAGAATATTGTATTAACTAGATGAATTTTGCAGTAGAATCTTTAAATCGTGGTGCTGGAGTAACTATTATTAACAAAGTTACATATAGTGATTTGCCTAATTCTAAAATAAAACAACAAGATGAAAGTTGGTCACTTGATCCAACTCCTTGGGAAAGTATGGCAACTACCGCCGCAAGTAAAATAGAAATTAAAATATTATTTCTTGCAGGATTAAGAGATATAATGAAAAATATTAATACTGCAATGGGTAATATTGAATTACCACAATAATTTATTTAATAATCTTATCAAATTCTTCCACAGGGGGTGAGAATATAATGGGCAAAATTTCTGATTTCTTCCTACGTTTTAAAACCAACTATGATGCTCGTAGAGTCCGCGAAGTACGTATGGATCGCTTTTTAGACAAGGCAGAAGAAAATAATAAGACAATATAGGGAGTAATAATATCAGTTGAAAAAATCGGTGGTTAGGTTACTGATTTACAAACTAAGGTTGATAATCTTCAAAGCCATATGACACATATTGATGGAAAACTTGCAATTATAGGTGAAGGAACAAAAATGGAACTTTTTGATACTTTATATAATTGGAAGAAAATTCTAGTTGATGAAAGAGGGTGGGCTTCCGCCGCGGAGAAGAAGGAAGTTAAAGACATTTATGAAGTTTATCACGAAGGATTAAAAGGCAACGGGCAAGGAAAAGTTTATTTTGAATAGATTATGAACTTACCAGAAAACCCACCTACCAAATAATTGACTTTTTTCTTAATTTAATGTATAATTAAATTAAGTAAAAAGGAGGAAATTAAATGGTACAGGAAAAACGAAGCCAAGCAAGCATGATAAAACTTGAGATTTATACCGATGGTTCCTGTAAGAAAATGGGGACTACAATGACATTTGGTGGTTGGAGCTTTATTGCACTTCGTGGCGGAGAACGTATTTATTCCGCTGCCGGAAGCGAATATGGGACCACAAATCAGCGTATGGAATTGTTAGCGATACGCAACGCCTTAGAGTTCGCGCAGAAAAACCGGCAGCCAAATGAAGAAGTTATAATTTATAGTGACTCTGCTTATGCTATTAACTGTTATACTCAAGAATGGTATACAACTTGGCAAAGAAATGGTTGGCTTAATTCTAAAGGTGAAGATGTAGCAAATCAAGATTTATGGATAGAAATTATTCCTTATTTTGATAATTTTTGGTATCATTTTTGTAAGGTTAAAGGTCATGGGACTAATTGCTGGAATAATTTATGTGATAATATGGCGCAAGATGCCGCACAAGAATTAAAAGACAATTTTAGAGGAGAACAGAATGGCATTTCTTAAATGTGAAGAGTGTAAATATGAAGAACAATGTCCCGTATTCTGGAGTTATCTTAATGCGGCTTGTATAACTATTCAAAAAGAAAAGGAGAACAAAATGACAGATAATAGTAAATTTGAAGTAGACCGTGATTGGTACGTCAGCTTTATTGGGCAACTAAACAAATCTATGATGGATGTTGAACAATCTTATTTTGAAGATATTTCTATCTTAAAAGTAATAAGTAAAAAAACTGGAAAACTGCTTTGTACTCGTATGATTACAAATGATAATAATGAATTTTATTATATCTTTGAAATGCCAGATGATGATGAACGAGTTGAACCAAAACCAGTTATGAAAATTACTTTGGATGATAGAAAAGATGTACAAGCTTTCTTTGACATTTTGAATAAGATTCAAAAGGAGGCAAAGAAATGATAGAATTATATAGTGATATTTCACAAGAAACACGAGATTTAGCTGAATCAATTTGGCGATTAGCTTAGCTAAAGAAAAATCCTATTGATGCAGCAAAATTTATAGTAGATACTACTGAATATTTTACAAATATTTTAACAGATAAAGAAATAGAATTTCTCCGATTCTATTTCCGTACACAATTGGAGTTGATGAATAAATGAATACAATTATAATCAGCGGCAAAGCCGGTAGTGGTAAAGATACTCTTGCCTAGTTCATGAAAGAAGAACTTACGAAGCATAGAAAAAAAGTTCTTATTATCCATTATGGTGATGCTGTAAAATGGGTATTACGTGATTATTTTAATTGGGATGGCCAAAAGGATGCAGTCGGCCGCACGCTATTACAGCGAGTTGGCACCGATGTAGTAAGAGCAATGCATCCCAATTTTTGGACTTGTATTGTGGTGGGATTAATTCAAGCATTTGAGCCATATAGTGATTGGGATGTCGCACTCATACCAGATGCACGTTTTCCAAATGAAGTAGATATTGCTCTACGAGAATTACAAAATTGCGTAAGTGTTCGTATTGAACGTAGAAATGAGGACGGCTCTCCATGGATTAATCCTAAATTAACAGAAGATCAACGTAATCATCCAAGTGAAACTTCCCTTGATTGTTACGCCTTTGATTATGTAGTACATAATGATGAGGGTTTAGATACATTGCGCGAGAGCGCACAAACAATATTAAAAGATTTGAAATTAATTTGAAGGAGTAAAAAATGAACTATTTTGAAAGTGAACCTATGAAATATTTCGCTCCGCCATCAACAATGGGCGCTGATACTCGACGCCAAAAGCTAGAACAAATGATTGATAGTGGAGATTATTTATTTGGTTTGAAAACTGATGGAAATTGGTCTCGTGCCATTATTACAGCAGAAAGAAAGGCTCTTCAAACACGAGGAATTTCTACTGTAACAAAAACATATGGAGAAATTCAAGATAAGGTAACATTTTGGAATAATGTATGTAAAGCCTTTACAAAAGGTGATACTGTTATTCTTGGAGAAGTATTTCTTCCAAATGCAATTGATAAAGATGTTGGCTCAATTCTTCGTTGTTTAACTTCTAAAGCACTCGCGCGACAAAAAGATAATCCACTAAGATGGCGAATATTCGATGTACTTGCATTAGATGGCAAAGACTATATGAATACAAGCTTTATAGAACGTATTAAACTAATTCCAGAAGTTGTAAAACGTATTAATTCTCCTTTAGTAGAAGGGGTGACTTATTATGAAATGAATAATGAGTTCTTTGATAAGATGGGTGAAATCTTTGCCGCTGGTGGTGAAGGAGCCGTTTGTTATCGAAAGGATTCTATTTATATTCCTGGAAAGCGTGGTCCTCATGCTTGGGATACTGTTAAAGTAAAACAAGAAATTTCATCTGAAATTGACGCTTTCATTAGTGGAATTGTTCCTGGTGAAAAAGTTTATACGGGTAAAGATCTTGGAACTTGGCAGTTGTGGGAAAACCAACGTTCGGGAGAAAAAGTTGTAGGTTCATATTTTGGAGAATATCAGACTGGCGGCGCTTATATTCCAATTACAAAAAATTATTTTAATGATTGGCCGGGCGCAATTCAAGTGTCAGTTTATGATAATAATCATAATGAAGTTACCTTGTGTAAGGTTTCTGGTTTAACAGAAGAGTTTAAGACCTCTCTGCGCGATGAACCTAAGAGATGGATTGGATGCCCAGTTTCTATTTCTGGCATGATGGTAAGTTCAGCAAAGGCAGACTCCGAAGGAAATGGTATCTCTATTCGTCATCCGCTACTTAAACGAATCAGAGAAAATGATATTTCTAAAGAAGACTGTACCCTTGCAAAAATTTTAAATTAAGCATAACAATGTTATGCTGAGGAGGTTCATATGACTTTAGAAGAACTATTAAATTTAGTAGAGCCGATGGGTCTTGATCCAGCAACCTATTAGTATTTTAATTAGTTAATAAATCATAGGACAGTATTATTCAATTGTGAAGTGCGAGAAGATATTATTGAAAGAGTTTATATTCCTTTAAGGGAATTCGAACAAGACGACTCTATGGAGCCAGTCACACTTATCTTAAACAGTGAAGGCGGTTCTATATCAGATGGTTTCTTCCTTGCCTACTATATAGCACAATATTCTAAACCGCTAAATATTATTGTTCCTGGCTATGCTTGCTCAATGGCAACAGTGATACTGGCTGGCGGCGGAAAAAATGAAAATGTAATTAGGAGCTGCTTCCCTTGTTCATATGCTCTGATACATGATGGATATGTAGCACTTGCCGCTTCAGAAACAAAAACGGCAAACGATATTATGGCGTTTAATGATAAAGTTGATAAGCAGATTAAAGATTTCTTTATCCAAAATACCAACATTACAGAAGAACAATATAATTCACATATTCGTCATCAATGGTTCCTTGATGCTAATGAAATGTTAGAATCTGGACTAATTGATAGAATATATGGACAAACCGAGGAGTGAATATAATGATAAAATACTGGGCTGATACTTCAGCACTATTACATCAAAAGGATTTCATCAACTCAGAGGAATTAGCTATTAGTACCATTACATTATAGGAATTGGAGCATATAAAAACCACAAGTGACAATGATCAGATTAAGTTTTAGGCGCGCGAATTAGTGCGTACTATTTTATCTGCTTCTAAGGTTAGAATAGTAGCTTCAAATAATCATAAGATAGATAAATTATTAAAACGATATCCATTTTTAAATAATATAAATGACCATCGAATCATTTGTAGTGCAGAGCTTTGCGCTGCAGAACAACATGCAGAAATAATTTTTATAACGAATGATGCTTTATAGTATTTATTTGCAACTCAAATGCCGCACTTAAAGGCACTATATTCTTTAAGTGAAAAACAAGAATCAGATGAATGGAGTGGCTGGAATAACTATTATCCAGATGAAGAGCAAATGATTTCATTATATGCCAAACCTACTCTAAACGTATTAAATTGTAAGACAAATGAGTTTGCAAAAATATACGAAGATAATAAAGTAAAAGATGTATTGTTTTGGGAAGGTCATGAATATAGACAATTGAAATATAAAGAATTTACAGCGCCTACAGGTGAACGTATTTCTCCACGCAATCTTGAACAAAAAATGTATCTTGACTTACTACAAAATGATAATATACCTATTAAATTATGTATAGGACGATTCGGAACTGGTAAGTCTATGTTTGCAGAAACGTGGGGAACTCATTAGTTATAGATGGGTAAATTTGACAAGATTGTATTTGTTAAGAATAATCTTGACGTTAAGGGCGCCGGTAAATTAGGTATTCTTCCCGGTGATGAAATTGATAAATAGTATCCTTGGCTCCGCCAAATCGAAGACCATTTAGGTTCTCAACTATTTGAACAATATATTAATGAAGGAAGAATTGAGCCTGCTCACTTATCCACACTTCGCGGCCGCGACTTAAAGAATTGTTTAATATTAGTAGATGAAGCAGAAAATTTACTTACTACTAATATACAATTATTGCTAGGCCGTGTAGCTGAAGGAAGTTAGATTATCTTCTGCGCAGATGTTAAACAGTGTGACTATAAAGATGCCAAAATGAGTGGTATTCCAAGACTAATTGAGAGATTAGCTGGTAATCCATTATTTGGTATGGTTCGTTTAACAAAAACAGAACGTAGTGCAGTAGCTGCGTGCGCGGA
>Ga0247611_10002704_pt1 | contig 27834 bp, 23 predicted proteins | sample 177DNAGHGhighgp2_FD_192422 | JGI IMG/M metagenome (GOLD analysis project Ga0247611, IMG submission 192422) | Sheep rumen microbial communities from Palmerston North, Manawatu-Wanganui, New Zealand - 1770 DNA GHGhigh gp2 | ecosystem: Host-associated > Mammals > Digestive system > Stomach > Rumen... | reverse complement strand
GTCTCTCGGACTTGACAGCGATGTTGAATGGAACGATTCCCGATGGCACGGCAAAGCATCACACAAGAAGGTCGGATATTTCAAAGGCGGTTTTGCAAGGCTCATAAACGGTCTTATGCAGGAGATAACAGATAACGGCGGCAGAATATATCTGTCAACGACTGTTTCCGATATAACCCAGATCCGGAGAGATGACGGCAGCATTTTCTACCGTACCGACTGTGTCCTGAGCAATGCTTCAAGATATGAAGTCATCAGCGATTACGTCATCTTTACTGGTTCATGCAGAACATTTATAAACATATCCCATAATCTTCCCATCAGCATCGATGACCGTGATTCACTGATGAATGTAATGTATAAATCCCAAATAACAATAATGCTGAATCTGAGAAGGATCGGTACTGAGGTTTATTATCAGGAATTCGACGATCAGCCTTTCGTGAGGATCGTAAATCACAGCAATGTATTCGGGGAGCGCGGTTACGGCGGCAATATCGTATATCTTGTCGGATATGCCAATGTCACGGATCCTTTGTGGATTGCCCCTGATTCCAAGATAATGGAAGTTTATTTCAATGCTTTCCGTAAGATATATCCCGGAATCCGCAAGGCTGATCTTAAGGGATGGCGTCTGACCAAGACAAGATATGCCCAGTCGATAAAGTATCCCTGCACCGATCTGCACAACCCGTGCGCTAATCTGTATGTATGCGCATCAGGTATAGCGCGCTTCGCCACAGAAGAGGAACCTCTCAACAGGATGGAGCGGGTACTGGAACTTGCAGGGAAAATCTGTGATGAGATATCATCAGATACCGGAGTAAAACAGGAAAATGTTACTCCCCTCTTCAGATCATCAGAACAGAAGGAAATAGAATTCTCATGAACAGCAAGAGCATATTTGAGAAGAACCTTATCGAAGCACCTCTCAAGGTGTTTCTGTTTGCAATCCCTTTTCTCGTTTCTCTGTTCCTCGGCTGGTATCTTATAGGAATAGATGATACAAAATACATAATTATATGGTGTGCCTATCTTACTCTCCTCACATTATGTGTTCTCCCGCTCGGAGCATATATCTTCAGAGGTGTCGGAAGCGGAGGATTTATCATAACGCAGACCCTGGGATTAACCGCCGTGAGTCTTTTTGTCTGGACTTTCACATATATCAAGATATACAGATTCACAAGACTTCTGACTTTTGCTGCGATTCTTCTAATCGGCATCATCTGTTATGTTTTGCCGCCGCTTCGCAAGAATCTGATCAACACGGTCAAGAAACCATTTTATCTTGAGAAGGCAGCTGCTGAACTTCTCGTATTCATGACAGTTCTCACCCTTCTTTGTTTCTACAAAGGATTTACACCGAATATCAACGGTCAGGAGAAGTTCATGGACTATGGTTTTATAATGTCCATGGTCCGCAATTCCGAACTGCCTGCCAATGATATGTGGCTTGCGGGATACAGCATCAATTATTATTATTTTGGTCAGTTCATTTGGGCTCTTGTAATAAAGCTTTCCGGATCACCTCCCCCCGTCGGTTATAATCTTGCAATGTCAAGTGCGATCGCAATTCCTTTTGCAATGTCATTCGGTATCGGAACGATGCTCTTTGATTTCATGGCGGAGAAGAGTTACAGCGTAAAGGGCATCTGGGCATCGGTATCAAGATATGTAACTGGAATACTGGCAGGTTTGTGTGTTACGATCTTTGGTAATTCCCATTCATTTTTCTATGATGAAAACAGTTTTGGCAACAAATTCCTGCATCTTTTTGCCAAACTCGGTATCAATGTCGGCAGGACGGATGAGTTCTTCTATCCTGACAGCACGAGATTCATCGGTCACAACCCTGATTCAAGAGTATATGATGCTGCGGGTGAGATAATCGATGCCGGAGATTTTACAATAGAAGAATTTCCTTTCTATTCATTCCTTGTAGCTGATCTCCACGCCCATGTCATCTCCATGATGGTAGTCCTTCTCATAATGGGTATTGCAATAGCATATCTGTCAAGAACAGAGCATCCTGATAATTATGAGATCAATGTCATTCCCAAACGCGCATCAAAGAAGATCAAGGAACAGATCCTCAAGACCGAAGCCGGGCGCTTAATAACCGTAGAACTTGTTGCAATATCGGTTCTCCTCGGTGTGGCTCAGCAGACAAGTTACTGGGATTTCCTTATCTATTTTGTATTCGGTTCAATGGTAATGCTCGTCATCAACACGCGCAGATCCAAAGTGTTTACTGATATTTCCGGATTTATCTGTTTTGCAGTCAATGTGGCTGCCATCCTGCTGATCTATCTTAACTTCGGAGGCAATCCTCTTTTGCACGTAGTGCTTCAATTGGATGTCCTTTTTGCCTCTTATTTCCTTGTTGTATTTGAACCGTGTGCACTTACGAGGACTTCCTTCGGAATGAGTTTCATGTTCTCTGTTGCATACGTTATAGCTCTCCCTTTCAACTATAACTTCGACATGATCTCCAACCTTCTCGGAAAGGTAACTCACAGGTCATCTCTGTTCCAGCTCTGGATCCTCTGGGGACTGCACGTTGGCATCGCAGTAGCATTCATTGTGTTCACGATCATATTCAAGAATTATGACATCGGAAGATCTTCCAAGACAAAGAAAAAGAAAGGTTCCGTCACACCGGATATTTGCGACGCACCTGCAAACGGATTCACAAATCCCATATCAAGATTCATCGGCGAGCGCAATCTGATGGACGTATTCGTATGCGGTCTTGCATTTGTTGCATTCATGTTCCTGATCGCACCTGAGATATTCTATGTCAGAGACATCTACACATCAGGTTATCTGCGTTCAAACACGATGTTCAAATTCACTTTCGCGGCATTCATAATGCTTGGAATAATAATCGCATATGCCACCGTCAGACTGGCATGGATCACTACATCCAAGAATAACCGTTCTGCCGTTACTTTGGTCTTCGGAATTGTATTTGCACTTCTCATTCTGATCGTCCCTGCACACTACACATCCGTCGGAATTAAGCAGCGCTGCGGTGATACATCTATCAAAACCAACTATAAGGGACTCAACGGAACAAATTATCTTACGACTTATTACAGTCCCAACGGTTATACCGAAGTTGAGGGCAACCTCAATTCATATCTCAATGCGATAACATGGCTTAACAATAATGTTGAAGGCGATCCCGTCATCGCCGAAGCTTATGGTGAGAGTTATACAGATTACAACATCGTTTCCGCCTATACCGGTCTTCCTACGGTCATCGGCTGGCAGACACACGAGTGGCTGTGGAGATTCCACGGTATCGTGGATAAGGAGTCTGATCTTCTCATATCAGATCCCGATTACGATGTGTGGTCGCTCTATCTCATACCAAGATACAGTGATGTGGATATCATCTATCTGAGTTCCGATACCGATGCCATCCAGTCAGTCATCGACAAGTATCAGATTGAATACATTATCCTCGGCAACATTGAATACTACAGATATAATTACGATAATACGGAAGCGCTTAAGAACGTAGGACAGATCGTATATAACTCAGAGAACCTGAACATCTTCAAGGTTACTCCTCATTGATCCTTCAGCATACAGTTATCGTGATATTATCAGTTCCGCCGTTTATGAAGGCTTCAACAGTCCCCACATCTTCGACTGTCTCAATATCGGGAAGTGCTCTATATGCCTTGTCAAATATGGTCTTCTTATCAAAAGATACACGCAGCCTTCCGTTATCATAAGAAACGAAGCTGCTCTCCGGAATAACCATCCTTCTGTCATACAGTTCCCTTGAAGGTTTTATGACAAGATCACCCGCCTTGTTGAGACTGATTTCCCTAAGGCACGTCATCATTCCTTTCGATGCGCCGGATGTCGCCTTGCGGTCATAAAACCATCCGAGCATGATATTACGGTCTTCTTCGCTTTGCACATAGGGGTTATAAAGATCCGGTCCCGATTCTATTGAAAAGAAGTCACACTCCGCCTCGAAAGAGGTTCCGTCAAATCTTCCTACAGCACATATATTGCGGGACGGAAGCTGTCTCGAAGACGTGAACATCAGACACCATTTATCATCAGCACAAAACAGGTTCGGTGATTCAATATGTGACCCGAATCTAAGGTCTGAAATCAGATCTGATACAAAGCGCCATGTAACAAGATCATCCGATTCATATAAAGCGATGCCTGCCACATTATGCTTCCCCGTCCCGACAAGCATAAGGTAACGTCCCTCATAAGAGATTACGTGCGGATCCATAAAGTAATCATAATCACCTGATACGGCAGCAAATTCAGTATCCTCAAAATGGATTCCGTCATCTGACACCGCAGACAGGACAACGTTGTCAAGCGTATAGAACAGATACAGTCTGTTACCGGATACAACAGATGACCCTCCGAGGAAAGAACTTCCCACACCGGGAGTAAGAGCCGGTGCCAGTTCTTCGAAAGCAATGAAATCCTCCGTTATGCAGTGTCCCCAATGCATATAACCCCAACGCGGTGCGTCGGGGTTATGCTGATAAAAAATGTGATATTTTCCTTTGAAGTAGCTGATGCCGCACGGTGCGCTCATCCAGCCCTTATCTACACGGTAATGACACTTCATCTTGATCGGTACGGATTATGAGAAGTCGATAAGAGATACCTTGCGTACACCTTCGCAGGCCTCGATCTCCTTGATGATCTTCTCGGTAACGGGCTGCTCAACTGCTACGAATGCCTGAGCGTATGCCGTCTCCTTACCGCTGTCCTTACGTCCCCAGTGAAGGCTGGAGATATTGATGTTGCGGCGGCCGAGAGTTGTAGCGATCCTTCCGATAACTCCGGGTACGTCATCATTCTTGATTGCAAGAACTGTGTTGGACAGAGTGCAGTTCATCTCGTATCCGTAGAATGATACGAGCACCTCTGTATCAGGCTCGAAAACTGTTCCTGCAAGAACAAGTTCTTTACCGTCATCATTAAAGAAAGTTACTGTTACGAGGTTGCTGTATTTCTTTGCATCCTGCTCATACTTCTCACTGATCTTGATGCCGAATTCCTCAACGCATTCCTTGACGTTAACATAGGAAACGCTGTCAACACCCATTCCCTTGAGAATGCCGACAAGAAGACTCATCGTAACGATCTCCATGTTCTGGTTAGCGATACCGCCTGCATAGCAGATCTCCATCTTCTTTACAGGAGACTTCTCTGTCTGGTAGTACATCTTGCCCATCTTCTCTGCAAGATTGCAGTAAGGTCTGATCGCATTGATATCACCTTCGATTGCAGGCATGTTCAGTGCTGCAACCATCTCACCGTTGAGCGCTCTTGCAACAAGATCTGCAACCTGTGAACCTACATTATATGTAGCTTCCTCTGTTGATGCACCGAGATGAGGTGTTATATAACAATGAGGTGCGTGGAGCAATACATTGTCAAATACCTGGTCTTCGGGCTTCTTGTTGTAGGAAGGCTCAACATCGAATACATCGATGGCAGCTGCTGCAACCTGACCTTCTGCCAGCGCATCTGCCAGATCCTGCTCATTAACAAGACCGCCTCTTGCAGCATTAACGATGCGTACACCTCTCTTACACTTGTACAGCTGCTCCTTTGCGATCATATTGTATGTTTCTTTTGTCTTAGGTGTATGCAGTGTGATAAGGTCGCAGACCTTGAGAAGATCATCAAGCGTCTCACATCTTGTAACACCAAGCTTCTCGAATTTCTCCTGAGGAACATAAGGGTCATAAGCAACAACTGTCATACCGATACCCTTGAGCTTGCGTGATACGATGGAACCGATCCTTCCGAGACCGATAACACCTGCAGTCTTGCCTTCAAGTTCGATACCGATCCAGTTGCCTCTTCTGAAGTCACCGTTATGAACGCCTTCGTTGGCATCGCAAAGGTTACGGAATATTGAGAAGGCATGAGCTACAGCGAGCTCACCTGCAGCCATATTGTTAGCTGTAGGAGTATTGAGAGCGATAACTCCGTGCTCCGTACATGCAGGAACGTTGATGTTGTCGATACCGGTACCGGCTCTTCCGACAACCTTGAGGCAATCAGCATTATCAAGCAGTGTCTCGTTAACCTTAGTAGCAGATCTTACGATAAGCGCATCACATCCCTTGATGTGGCCTTCGATCTCCTCCTGTGTATGACCGAGATATTCCTCTACTTCAAAGCCCTGATTTCTGAGGTCTTCTACAAATTCCTGAGCTATACTCTCTGTGATCAAGATCTTCATTGTTATATTCCTCCCGATTATGCCTTGAGTTCTGCGATCGTCTCGCCGAGAACCTTAAGCAGTGTATTGATCTCTTCTTCTGTTGTATCAGCCATGTGTGCGATCCTGAATGTCTTATCCTTCAGTGCACCATAACCGTTGCTGATGAGATATCCCTTCTCCTGCATTGCCTTGTTAAGATCTGCAAAAGGGATGCCTGTTGTATTTGTGATACACGTTACCGTGTTAGACAGATTATCGGGATCGGAGTAGAGTTCACAGTTTGCTCTTGCCCATTCCCTAACGATATTTGCAAGCTTAACGTGTCTTGCATATCTGTTCTCAACACCTTCCTCAAGGATCCTGTCAAGCTGGTAATCCAGTGCAAACATGTGTGACTCAGAAGGTGTGGAGGGATACTGATAAGGCTTCTCTTCCACAAACTTTACGAGTTCAACGTAGTCGAAATAAAGACCTCTGTTAGGAATCGTCTTAGCTTTCTCGATCGCTCTGTCAGTAACAGATGCAATGCTCATTCCCGGAGGAAGGCCCAGACACTTCTGTGTTGATGTAATGCACACATCGATTCCGAGCTCATCAACGGGGATCAGATCTCCGCCCATTGAAGATACTGTATCAACGCAGACGATAACATCAGGATATTTCTTATAGACCTGAGCCAGTCTCTCCATGGGATTCCTGATACCTGTGGAAGTCTCGTTCTGAGTAATCGTGATGAGATCATACTCACCTGTCTTCAGAGCCTCATCGATCATCTCAGGAGTTGTGATCTGACCGAGCTCTGATCTGAATATATCTGCAGGCACGCCGTTGGCCGTGCACATTTTGTACCATCTCTCGCCAAAGGCGCCAATAGAGAATACTGCAGCCTTCTTAGCGGTGAAGCAACGGACCGCACCCTCCATAAGACCGCTTCCTGAAGATGTTGACAGAACAATAGTATTCTTTGTTCCCATTACCTTCTGCATTTTCTCTGAGATTGATTTCTGAAGATTGGAAGCATCCTTGGTCCTGTGACCGATCATGGGGGTTGCCATCTTCTCCAGGACATCCTCTCTTACCTCGACAGGGCCCGGAATATAAAGTCTCTTGTGCATGATTTCACCTCGAACTTATAATTTTACCGAATGATTATACACCAATCATAAATTAATTTATATATATAAAAATGTGGTAAAATCGAGTTGGATAACGATTATTTCTTGTGGAGGCATACAATATGCGTCTTAACTACAAAAACACATTTCTTGTCGGTCTTGCTTTTCTTGCTATCTGTGCCTTCTGGCAGATGTACGATAACGTTATCCCGCTGATCCTTACCAAGACCTTTCATATGAATGAGACTGTCTCCGGATTCATTATGGCAGTTGACAATATCCTGGCGCTGTTCCTTCTCCCCCTGTTCGGCAAACTGTCGGATATAACAAGGACCAAGATCGGCAAAAGGATGCCGTATATTATTTTCGGAACCATCGGAAGCATTATCATTCTCAACTTCCTTCCGGTTATAGACAACGGATATTCGGAAGGTCTCAAAGGTGCTTTTTATTCAGTTACGAGTTTTATCGTCTTCCTTGGGATCCTTCTCGTGATCATGTCAGTCTGGAGGTCTCCTGCCGTCGCCCTGATGCCTGACATTACTCCTAAGCCGCTGAGATCAAAAGGCAATGCCATAATCAATCTTATGGGAGCTCTGGGAGGCATCATATATCTTGTCTTTGCAGCACTCCTGTATCCCGGCAGATCCGATGAAGGAACGGAACATGTTGATTACAGGCCCTTATTCGTTGTCATCTCAATAATAATGGTGATCGCACTGATAATCATGCTGTTTACTGTTAACGAACCGCGGCTTTCCGCAGACAATGAGGATATCGAGAAGCGCCACCCCGAATGGGATCTTACCGAGACTGGAGCCAAGGGAAATGCAAAACTTCCAAGACCCGTTATGAGATCAATGGTATTTCTTCTCTTATCGATTATGCTCTGGTATATATCCTATAATGCTGTCACAACCTGGTTTACAACATATATAAGCGTAATCATGGGCAAAGGGATCGGAGGAGCTTCAACATGCTTTATGATCGCTTCAGGAGGGGCACTTATATCCTACATTCCTCTTGGCTTCCTCCAGTCAAAGATCGGAAGGAAGAAATCTATCCTGTTCGGCACACTTCTCCTCGCAGCAAGCTTTCTGATCTGCTGTCCGCTGACAACTCTTATCAAATCAATTACTGTCGTCACTTATGCAGTATTTGCCCTCGTAGGAGTGGCGTGGGCTGCAATAAGCATCAATTCACTCCCGATGGTCGTTGAGATGTGCAAAGGTTCAGACAGCGGAAAATTCACCGGATATTACTATACAGCCTCAATGGCAGGTCAGATCCTGACCCCTGTCCTTTGCGGAACGCTCATGAGGCACATTGATTACCGCATTTTATTCATTTATGCCACACTGTTTGCATTTGCTAGCTTTGTAACAATGTTACAGGTAAAGCACGGCGACATTAAAGGGACAGTTAAGCGGGGACTTGAAGCTTTTGAAGATCTTGATCAGTGATCAACATCAAGCAGTCCGGATGCTTCTGCCAGTAATTCGATTATAGACAGATGCTGAGGACATACTCCCTCGCACTGACCGCATCCGATACAGTCTCCGGCTCTTCCGTGAGTCTCGACGAGTCCGTTATAGAATGCATGCGGTCTGAATCCGTCACCATACAGTTTTATCGTATTGACCGTCCTGAATATATCAGGAATGCTGATATTCATGGGACATCCGTCTGTGCAATAGCGGCATGATGTACAGGGTATAGTCGGGATGTCCAGCATTATCTTTGTCACTTCGTCGATAACAGCCCTCTCATCATCCGTCAAAGGTTCGAAGGTCGTAAATGTATTGATATTATCAGTCATCTGATCCTCTGATGACATGCCGGACAATATTGTCATAACTCCGGGAAGTGAGCCGACAAATCTTAAAGCCCATGAGGCAATCGACGAATCAGGCCTTAAAGCTTTATATTTTGCTTCCAGTTCAGGTTTGAGAGATGCAAGGCTCCCTCCCTTAACAGGTTCCATTACGATTATCGGGATATTGCGCTTTACAAGGATCTCATACAGTTCACCTGATCTGACAACAGGATTGGTCCAGTCTGCATAATTAAGCTGTATCTGAACAAATTCGACCTCCGGATGCCTGTCAAGGACCTGTTCCAGAAGATCAGGACTTCCATGATATGAGAAGCCCATATGCTTGATCTTACCCTCTTCCTTCTTCTTCAGAGCCCATGAGAAACAGTCAAATTTCTCATACTTCTCATAATTACTGTCCTCAACTGAGTGGAGAAGATACAGATCAAAATAATCAACGCCTGCTCTTGTTCTCTGTTCATCAAAGATCTTATCAAGATCCTCTTTGCAGCCTACGCTCCATATCGGCATCTTGGTGGCAAGGCGGAAATCATCTCTCGGATATCTCTCAACGAGAGCCTCTTTAATGGCAACTTCAGATTTGCCCCCGTGATAAACATAAGCTGTATCAAAATAATTTAACCCGGCATTCATATAGAGATCGACCATCTCCTTGACCCGATCAATATCAATGACGCCATCATTTTCCGGAAGTCTCATAAGCCCGAATCCGAGCTTCGGCATTTTCTCTAAATCCAACATGATACAGCCCTCCTGAATACTTGGTATAAACGAATTATACCAAGTGTCCGGGGCGTTTGTCTCTTAAAGTTTTTTCCCTATAAAGGAACATCACATATCCGCATCGATCTCCGATGTGGCAATCGATATCGACCAGTTATGCATACTGACTGAAGAAGCTGCATTCTTCGCCCTCTGAATGTAATTACCGATCGACAGTACCAGTACAGATGCAAGGACAACCAATATGGCAACCACGAGCATCATCTCAATAAGTGTAAATCCTCTCTTTGTTTTTACGATCCGCTTCATCACACAGACCCCCAAACCAATTAGATTCAAACTCAATATAAACCAATATTATTCTACCACTTCTATTGCATAACGAACAGTAGCCATTGCATCTTTTCCATAGAAATCCGCACCGATCATGTCAGCATATTCCTGAGTAAGGACTGCTCCGCCGACACAGACCTTGCACCAAGGAGCATCCTTGCGGAGAAGCTTGATCGTCTCCTCCATCGCAGGAACCGTTGTAGTCATGAGTGCAGACAATCCGCAGAGCGGCGCATGATTCTTTACCACCGCCTCAACAACAGTCTCCGGCGGGACATCTCTGCCGAGATCGATCACGTCAAAACCGTAATTCTCAAGGATGAGTTTTACGATGTTCTTGCCGATATCATGAATGTCACCTTTGACTGTAGCAATGACAAATATGCCTCGTGACGGTCCGGCAGAACCGGATTCGGACATTTTCTTCTTTATCTGCTCGAAAGCAAACTGAGAGGCCTCTGCACTCATAAGAAGCTGCGGCAAATACATGGTCTTGTCTTCAAAACCTTTGCCGACAACATCGAGAGCCGGGATTATCTGCTCAGATACAATATCCAGAGCTTCCGTCGTCTCAAGCATTGATGCAGTCAGTTTTGCAGCCTGCTCCTTCATTCCCTTTACGATCGCTCTCTGAAGTTCAGTAAGGCCGTCATCCTTCACTGCTGTTCCTGCTGTTGCTGATGCTGTAAGGGTTGATACGGCATAATTCTCGATATTGGCAATATAATCAACGCAGTTGGCATCGATTCCTTTCAGAGTCTTGAATGAATAATAAGCCTTCATCATCTCATTGGAATTCGGATTCATTATTGCAGCCGATAATCCTTCGTTCATTGCCATCAGGAAGAATGCCGACGTGATTATCTCTCTTTGGGGCAGTCCGAAAGAAACATTTGAGACACCCAGGGAAGTATTGCATCCCAGTTCATATCTTATATAGCGGAGTGCATCAAGAGTTGCAACAGCAGCTTTATCATCTGCACTGACTGTCATTGCAAGCGTATCGAAGATAAGGTCTTTCTTTGCGATCCCGTATTCTTCCGCTCTTGCTATGATCTTCTTGGCGATAGCGATCCTGCCTTCAGCATCAGAAGGTATTCCCGCTTCATCAAGCGTGAGACATACAACAAGTCCTCCATACTTCTTAACGAGCGGGAAGATGGCCTCCATTACCTCTTCCTTGCCGTTGACGGAATTGATCATTGCCTTGCCGTTATATCTTCTTAATGCCTGATCCATTGCCACGATGTCAGTCGTATCGATCTGCAGAGGAAGGTCTATGATCGCCTGCAGTTCATAAACAACTTCGGTAAGAAGAGCAGGCTCATCGATCTCGGGAATACCGACATTGACATCAAGGACCTGTGCTCCTCTGTCAACCTGGGCAATGCCTACGCTTAAGATATGTTCTATATCGTGCTCACGGAGAGCTTCCTTGAATTTCTTTTTACCTGTAGGATTTATCCTCTCACCGATAAGGACGGGAGCTGCTCCGAATACAACAGTTTTGGAATAGGAACTGATAACTGTTCTGTCCTTATCTGTAACAGGTACAGGTTTTATTGAAGATGTCTTGCTGACTGTTTCTCTAATATAATCAGGTGTTGTACCGCAGCACCCGCCGGCTATCCTTACTCCGCCCCTGATATAATCCTCCATAAGGTCAGAGAATTCGTCAGGGAAAACATCATATACTGTCTTGCCGTTCTCGGTTCTGGGAAGACCTGCATTGGGCTTGAGAAGCACGGGAAGGGATGATACACGCAGATACTCATCCACAACGCCGCGCAGCTGGGCAGGACCAAGCGAGCAGTTGGCTCCGATGGCATCAACCCCGAGACCTTCGAGCATTGCAACCATTGCAGAAGGCGTTGCTCCAGTCATAAGTTTTCCATCCTCACTGTAAGCATTGGACACAAAAATGGGAAGATCGGAATTCTCTTTGGCAGCAAGGACTGCGGCCTTTGTATCATAACTGTCATTCATCGTCTCGATGAAGATAAGATCAACGCCGCACTTCACACCGGCTCTGACTGTTTCAGCATATACGGATACAGCCTCTTCAAAATCAAAATCCCCGTAAGGCTTCAGCAGTTTTCCTATTGGGCCTATATCCAAAGCAACAAACTTAGCCTGTGTTCCGGAAGACAATTCCTTAGCCGTCTTAACATTTTCAACAGCTGCTTTTATGATCTGTTCCAGTTCGTCTTTCTCAAACTTCAGGATGTTTGCGCCGAACGTATTTGTCGATACAACATTAGATCCTGCATCGTAATAAGCCTTATGTATATCTGTTACCACATCTGGATGTGAGATATTCCATCTCTCGGGAAGTTCCCCGGGAATAAGGCCTCTGTCCTGAAGGAGTGTTCCCATACCGCCGTCAAGATATAAGATGCTTTCTGCAAGATGATCAAGAACGCCCATCTCCTACCTCCTGTATTCGCATTCCAGCAGACCGCATAAACTGCAGTCATGCCCGCCGTATTCTGTATTTCCGTCCTTAATGCCGAATATCGCAGTCACTGACTTGGACGGGGTCATCAGCAGACTCTCATTCAATGATATACCAATTGTCTCTTCACAATGAAGCAATTCAAAAATGTTTTTCTGATAATCAAGCGGCAGGTCTCCGTATCCGGGGGAATACCTTGATGTCCTTCCCTCAAATCCGGAACAGAAAACATCACATAACGCTTCGACTCTCTCAGCGCCCAAAGCCTGAAGCATCAGGGCTTTGGATGGAGACGTTCTTTTATATCTTCCTATCGCCCTGTCAAATTCCAGACCGACTGTAGCAGCAAAAACGATAACTTCCCTGCTGCCTGCCAAAACCTTTGCAAGGCCTTTGGATGATGTCTCAAAAGGAACGTGCGGTGATCTTGCAAAACACACTTTCCCCCTGGCTGCATCACCATACTCCTCAACGATCTCATTCATCAGTTTAACTGAAGCTTCGTCTTCGGGAACGGCTTTACATCCGCTGTATCTCCAGACCTCCCTGATATCGACCGGAGGAAGATCAGAAGAACTGTATTGACGGATCTCTATATTTGTACCTATCACGTAAATTCCCTGCCGAGTATCGAAGACAGACTCTCCTTGATCCCTGCAGCAACTTCAGGCTTATTCATCGAATACACGTGAACATTAGTAATGCCGTTAGCATAAAGATCAATGATCTGATCTGTGGCATAGATTATTCCTGCCTGGGTCATCGCAGCATCGTCTGTACCGAACCTGTCAACTATCGAACGGAATCTGACAGGCATATACGCACCGGACAACTTGATCGCCCTCTCAACCTGGTTTGCTTTCGTAATGGGCATGATACCGGGAAGTACGGGAACCGTTATACCCATATCACGGATCTTATACAGGAAATTGAAGAAAAGGTTATTGTCAAATATCATCTGTGTCGTAAGGAAATCAACACCTGCATCAACCTTCTCCTTAAGATGCATAAGATCATCTCTCTGATTCTTACTCTCAGGGTGTATTTCCGGATAGCATGCGGCACCTATGCAGCATTCCGGATAGATGCTCTTGATCTCCCTGATAAGCTCAACTGCGTAATGGTAATCCCAATTGCTCCTGTCGCTTCCGATCTTATCTGCAGGTATGTCTCCGCGGAGCGCCATGATATTCTTTACACCTGCATCTTTGAGAGCCGTTATCCTGCTGTGCACTGTATCTTTGTCCGATGAGATGCATGTAAGGTGAGCCAGCATCGGCACACCATATTTCTGTTCTATCTCACGGCTCAGCTTAAGAGTATATTCACTTGTCCCGCCCCCGGCACCATATGTGACGCTCATGAAAGACGGTTTAAGCTCTGCTATACTCCCTGCGGCCTGCATTACGTTCTCAAGAGAAGTCTCCTGCTTTGGAGGAAATACTTCAAATGACAATGACATCTCATTGCGGTTCAGTATATCAATTATCCTCATTGACAATGTCTCCTTTATACGGTGTTCCGATGATCCTTTCGAGGGCTCTGCGCAAAGGCTTGAACAGTACTGCGCACAGAACCGAATTGCTGATGCAGTGAAGGATATCAAAAGGGATTCCTGCTATCCACCATCCGACAGCAACCTTAAGCCCGCCGAAAAACAGGTACGGCACTGCGCATATCATACCAAAAAACAGGCCGTAAAAGCCACCTAAAAACACAAAACACCAGTCGGGGAATTTCTTTTTCCCCATTAAATACGCGATAACAATTAGAAGAGGCCAGATATACAGGTACATGATTACCCATATATGCGGCCCCCAGATAAGAGTCTCAACGCCGGTAAAGATCAGAGCCGCAATGCAGGTCTTAAGACCATATGTCACGGCAAAGATCATAAACAGGAGCGTAACCATCTCAACATTAGGAATTCCCTGCAACGCCCATTTGACCGCCTCTACGAGAGCGACCATGACACCGATCGTCGCAATATCCTTGATGGCAATACGCATTACTGTTCTTCTGCCTGATATACCTCGTATACGAATCTGAATGAATCACCGTCACTTACAGGCTGGGAATCAGCTCCATACTGACCGTATTCATCATTGACATAGATAGACCAGTAAGCACCGTCTGCATTATAATCAGCCGTTATTCCGTTGATCGTATTGATGTACAGACCATAATCGCCGTCATCACCCTGGTAAGAGAAATCACCGCCGGCAACCAGTTCATCCATAAGGCCTCTTAAGAACTCTGCATCTGTCTTGCCGGTATATTCCTTGGAATTGCCGTCCTTATCGACAACTTCAACTGTATATGCCTTTGTTCCCTGCTCTGCCTTAGGCTTGTTAAGGAAATAAACAAGACCGAAGATACCGATTACTGCTACCAATGCAACTGCCGCGATTATTATCGGCAGTTTATTGCTTTTCTTTTCACTTGACATGATAAACACCTCTTTACATTAAAATCAGAAAAAGTATACCACAGATTATTCCGGTTTGAAGGTCATTATCGCAATTATAAAACAGGCAACAAATGACACGACTGCCACTACTGCATTGACGATCCCGTTACCGAAGAATCCTGCGATCCCAGATATTACTGGAGCAATTGCTATTATCGCGATAGTCTTTGCAAACCCGGTTGCATATTTCTTCTTATCATTCATCTTTGCTGCATAATCCCTGACGATCAGCTGCGGATCTTTAGTCACAGCCAACAATCCGGCATAGATCAGCAATCCGCCGGCAAAACAGAACATCACGATCGAGAATACGGACAGTTCCATATCAGCACCTCTCTATTCCAAGATCTTTGAGTATGTAAGGGAATATCAGTTCAAGCCATGCTTTGAGGGCCGCAGAAGTATGCAGGAAAGTCGCATGGTTCTGCCCCTTTGGATCCGGTATCGAGATCGAAGCTACTCTCCCGTCTTCACTCTTGAACACAAGACCTTTGTCCGCACAATACGATGACAGCGAGAATACTTTCCCATCCAGTTCAGGGAAAGCATTAAGTATCTCAAGAGTCTGTTCGTCACGAATCGTAAGGATCAGATCATTTGCATCATATATGGAAGGGTCAGCCCGTCTGGTCCTGTAAGAAGATATATTGACTCCGCATGTTTCCGCCAAAGCTCTTATCATCTCCTCATCAGGCTTCTCATCCTGATAAGCGCGTATTCCTGCTGACTCAACATAAAGCTCGCATCCTATATCCTTATCGTCTCTTAACCGGAACGGAGCGCCCCATTTGATGATGTTTGTTAATATTCCTTCACATGCAACGGACAATCTCTTGTTATCGTCACATACAAAAAGAACAGATGCTGTATAAGTCCCCTTAAAATCCGTAAGTTCAGAAGACCTTCTCTCTTCCTCATACCTTACACCGTCGGGTACATCACCGCTCTTTACTGCAGCTTTGCCGAGGCGGTTCATATAAGCTTTGGATAATCCTTCCCCGCCAAAACCCTGGGCAAGTATTATTCCCACATCCTGAAGATCAAGATGTCTTAGTCCGTCAAACAGAAAATGCGATGCTCTTGCCACATCAGCAGATCTTCCGTATGCATATGTCTCGGTATGAGCACTGATCACTTTGTCACCAAGTCTGTCAATCAGTGCACACACTTCATCACCTGCGTAGATGCCGATCCTCGTAGCAGGGGAATCCTTCAGTATCTCTCTTATCCTGAAAACGAAAGGTGCCGCAATATCAACAAGATCCTGCTTTGCATCATCATCGAGTTTTTTGAAATCGAGATAGTCTTTTTCCGCATTCTCTTCAAGATCGATATCATCCTCGAGTTCGTCATTGATTAGTTTAGTCTTGGAAGGCATCTGCATTATCTCGACACTTGCCTTCGGAGCATAATGACGGTATTTCATTCCCGGGGATCTTGGTGTCTCGCCTTCATTTAAACTTCCTGCCATCTTTACATCTCCGCAGACATCCCTTATGGCAGTTGCAGTAACGGCACCCGGTCTTAATATGACCGGAACATCTCCCGTGCAGTCAACAACAGTTGATTCGAGGCCGAATAAACATTCACCACCGTCAATGATTCCATAAACATATCCGTCCATGTCGTTCATTACATGTGATGCTCTGGTCGGTGAAGGACTTCCGGACAGATTTGCGGAAGGAGCAGCAACAGGAACATTGCATTCCTTAAGGAATTCTGCTGCAACAGGATTGGAAGGCATCCTTATGCCGACTGTATCAAGTCCTGCCGTAACCTCATCCGGTATCTTCGCGCTCTTTGCAAGAATGACTGTTATCGGACCAGGCATAAAAGCATCTATGAGTTTCTCTGCAACAGGCGTTACATAAGATGCGATCTCTCCTATCTGTGATCTGTCTGCGATATGGCATATAAGAGGATTATCAGCAGGTCTCCCTTTAGCATCGAAAATTTTCTTAACGGCTGAAGCATTCGTGGCATCAGCTCCGAGTCCGTAAACGGTCTCCGTAGGAAATCCGATCACTTCGCCTTTTCTTAAATGCTCTGCCAGATCTCTTATGCCGGATTTATCTGCTGAATTAATCAGCAGAGTCTTATCAAATATCTTTTTACGTTCCATTAGTCTTCCTCGTCTTCTCCGCTTCCCAGTCCATCGGCTGCGGCTGCCACTGTAAGTGCATCTATTATCTCATCAAGAGAACCGTTCAATATCTCTTCAAGTTTATACAAAGTCAGTCCGATGCGGTGATCAGTAACCCTTCCCTGATGGTAATTATATGTTCTGATCCTCTCGGATCTGTCTCCTGTTCCGACCTGAGCTCTTCTGTCACTGTCGACTGCATCCTTCTCCTGTCTGCGTGTCATCTCCCACAGACGGCTCTGAAGGACTGCCATAGCCTTATCCTTATTCTTGATCTGACTTCTCTCATCCTGACACTGTACAACTATACCTGTCGGAATATGAGTAATCCTTATGGCTGAATCCGTTTTGTTGATATGCTGGCCTCCGGCACCGGATGCCCTGTATCTGTCTATCTTGAGATCAGAAGGATTGATAACGACGTCAGCTTCATCGGCTTCAGGAAGAACTGCAACTGTACATGTTGATGTATGTATCCTTCCGCCGGATTCGGTTACCGGCACGCGCTGTACCCTGTGAACGCCGCTCTCAAACTTAAGACGTGAATAGGCTCCGTATCCTTCTATCTGCATTACGATCTCTTTATATCCGCCAAGTTCAGTCTTGTTCTCGTCGACTGTCTTAACTGTAAATCCTCGTGCAGCAGCATACGCGGAATACATCTTCACAAGAGTTGCAGCAAAAAGAGCTGCCTCTTCTCCTCCTGCTCCTGCCCTGATCTCCATTATTACCGATCTCTCATCACGTATATCGCGGGGTGCAAGGATAAGTTTGATCTCATTCTCAAGTGATTCGGCCTCGTCCTTGAATTCATCGTATTCTTCAGATGCCATCAGACGGATCTCAGGATCATCCTCGCCATCGAGCATCTCAAGAGCTTCGTTCATGCCTGCGATGGCTGCTTCATAACGGCGGATCGTCTCAGCCTTCGGAGTAAGATCCGCAAGCTCTTTGGACAGCCTCATATACTCCTTCATATCACCTGCAACAGAAGGATCGGACAATGCTGTAGTTATCTCATCAACCCTCGCCAGTATTTGTGTTGTCTTCGACAGATCTATCGCCATCTTGAGCAATCTCTCCCATAATGTGTCTTACCAGTATTGACGGTGTCGCATTGAAGTCGATATCCTGTCCGAGAACATGACTTACAGAACCGTCTGACATGCTGTATTCCATAGAATCGTTTGCATTGTAATTCAATGCAGGAAGGATAAGATAATCCCTGAAGTTCTTTATCGCATTATCTCCGAGCACGATTATCTTTACACCGTTATCTACGATGCAGGAACGTATCACGGCATATTGTGATTCTGACAGGACTGCACCATTAATAACGATATACAGATTTTCAGCATAAGAAACAGGTGTGCGTTCATTGACGATATTTCCGTCAGGATCCCTCTCGATCGAATGGAACTCGGGACTCTTTACGGGCATATCAGACTCATTGACAGCTGACGGGAAAATAACTTTCGATGCGATCGCGGATAATTCTTCGGGGAAAGTTCCTATCCAGTATAAAGAGATGTCCTTTGTATTGAACTCGGCATACAATTCTGCCGTCTCATTCTCAATGTTCTTGTTATTCCTTGCAACAGCAAAATTCCGGGACAGTATGGATAAACCGATAATGCTGAAGAGCATTATCAGGAGCACCACGATATATGCAACGTATTTAGTTCCCTTCATATCAGTTCTGTCTCTCAATATAAGGTTTTACGCCTTCGATAACCGGGGCTGCAAAGTCTTCCGTTGAAGATGCGCACAGGAGCTCGAGGCCGTCAAGATAAGGCTTGATATAATTCTTCAGAGTATCGAGAACATATTTCTTCTCTTCTTCCGTCTGTCCGAGGTCACCCTCTACAATAAAGAGCCATGATAATGTTCCGAGTTTATTGACTCTCATGAGTCTTACCCACACCTTGTTGACTTTGGACTCAACCTTGAGGAATTCATCGAGCATCTCATGAAGTTTCTCAGGATAATGATCGGGTTCTCCGACCTTGGCCGTATCATCGCCGCCATGCATCATGTCAGCGATCATCGACAGCATCTCCTTACCGAATAACACTTCTTCCAGACCCGGATTGATAACAAATCCCTCCAAAGAGGCATTTGCCATGCATGTCTCTATCAGATCCTCAAAATTAGATGTGACCCCGTAAAGAGGGGCCCCGTCCGCCTTCACCTCATAACTCTTTGTATCGGCAAAGACAACCATAAACTGCTTTCCCTCGGAATTGCTCATTCCCTGAATGCTTACCATTCCGTCTTCAAGTACTGACAGCGGAACGATGAATGTACTTACGGCAGCCTCTCTCAGAAGTTCGATCATGTTCTCCTCTGAAGGATCCACTCTGACATCATTCATCAGGGCATTGAGTTTCTTGTTATCTATCGTCTCAGTAAGTATGTACTGTTCTTTGCTCATATTGATCTCCGTCTATATCATAAAAATCTTGTACACAGATATGCGAACACCGGAATTGTCAGGATCATGAATGCAAATGACATGACAACCGTCCTGGCTGCAAAATTCGGTGCGGTATTCTCTCTTTCCGCAATGAGGACATTCATTATACCACAGGGCATTGCGGTCATCATAACTATGACTGATGCAGTCTCCTTGAGCATCGGAATGCTCTTTCCTATGGCGTAGATAAACATGAACATGACACCCGGCAGAACGATAAGCCTTAAAAGAGATACCATAAATGATTTTCTGTCACCCAGAAATCTTCTTACATCAACAGTTGAGAAGATGGAACCTGCGATTATCATCGACAACGGTATAGTCATATCACCTACGAGATTGATCGTACTTAGCATGAATTCCGGCATTCTCCACGGTATTACAAAAAGGATGACCGCTGCAACGGAAGCAGCAGATACCGGATTTAGTACAAGTTCTCTTACCCTGAACTTTGCTTTCGACAGAGTATGGATGCCGAATGTATAGAAGAAAACGTTATACATCATGTTGTAGATGGCTCCCAGAAGAAGTCCTGAATCACCAAACAGAGCTTCCATCAGCGGAAGGCCGATAAAACCTGTGTTGGCAAATATGATCGTCGTCTGCATGACTTTCTTCTCGTCACTTGACACCTTTGATTTGCGCATGACCAAACGCAGAACAAGCAGCGTTGTGCAGTAATACAGGGCAGATGCCGTTGCAACGCCTATCATTCCTTTCACGAGTTCTGTTGAGAATACATACTGACTTGAAGCAACGATCGAGAAAGGCAATACAGCCTGAAGAAGGAGTTCGGTAAGAGTCTTCTCCGTTCTCTCATCGATCACGCGTTTCTTACGGAGCACAAAGCCGAGCACACCGCAGACGATTATCTGAAATAATGTCAGGTATATCTGCGTCATGTGGTAAGTGCCGTCCTTACTGCCGCTTTATATCCATTCATCTTTGTCGATACTTCATAGGCAGACATATCCGGCTCATAAGACTTTGCCGACTGATAAAGACTGCCAAGAGATCCGATGTCGCTGAAGAATCCGCATGTCAGTCCCGCAAGGAGCCCCACACCCATGGCAGTCATCTCATCAGATCTTGCCCTTGTTATCCTGATGCCAAGGAGATCAGACTGAAACTGCATGAGGAAATCACTGGCGCAGACGCCTCCGTCAACCTTCATCTGCTTAGCGGATATTCCCGTATCATCAGTCATCAGATTAACGAGCTCCGTAACCTGATATGCAATGGATTCAACACTTGCACGGACGATCTGGGCTCTGCCCGATCCCCTGGTAAGACCTGTCAGTATTCCTCTGACATCAGCATTCCAATAAGGTGCGCCAAGGCCCGTAAATGCAGGAACAAGATAGACGCCTTCCGTGCTGTCGATTGATTTGCATATATCATCTACATCAGAAGGCTTGCTTATCATCTTCATCTCGTCCTTGAGCCAGCTGATTACAGATCCTCCCTGGAAGACGCTTCCTTCAAGAGCATAGTATGTCTCACCATTAATTGACCATGCAGCCGAAGTGAGCAGGCCGTTTTTTGAGAATACCGGTTTTGTTCCGAGATTCATGAGCGTAAAGCAGCCCGTTCCGTATGTTGTCTTGCAGTCTCCTTCATTTACGGCATTCTGACCGAACAGGGCAGCAGGCTGGTCTCCTGCAACACCCGTTATATGAACACCATTCAATGTCATGAGAAGTTCTTTCTCCTGATCACTCAGGTCAAATTCAGACATACTCTCCTTTGTAAGATCTATCTGACCGAAGTCTGAGCATGAAGGAAGGGGCTTTGCAAGACGCTCACGCCCGATCTTGAAAAGCGACAGAAGTTCATCATCATAATCAAGCTTGTTGATGTCAAAAAGCATCGTTCTCGAGCAATTGGAATAATCGGATGCAAAACTCTTCCCGCCTGTCAGTCTGTAAACGAGATAACCGTCTACATTTGCCAGAAGGCAGTTTTCCGATCCGGGAACGTTTTCGTTAAGCCACAGCATCTTGGTGGCAGAGAAATACGGATCTATCTTAAGACCCGTAGTGTCGCAGATATACTGTTCCTTCGTTCTGATCTCGGAACGTCTGCAGATCTCTGCAGTTCTTCTGCACTGCCATACTATGGCATTATAGGGAGACTTGCATGTATCCTTGTCAAAAGCGATAGTAGTCTCTCTCTGATTGGTTATTCCTATTCCGTCTATGTCTCTGACTGCAAAAGGATTTTCCGATATGACATTGGCAATGGCCTTAAGGACAGAATAATAGATCTCAGCCGGATCATGCTCGACAAATCCAGGTTCGGGATATATCTGCGTAATGGGAACAGGTGTTCCTGCAGTAAGATTGCCTTCCTTATCCAGAAGAAAAGCTTTTGTTGAAGTTGTACCCTGATCGATGCAAAGAATATATCTGCCCATGAGTTTATTCCTTATCTGAAATAGATCCTGTTAAGATCGCTGTACCACTTGTTGTCTATACCGTCGAGATCCTCTTTGGTAAATCTTACACGCCAGTTGCCCGTAGGTGTTCCGGGTGTATTCATTCTGGTGTCGGCACCGTAGCCTAACATGTCCTGAATAGGGATAATTACAACATCAGCATGACTCATCCACAGAGTCTTAATTATCGCACGGCATGACTTGCTGTACGTTCCGCCGTCGCCCCAGTTGTCGCCTTCAAAACCGCAGTATTCAAGGCAGCACTTGCGGACATTCTCCGGCGAATCCCAAAGCCATCCGAGCAAAGTATTGTTATCGTGTGTTCCCGTATATGCAACACAGTTCTTTGCAAAATTATGAGGCATGAATGAACTGTCATCGCCGGGATTAAATGCGAATTCCATGACTCTCATTCCGGGGATATGGACATTTGCCATAAAGTCGGCAAGGTCAGGTGTCATCTCGCCAAGATCTTCGGCAATGAGTCTTGATCTGTCACCGAAAGTCTTATCGAGCACCTCAAAGAAATCGAGTCCGGGACCCTTCTTCCATTCGCCTTCTCTTGCTGTCTTGGCATTGGCCTCAACTTCCCAGTAAGATGAGAAAGCCCTGAAGTGATCGATCCTAAGATAATCGTAGAGTTTATAACTCTCTTCAATGCGGCTCATCCACCACTTATATCCGTCCTTCTTATGCTTGTCCCAGTCATAGATGGGATTGCCCCAAAGCTGACCGTCTTCGCAGAAATAATCCGGAGGAACACCTGCAACCTTGTCAAATACCAAAGCTTCCTGCTTGACCTTGGGAGCCATCTCATCCTTGGCAGCAGCCTTCTCATATTCTTTGATAAGTTTGTCTACTTTCTTGGGATCAGCCATCTTGAACTGATCTCTTGCACCCCATACATCAGCCGAGTCGCCTGATACATAGATCGGCATATCTCCGATGATGGATATTCCGCAGTTATTGATCTCGCTCTTAACCTCAGTCCACTCATCCATGAAGATATACTGAACAAAAGCGTGATATCTGTAATTTTCAGTATGTCTGATTTTGTCAACAGCCTTGGGATCGCAGGCTTTGAGATCCTCATCCTTCCAATCCCACCAGGCCTGCTGATAATTATCGTCCTTGATAGCCTGATAGACAGCAACGTCATCAGCCCACTTATTATCCTTGGTAAACTTGGTGACCTTCTTCATAAGCTCCTCGTCTGCCCTGGCAAATGCCTTGCGGAGAAGCTCATCCCTGCTGACTCTCAGGAAATCATAATCAACACGCCACTTATTTACATTGTATTCAGCCGCAACAACTTCATCTGAAGTAAGAAGACCTCTCTTCATCAGTCTTCTCGGGTCAATGAACAACCAGTTGCCGGCAAAAGCAGAGAAACTCTGATAAGGTGAATCACCCATTCCGGGATATGTGAACGGGAGGACTTGCCAATACTTCATCCCCTGACTCTGCAGCTGCTTGGCAAAGCTAATGGCCTCCTCTCCGAATACTCCGATACCGAAAGGACCGGGAAGTGATGCGATATGCATCAAAACACCGCCGCCTCTTCTCATATATTTCCTTCCCCCTAATTATTTATAATATGGTCAACCTTGCTATTATACCACTTTCGGGAAGGAAATGAGATATTACTCGCTGACAGGCTTCGGGGTATCAGTCTTACCCCTGATGAGCATTATCACCATGCAGAGTGCAAGAACAATGAAGAATACAAATACGACCATCCAGACAAACATCGTTGTAATGGCAGACTGGGCTGACATCTCCCAGTATGGAAGTTCATATCCCTGGAGGAATTCCCTCATGTGACCGGGAGGCATCATGTGATCCCAGATCTGCTTCAGAGAAAAACGGTCTGTGATGCTTACCACGTAAAAAGACGGCGAAGACACATCATACCCCGGAACAGCATTTCGGACATCTATGACCGCCGCACCCTTCATCGGCTCCGGCATCATTGCCTCATAACACATTACGGCAGGAGTTAACTCTTCCTCAGAAGATGCACAATATTCTTCCAGACAATCGAAATAAACATACGCCCTGAATGACTTGTCATTGTGCTCCCTGACAACACCGATAATAGTAAACTCCTTACCCCACAAAGATACACGCTCACCTATGACATCATATGAACTGAAGAATCTCCATGCAAGTTCATCGTTAAGAACTATCTGATATTTGTCAACAGACTCTGTGGGAAGAAATCCGCCGGACATGAATTCCATGGGATGGAACACTTTGAAGTTGCCGCCGACTGCATAAACGGCTGCATCACTGCTGACATTAAAATCCTGGTGATTACAACTTATATTAGCATTTGCGAATGAACAGTAGCAGTCTTCCCAGCCTTCGGGATCGGATGGTCTGTCATTTGCCCTGCGGCGGATGCCGGCAGCACTGTCAACCGTTCCCTGAAGAGTCTTGCGGATATTATAAATATCTGTCTTGGCAAGGCTTTTGCCATATTCTGAATATGTGGCAGGACTCGTATCACCCGATGCACGGGAACCGTTCGCATATACTGCCATGTGACGGAAAGAAGCCTCACTTCCCTGCCCCCATACAGACGAGGCATTGCGCTCGGGACGCGAACGGAGAGTATTTACGAAGCACACAATGCTCACTATACACATGATTACGCATATTGTAAGTATCACTGCAGGTGCGTTGTGTATGAATGATATAAAGAATTTCTTCCACTTGCCGCAGGAAGAGCGAAGAACCGTTCTGGTTTTATCTATCAGATTCATATCAGTTACCCGTAAAATCCTCAAGCCTTACGCGCTGTCCGTCTTCCAGTGCTTCTTCGCTTCTTATTACGATCATTCCGAGGTCAAGTCCGTTGCCGCTTATTGCCGACATTGCGCCGTCTGTTGCCTCAACCGTTATATCAACACGGGATACTGTATAGCGGTTACCGAAAGGTGACCTTTCCTCATTTATGAGATAAACAAATTTGCCTGCGTTATCCTCATTGATAGCACTCGACGAGATACAGTATTCATAGTCCTGATTTGATCTGTTTGCAACTACGGACACGGTCTCACCGGGAAGGATATACTCCGCTGCAAGCACACATTTTACAAGGCGGCTCTCGCGGGGAGACTCCGGATCAGGCTTAATCGATACTATCTCACATGAATCGAGCCAGTATTCATCAGATGTCAGCTGCATTCCGGGCTGCAGACCTGTGATGGATGCCGTAGGGAATTTGAATGTAATTGTATATTCCGTATTATCCGGAACGATGATCAGGATTACCGAATCCTTCTCCATCGTATCGCCGTCACCTACGGCAAGAGCATAAACCTGACCTGATGCCGGCGCCTTGATATCCGTTGCATTGAGATTAGCTTCCATCTCGGCGATCTTCGTCTCGAGCTTAGCGATCTGGGCAGCTCTGTCTGATGCCGCATCGCGTGCTCTGTCGCGTTCAATACCGCTTGTAGCCTGAGCATTAGCCAGAGCTCTTTGAGCAGAAGATAATCCTGCCTCTGCACTCTCAACGGAAGATCTTGCAGAAGATACTGAAGGAAGGCTCTCGGCAGATGTTATCGCAGCCTGAGCTTCTTCTATAGCCGCATTGCAGTCTGCAAGTCTTGATGAAGCTGAAGCAAGGCGGGATTCAGCAGAAGACACCTGTGATTCCAATTCTGAGATCTGAGTCTGTCTTGCTTCTATCTCTGCACGGAGCTCACCTATCCTGACAGTCGAAGGATGAACTGACGGTGCAGGCGTATCAGGATCTCCCTCATCCTCTGAGGGGGTTTCCGTAATAGCCGGTAATGGTGTTGGTGTCGGGGTAGGAATACCGAGATTTATAAGTGTTGTTATCTGATCTTCTCTCGTTGTGATCTCACTCTCAAGAGTCGCGATCTGAGCATTAAGTGATTCTAGCGTTGCAGAAGCTGATTCAACTTCTGCGCCAAGTGATACAGACAGAGGTCTGTTCTGTTCGATTATGCGGTTGGCTGCTTCGATCGTATCAGACTTATTGCGTGATTCTGACAGTGCGGCACGTGCTTCATCAAGAGATACCTGGGCGGATGTGATGCTGGCTCTCATTGATGCGAAATCAGTATCATCGGGAGTTCTTGCAGCATATTCTTCTTCTCTTCTGAGACTTGTCAGCTGGGTGCGGAGTTCATCCAATGCACTCTGATCCTCCACGGGATTTAACGTGAGCAGTGAATCACCCTCTTCAACATAATCGTAGTCGGTAACAAGAACCTGATCTATTACGCGTCCCTCAAGTCCCTTGACCCTGTATGCTATCGCAGGCTCAACTGTTGCTGATGAATTATTCGTGTATGACAGGTTGCCGCGCGTTGCACGCTTGCCGATGACCTTCGGGATCATCGCATTCATTATCGTATTCGAGAAAAACGTAAGCAGAGCCAGTCCTGCCACAAATACAATAATGGCTTTGGTAACCCATTTACGGTTCTTCACTTTCTCACTCATTTTCTTATTCTCCCTGTATTATTTTACTCCGGCTTTTGATATACCTTCAACAAGGTAATCCTCACCCCGCAGGAACACCAGCAGGGGCGGCACCATATACAGCGCACACGCTGCGAAAGCCATTCCTATCTCATTCATATTGACCTGTGCCAGGAATACTGACAGAGGTCTCTTATCTTCTGTCGTCAGCATGATAAGCGGCTGCTCAACCATGTTCCAGTAATCGATAAAAAGAAGTATTGCCATGGCAAATACAGCATTTCTGCAATTGGGCAGGACGATCTTTGTGAAGATCTGCCACTCCCCAGCACCGTCTATCTTTGCGGCTTCGATATATGCGGAAGGTATCTGGCGCATATATTTCGTGAGGAGGTATACCGAGAATGTTGAAAAAACACCCGGCAGTATTATCGATGCATATGAGTCAAGCAGATTGAGTTTATCGCTTATCAGGTAGTTAGGAACAAGCGTTACCTGAAAAGGCATCAGCATCAGTATCACATATGCAAAAAACAGAAGTTCACGTCTCTTGCGGCGGTATCTCGTAAAACTGTAAGATGCAAGACATGCCACCAGGAGCTGACCTGCAACGATCGGTACTGTAAGCAATATCGAATTCCAGTATTTGAACAGATATGAAGGCGTCATGAACAGGAGTTTGGAATACTGTTCCACGCTTACCTGCTGAGGGATCAGCTGCAGCTGTGGTCTCATCGAAATGAACTGGGCCGCACCTGACGAACCGCCGGGAAGGCTTTGGAAGATGATCCCGTAATTCGACGATATCTCAGAAGATGACATAAATGAATTAAGGAACGTAAAGAAGATCGGGATTATCGCAAGCAGCGCCGCAACGGAAATAGCCGCAACACCGATAACGGTAAAGACTGTATTCTTGGTCTTACGCTTTGCGAGGATCTTCGCATTGACCGACCTTGCCCTTGATACGAACTTCAGTCTCTCTTCGGGAGGAAGGCTCGAATAGTATGAGTTCACCTCCGGAGTCTCTTTGTAAACATTGCGTCTTGCAAGTGTCGCCTCTCTGCGTCTTATCTTACGGAGTTGTTCATCCATTTAGATCACTCCTCCGTCCCGGAATCAAGTTTGGATTCCGCAAAGAATAAGATT